>Ga0181399_1000152_pt1 | contig 24536 bp, 31 predicted proteins | sample 22SPOviralmetaG_FD_130128 | JGI IMG/M metagenome (GOLD analysis project Ga0181399, IMG submission 130128) | Marine viral communities from the oligotrophic San Pedro Time Series (SPOT) site, San Pedro Channel, CA, USA - 22 SPOT_SRF_2011-05-21 | ecosystem: Environmental > Aquatic > Marine > Strait...
CCTATGACCACAAGATCTAGTTCTTGACCGACTGCTCTTGCTATTGTAGTGACCAAGATTGTTATTATAATAGTTAAAGAATATCTTAAATATTTAAGAAGTTTCTTAGTTTTTTCGTCTGCTTCGTCTTTGCATTTATTATACCTTATTAATGTTAATATTACAGGTATAGTTAAGGTTATCAAAAGCATTGAAAGTAGACCAATTCCAATATTTGATGCTTGTCTCACAATCTCTTTTTTATTTACAACGGTGGTTGACATTTATTTAATATGTAGAAATAAATTCCATTAAGTTATTTAAATTTCTTTTTTGGATCCAACCCAAATTTTTCAGTTTCTGACAATCTATGAGATATCTTTGATCATTAAATGGTCTATCTTCAACATATGAAATATACTTATCATATTCTTTGGTATTTTTAAGTTTTTCAATCATTAACTTTGTGAGTTCCATGACTGATATTTCATGTTCAGAAGATATGTTGTAAGTTTCGCCTATAGCACCTCTTTTCCATATGATATCTACGGCATCCACTACATCATCAACATGTATAAATGCCCTTTTTACCTGTGCACTTTTGTCACCGTGAATTGTGCATTTTTCATTATTTTTTAATAGTTTTTTAAATTTTGGAATTAATTTTTCTGGGTATTGGTTAGGTCCATAAACATTATTACATCTTATGATTTTAATATTCATTTTATAAGACTGAATGTATGACATGACTACCATTTCTGCCGCAGCTTTAGAAGCCGAATAAGGATTGGTTGGTTTAAGAATATCATTTTCTGTGAATGGTATACCATTTATATTCTCTCCATAAACTTCATCTGTGCTAAAATGTATAATTTCCATGGTGGGGTTAAAATTTTTAATTGTCTCCATCAACACATGTGTTCCATAAGTATTATTTTGAGTAAAACTTATCGGGTCTATGAAAGAATTATCCACATGACTTAAAGCGGCGAAATGAAAGACAACCTTAATATCATATTTCTTAAGTATGAGTTCTACAAGATCTTTGTCACATATATCACCTTTTATAGTCTCTGCATATCCTTCTTTTATATTATTTATATTTGAGCAATAATCAAACTTGTCTAAATTTATAATATTAAAAGAAGGATATTTTTCCTTTATATTATTTATAAAATTTGAACCTATGAAACCACAACCTCCAGTCACTAAAATGTTAAACATTTGTTTTTAATTGCTCGAATTTTTTAAGTAAGTCGCATACTCTATCAACATCATTAATATCCATGCCATGATGGGCTCCTAAAAGAAATCCATTCTTCATGATGGTATCTGCATTTTCAAAATCAGACTTAAATTCTCGGAATGCGGGATGTCTCGTAATATTTCCCGCGAAAGTAACTCTGGTTTGAACTTCATTTTCTTCTAAAAATTTTACTATTTCCAATCTGTCGGGGCACTGCAGTGGAATGGCTAACCAGTTTGGCTTTTTAGAATCATCTGGTAAAACATAATACTTTGTATCTTTAAGATTTTCTATGTATCTTTCTACTAGTTTCCTTCTCTTTTCTAAAAATCCATCAAGTTTATCCAACTGAACAAGTCCAAAAGCTGCGTTCATTTCACAAGCCTTAAGATGATATCCGGCTACACCATATAAAAATTTCCAGTCGTAGGGTATACCATCGACTGAATGATTAAACCTTTCTGATGGCTCTTCAATATTATCACCTATCCTACCCCAATCTCTAAACATCATAGCTCTTTTAAGCTGATTTTCGTCATTAAACATAACCATACCACCCACACCACCCGCTGTGATGACATGACTTGCGTAAAAACTGGTAGTGCTTATGTCTGTGCAATTTGTTTTAATTATAGTATCCGCGGAATCCTCAAATAAAATAACATTTGGAAATTCCTTTCTAATGTTTTCCCAATCTGGTAAATTACCTATAAGATTTGGTAAAATTATACATTTAGTTTCATTTGTTACCACCTTTTTAAGATGTTCGAGGCTTGGCACATATGTATTCAATTCTACGTCACAAAAAACTGGTTTCAAACCTAACTGCACTATGGGTGCCAGGGTTGTCGAAAATCCACACGCGGGTGTTACTATTTCAGAACCTTTTGGTAGATCTAATGAACAAAGACCCAATAGAATGGCACTGCTACCTGAATTTACAAACAGTCCATGCTTTTTACCAAACAAATCAGAAACTCTTTTTTCAAATTTCAATGTTCTTTCACCGAATCCCGCCAGCCATCCATCCCTAAGACATTCCGTGACTGCTTGAATTTCTTCTTCTCCATAAGATTCGAAACGATTTGGTGCATACCAAACTTTTTTAGTCATTATAATTAAAGATAGTGTCCAATCTTTAAATAATATGAGAGTGTGTGTATTAGCTTCTAAAAGTTTTATAGGTTCTAACATTTTAAGAAAAAATCCTACATGGACGGGTGTAACTAGAAATGAGGTTAATTTATTGAATTCTAAAGAGGTTGAAAACTTTTTCGATAAAAATGAATTTGATTGGGTGATCAACTGCGCCGCTGTTGGTGGTAGTCGTTTAAAAGAAGATGATGTTAATGTTTTGTCAGATAATATCGTAATGTTTGAAAATATAACTAAATTTTTCAAGGGTAAAACTATTCATTTTTCAAGTGGTGCCGCTTTACGGGGTGATCCTCCGCGAGACCCTTATGGATTTTCTAAATACATGATAGATCAAAGGATTAAAAAAGATTTGAATAATGCTTACATTTTAAGAATTTGGGGATGTTATGGTCCCGGTGAAAAAGATACTAGATTTAGTGCCATATGTAAAAACAATGGACACGTTGAGATTGAAAAAGATAGATATTTTGATTTCATAGATGTAGATGATGTTGTGAGAATTGTGGAACTTTATGTAACATCTAGAATTGACGATAAAGAGTTTAATTTGGTATATCCTAAAAAGTATCTATTATCTGAGTGGGCAGAGTTTTTTGGAGCAACATATACTATTAAAGATAAAACAACATTAGATGATTCTTATTTTAATTCCACCCATCTTTTTTCTTAGGCGGAACTGGTACTATCATATCTTTTTCAAAATCTATATATGGTGTCATATTTTCTAAAGAATTTCCAAATTCTAGTTTAGGATATATTTTTTGTGATTCTGATATTTTTACGTCTATAAGTGTATTTACATTATATGTTCTAGCAATTTCTTCGAAATTGACATCATCACCAAAAACATCGTTTTTAGATGTGGCTGCATAGTTAGAATCAAAATAACTATCTTGAAATTGTTTTATTATTCCATAACCATTATTATTTAATATAATTATATCAATATCTAAGTTGTATTTTTTTACAGTTAATAATTCTTGAATGTTCATTTGAAATCCACCATCACCATCAATGCAATATACTTTCTTACCTGTGCCAATAGATGCTCCTATAGCTGCTGGTAAAGCAAATCCCATTGAAGAATTTCCAAAATTTGTAAATAGTTTTTGTTTATTATTCAAAATTGCTGATTGCATAGTCCATACAAGGTTACCACCTTGATCAGGTATAATGATACAATCATCATCAATTGTATTGAAGAACTTATTTAGATAATCATATACACTAGAATCATTTTTTCTCGCCTCTTCTAAATTATAATTTAATTTCCATGATTTTAATTTATCAATCCAATTATGTATGTTAATGTCTACATTCAATGTCGAAAAATAGTTTATAAATTGTAAAGCGTTTTGTTGTATTTTAAGATCGACATTTATACCTTTTTCAACTGTTTTATTTATTTCTTCAATATCTATATCAACTACAATTTTTTTAGAATATTTAGAAAATGTATTAATATTTCCTCCTATTTGGCGACTATCCATACGAGTTCCTATGAATATTATCAAATCTGCATTTTGAATTGCATAATTAGCACATCTATCGCCATATACACCCGGCGAACCTACTCTTAAATCATGTGATGTTTCGCATATATCAAAAGCACCCCATGATACAACAAATGGTATCTTTGTTTTTTCAGCTAGTTTAATTGCCTCATTTGAAGCATCTGCCAATTTAACCCCATGACCAAAATATAATAATGGTCTATTAGATTCATTTATATATTTAACAATGTCATATGTTTCATATTTTGGAACTTTTAATTCTATTTTTTTAGGAATTTTATCTATAGTACTCATTTGTATATTTACTGGTAGATCCATCAAAACAGGTCCATATCGCGGAGTTTTCATTTCTGTTAAAAGTTCGTTAATTGTTGGTTCCACAGAATTTATATTGCTGACGTGTAACGTTTTTTTAGTTACTGATTTAAAAATATCTACAACTGGCATTTCTTGAAATCCAGTTTGTCTAGGTTTAGAACTAAAATTAGAAAGATCTTCAGATGTATTTACTTGTCCCGATATATAAAATGCTGGTATAGAATCATACCAACAACCACAAACTCCATTTAAAATATTTTGAACACCTGGACCACTTGTTACACAAACAGCTGCTATTTTACCACAAGATCTGTAATATCCTTCCGCGGCCATTGAAGCAGATTGTTCATGTTGAAAACAATAATATGATATTTTTTTATTTTTCGACAACTTATCTATAAAAGGTGCTATAGCACCACCTGTTATTATGAAATAAGTGTCTATGTTATTTAAATATAAACTTTCAATTATATAATCACAAACATTCATTATATAATAGAATACATGTTAATCTTTAATCATATTTCCATGAACTACCGGGCATACTAAGTAATTTATTAAGTTCAGATTCTTTTAAATTGTAACTATATTCATCACATGGAAAAATAGAATTAGATACCTCAGATGCATATTCATTTATCGCAGAAGATATAATTTTTTCACCATTTATATATCTTTTTATAAATTTTGGTTTAAAATCCCAAAACATACCTAATATATCATGTGCTATTACCAGTTGTCCATCTACATGTAAACCAGCTCCTATTCCATAAACTGGAATTTTTAATTCATTTTTAATTTGAAGTGAAACTTCTTTAGGAACTGCTTCTAACAATAATAATGAAGCACCGTTTTTCTCAACATCTAAACATTGTTTGATTAATTTATCAGCTTCTTTTGAGTTGTTAGCTTGAATCTTATACCCACCCATTTTAGCTTTAGTTTGAGGTGTTAAACCTAAATGCGACATTACTATTGTACCACTATCTGTAATAGAATTTATTATTTTAGGGTGATATCCTTCCAATTTTATAGCATCCATACCACTTTTAATAAATCTTCCTGCATTTTCAATGGCTTTTTTTTGACAAGATTGATAAGACATATAAGGCATATCACCAATCAGAAATTGATTTTTAGATCCATTTTTTACAGCTTCACAATGTGTAATCATCATATCCATAGAAACTTTATTTATGTTTTTTATACCATGAGTTGTATGACCTACAGTATCACCTACTATTATATAATCTATGTTACAGTTATTTATAATTTTAGCTAAAGGATAATCATAACATGTAATACCCACAGTTTTTATACCGTCTAATTTATTTTTAAATAAGTTAAGTATAGTTCTTTTCATTATATTATATTAATTTGTATTTAAAGCTTTAATTACATTTAATATATATGAGGATTACATACTCTATTCAAGTTTGTAACGAATCTAGAGAGCTTTATTCACTGTTGAATTTTTTGATTCAAGTTATAGATGAAGAAGATTATATAGATGTGATAGTTGATTCAAATAATAAGACTTCTAAAGTTGATATGGTATTAAATGAATTTAAGGAACGTATAACCATATACGAAAAACCATTTGAGTCATTTTATGAAAATTCAAATTATCACACTGAGGTGGCTAAAGGAGACTTTATTTTTTTCATAGATGCTGATGAAATGCCTGAACATTTACTTATTCAAAAAATTAAAGAAATAATTGTGGAAAGTGGAAAGGAACTTTTGTATGTCCCGCGAATGAATATACATCCGGGAATGACGCAAAATGATCAAAAAGAATTTGGATTTAACAAAAATAATGTCGGTTTCATAAATTGGCCAGATTATCAGGGTAGAATATATAAAATTTGTGATTATATAAAATGGTCAGATGAGTTGCATACTAAAATTACTGGAGTTTCTCAAGATAAAATAGGAATTTTACCAAAAGATATTAGTTTTGGTATGTGGCATATAAAGTCAATGGAAAAACAAAAAAGTAGATGGAAAAATAACACGGGTGAGTATCTAATGACTGCACCTGGTGAAAGTTTATATGATTTGCTAATGTAATTTAAAGATATTAATGGTTATTAGAATAAATGATAGTTTTAGTAACAGTGAATGATAAAAATTATCAACCTTTAGCTGAACTTACGGTGGGTAAAAATAAAAAACAATATTGTGAAAAACATGGATATGAACTTTATCATGTAAATTGCACTGATCATCTAACTGATAAAAAATTCATTGCAAAAAACCCTCCCATTCCAGATGAGTTTTATCCTATGGGATGGTCTAAAGTTTTTGCTATGAAACAAGCATTAGAAAAATACCCTAATTGTAATTGGATATTCAACACAGACGCTGATGTTGCGATAACCAATATGGAAGTAAAGATAGAAGAAATAATTGAAAAATATGGTAATAAAAATACAGAAATTTTCATTCCTGCAGATTGCAATGGAATTAACTGTGGTAATATGATTATAAAAAATTCACCGATAGGTAAATCATTCTTAGATACCATAATAGCTGGGATGCCTTTATACAGACACTGGTATCTTTTTGAAAATCAGCTCATTCAAGATTTATGTATAGGTAGTCATTTAGAAGAAACTGGTATAACACCGGGTGGTAGTTTTTGGGGTAGAGTAATTAAAGTTTTACCTCAAAAAGTAATGAATTCTTATGATTATTCAGATTTACCTAGATTGAAAAACAGACCTAATTATAATGACATTTTAGGAAATAATGGACAATGGGAACAAGGTGATTTTTTGATCCAATGGCCTTCAACTGATCTTGAATATAGAATTTCTAAAGCTAAAAAAATTTGCACCTAAGTGAGTAAACTTTAACTTAATTATAAGTAAAAACAAAATGTATATTCTTGAACGCCAAAACGCCATGACCCCCGAGGAGTCTAAGAAGCTTACTCAATATATAAATAGTCTCAAGATCCAACGTCAGAATGCCTGGCCCGAAACTGACATTCTAGCTTTACTGACTTAAGCGAGGAAAATATAGAATTGATTCTTATTTTATAAAGTATTCAACTTCAAAAAGCTCATCTGAAACTTTTTTGTGTTTATGATTTTTTAAAAGTTCTTCCGTGACTTCTGACCAATCATTTACTATGAGAGCCCCATATTTTTCATACAAATCATCTAACCCTGTTGTAATAACTATAGGAGTTGCACCCACATAAGCAGCTTCATAAACTTTTATCGTGTCTATACCAATACCTAAAGGGCATACAATAAATTTAGATTTATTTATTTTTTCGTTATATTCTTCAAATGTTATCTTATTATCTACAAATGCCCAATCTTTTGTTTTAAAAAAGTCTAAACAATTCTGTCTTATTCTTTGTTGTTTTACATATTCAAAATATCTTCCTGAATGTATACTAAAATTTACATAACATAATATATCTTTATCAACTTCTAATCTTTTAGGAGTATTTCCATTTAAAAAACCTACTGGTATTTTAGTAATCATAGGGTGATTTATTTCACAATTTTGAGCATATATATGAGTACATATATCTTTAACAGATTCGAGACATGTTCTGTCAAAACTTTCATCCGCTCCTTGATAAATAAGTTTTATTTTATTATTAAGTTTTGTTTTTTTCAATACATCTACAAAATATTCAAAAGCATGGAACGCTCCATATATAAAAATTGATTTAGTATCAGGATTAATGTTTAAATTATAAGGTCCATTAGGACTATCAGGTCTTAAGACATGATCACAAAGTTTTTCAAATTCTTTAATACAAATCATTATTATAATATTAATATAATTTTAAAACTTCAGAAACCGCGGGGTGTCTAGCTATATCGTCTTCATGCATAATTACTCTAGACATGTAATCTAAATCTGTTTCATTCATTCTCTTAACAAGATCCGCCATTCCATTATTAGGACCTAAATCACTCTGCTTTAAGTCACCCGTCACGATCATCTTAGAACCCTCACCGATGCGCGTTAGTAACATTTTCATCTGATTTTGTGTGCTATTCTGCATTTCGTCGGCTATTATGAAACAATGATTGAATGTTCTACCCCTCATGAAACCTAAAGGTTCTATGGTGACCTTTTTCTCCAATTGGCTACGAGTTAAATATTCTTCTATGATGTCCATCATAGGTCTCGTCCATGGTTCCATTTTCTTATCCAATTCCCCGGGAAGATAACCCATATCTTCATCGGCAGCCACGATAGGTCTAGTTAAAATAATCTTTCTAAATTCTCCTTCCATTAATCTTTCAGCAGCAGTTTGACAAGCAAACATTGTTTTTCCTGAACCAGCCGGACCAGTGACTATGCATATAGGCTTAGGGGATTGGAGCTGTTTTAAGTAAAAGACCTGTCCCGGAGAGGTTGCAAATTTGCCAATTTGCATTGTATTGTTTTGTTATATTATAATATATGGAATTTTATTTCGTCAAGTTACGCAACATCAATGCTCCTCAGGTAATGATAGATCCAAAACATTCATCAAGATATATTTGTTTTAAAGACATCAACCAAGCTGCACGGTATAGGACATTTGTAAGTAAACACTGCCAGAAGTTTGGGAACTGGCCTAAAATAAATTTAACCGAAGACTATATAGAGGTTAAAAATCCTAAAGATGATGGAAGATCATTAGCTTTTTATGAAAGTATGTTTGAAGTTGAGATAAAATCACAAAGAGATTTAGATATTTTATCCATAACAAACGGCATTTCTTATTTTTATTGTCATCATTTTGATTATGAAGATTTGTTAACCATTAATTTTTCAGGGCAAGAAATAGATGGAAATGCTGATCATGTAGCTTATGTAAATAACATTAATTATAGGTTAAAAGAAATGGACTAATACTATAAAATGAGTAATCTTGTTAATCTTTTCAACCCTAAAAATGAAAAACATGTCATATGGCTTAAAAATGTTGACGAGGCCATGTTGAATGCATCTATAGATAAAAAGGATAATTTCATGAATGTCGTAAATAAGAATCCTGTTTGCAAGACTAATGAAAATCCTGTGGAATGGGCTTATACACACTTTCAATTGGCTATGAAATACACACAGGGTGTTCTTAGAGGCGAAGCATGGACACCACCTCAAAAAAATAATGATTAAATATAAATGAAGAACAATAAGATTGCGTTAAGAGCTTTTTACGCCTCGGTAGCATTAATGGTGGTTTACATTATTTTAAAAAGGACTGAACTTTACATACCGCGATCATTTTCCGATACTCAGTGGAATGAAACACGTAATGATAAAAGGGTCGCCAACTATTTCAACCATTCTTCACCAGAAGAATTTCAACCTAAGTTAGATAATAATTTCTGTTAATTAAATAAATAAAAATGTCTCGTGAATTCGTTGTGAAAAAATATGCCGAACTCTTGGGTCTCCCCGCGGATCACAAATTGTGTGTGAATCTAGAAAAATGCACACACAATTGGGCCATAAAAAGATCATTGGAATGGAATGATGTCCCCGCTTATGATAACAGATACCATATGGATAGGTATAAACACAAATATATGGAGATGAGAAGCAATATCTTGAGATCCCCACATTTAAAAAATGATTTAGTTTCTGGGAAAATCAAATCAAGTATGGTGATTAATTTTTCTCCAAAATCTCTTCACGAAAATGGTCCATATGCCAATGAAGTTGAAGCTAATGTGGCTAAAAATATGAAGAAGGAATATAACGCGATAAATGATCCAGATTATAAGGGTATTTTCAAATGCAATAAGTGTAGACAATATAAGACTACTTATTATGAGATGCAAACTAGGAGCGCTGATGAGCCTATGACTGTTTTTGTGACTTGCCACGTGTGTTCTATAACCTGGAAATCTTAACCCAATAGTCAGAATCAGTCAAGTCTGTATCCATATCCCCAAAAGACATAAAATATCTATATGTTGAATATCTTTTAAAGTCGCCTTTTGCACGGGCGGGCATAAAATATAATCCATCATATACTATGTTTAGTTTTTTCAATTGATTGGTAGTGAATACCATAGATTGTTCAGTATTAGGTCTAGCAGTTATAATAATTATTTTGTATTTTAATGCTCTGCAATAATTTAAAGCATCCACGACTTTTGTAATCGACGCACCCGTTCTAGAATCTATTAAAGTATCGTCTATATCGAACATCACTGCATCATTTGAAAAAACTTCCCTATTTGACAAAATGTCGGCTATACTCATCTTAATTATACCTAAGTTAAAAAATAAAGTTTATTTTCAATAATTAAAAATGAAGCAAGAAATTCAAAACGCTATGCAATGCCCCATATGTATGGATGTCGCCACCCTACCTGTTCAGCTTATATGTTGTAACAAAAGTAGATCGCGCCCTGCTTGTGTTAAATGTATGAGAAGTTATCTTAAACTTGATAAAAGAAAAAGATATGTAGATGAAATTGAGCAATTTAAATCTTTAAATGGTTGTGATTGTTTCGTGACTACACAATATAGGGGAACACAGTGTTTACTCATAGAAAATACTGTGGAAAATAAAAAGTCACATGAAATTTACAGACACGCCAAAGATTTGTGGATGATAAGAGATTTACTTGGTAAATCAAAATGTCCTAATAAAGGCTGTGGCTGTGAATTCGACACGACAGCCGAACTTCAACGGCATATGAATGGTTCACACGAAACAAATAATTGTATTTTAAGTTTTATAAAATGCCCAGTTCCTGGTTGCAATCATTTTGGTATTCGTAAGGATGTGGAAGGATCGCACAAGAGAATGGTTCATGACTTTACAGCCTGTCACGTTTGTCAGCAACCAATTAGAAACTCTAATTATAAGTATCACATCGCCGAACACGCAACCCACTTGGAGATGTCTATCATAGAGGGTATGCTTATGAACAATTCCAAAAATAATCAGGAATTTAAAAAAATAGTTGGTGAAAGTGAACAAATGCAAAAAACCATCAAAACACTTAGTGACTTTATAAAACCAGACACGGTTAGCACATGTACACAGACCGATTAAAATATCCGTAAATAGTAAAATGAACTCCGTAGCTTTAGTGTTATTAATATTATGTATTCTTATGCTCATGAGAATGGAAAGAAAGAAGGAAAAATATTGCGGCGCTTGTATGATAGGATTGTAATTAAGAAAAAAATCTTTATATAATAAAATGTTTGAATTTATCCTCAAGTCCAAGAAAGAAGAACCCATCTCCGTGTTTCCCAAATGTAAATATGGCTACAACGCCTTCAAAGGTAAGTGTAACGAGAAGCCCGTGAACAAAAGACCCTCGAAGGCATGGATTTTAGGTGGAACCGATAAATAAACTTAAAGATGATAGTTAATATATAGTAAAATAAAATGGCACCTTACAACCCTCCCGTATCTCATTACAGCCAGCTGGATGTAAAGTGCTATTCAGAAGATGAAATGTTTAATTTTATAGGTAAAGGTGGAAAGAAATTTTATTGGCTCACTAAATATTTGGATCTGGATTATATGTGGTATGACAAAAATAGAAATGTCATCGAACTTTGGGGTCCATATTCATCAATGCAAAATTTTCAAGCTCATCAAATTTTGGAGTGTGAATTAAACCTAAGTCATGAAAAATATCTTAAAAAACAAGAAATTCAAGATGGAGACGACTATTGCCAAATTCCAAGAGCTTGCGACCATGAAGAGTGGGCCGTTCAAACGCCCGACTCTTCGGACGAAAGAACCTTATCGGAAAGTCCCGGTCCCAACAAAAGAAACGCATGCGTTGTTGTATAATATTCTTCAAATGAAATATGAAGCCCCTAAAAGGCCCAAAAAAATTGAATATTATAAATCTAAATCTTACATTCGTGATTTAGAGAGAAACAATAAAAATATGAATATACCTTTCAAGAGACCTGAGGTAGTAGAATGTCCTCCGTGGGTTTATAGAAAAACTAAAAATGAACCCAAATTGTCTTACATCGATGGTGTTAATCTAACATTAAATGTTGTGGGTGACATTGTTAAGATTAATTTACATTGCGGTATTAATGATTTAAATGATAAATATTATAGTCAAGGTAGAACTCCATCCCACAAAAGGATCATAAGCACTTATAGAGAGTATGGATTTTCAGAGGAATACATAAATAATTTGAAGAAAAATCTTTTGAAAACAAAACAAATTTGTGATAGTTTTGATATGGTAAAAGCGTTTGGTGCCACAAAAAGCACCAAGCAATCTAAAAAACCTGAACCTGAGCCCGAACCTGATGAGTCAGATGAAGAAATGTCAGATATTGACGATGATGCTATTCCAGAAGAAGATGGGGCGTTTGATGTTGATGAAATGAATGATGATGTAGAAGATGAAGATGAAGGATATTTTTCAGATGATGCCTAAGTGGCACTTTTTCTAGATATTTGTAATAAAATGAATATATTTTTTCTTTCATTCAAAGTAAAAGAACTTGCCAATTTGTATTGCGATCAACATGTTGTCAAGATTCTATTGGAAATTTGTCAGATGTTATATACGGCTTGGTATTTTTCGGGTGAATATGAATTTATAGAATCTCACGCACCTTTTAAAAAAGATGGTAAAACCCGCGGCTATAAAAAAGCGCACACCGGACACCCAACCACTATGTGGGTCGCATCCCATAAAAATAATTATCGTTTCGCGTCAATACTAGCCATGGCTTTAAGCATGGAACATACAAAAAGATTTGGAACCATACATGCATGCGCCGTCCACGCAAAATGGTTACATGACAACATACCATCACATTTCAAACTGCGTATAAATCCCAAAGCGTATTATGCTACCCAGGATGTTCCAAAGTTTTTGACACCTATACCTGAATGCATGCCTGATCCTTACAAGCACCCTAGTATTTTAATTTCCTATAAAACATACTATACTAAAGATAAACTTAGTTTTGCTAGATGGAGTAATAAAGATTAAAGTTTATATTTTTAAAATGCAAGCATTACGAGCACCTTCGTTAAATATTGCGACCGCTAACCAAACGAATATTTTAGTTAAACGTAAAAAGTTGAGTGATTTTGTTCATAAAATAAAAAATAATGAGGTTAATGAAATTGTGTTTAAACCCAATACTAACGAATTGGTTTATATTGAAAATGATGGTAATGTGAGCGTTTCTAATTATTTACCTTCAGATGAATTATGGCAGACTATAATTCAAAGTAACGCTGAATATTTCATTGATTTAAACGAGGAGAATAATTTTTCAACATATATGGGGATAGCTGTAAATTTAGCCATAATATTTTTCATATTAAGAAGTCTTACTTTTAAACCTGGTAACATGCCTAACCCTTTTATTTCTAAAACAAATATTGAAATGGAAAAAGACATCAGTACCAGATTTAAAGATGTTCAGGGTATAGATTCAGCTAAACATGAACTCGAAGAAATTGTAGATTTTTTAAAAAATCCTAAAAAGTATACTAAATCTGGTGCGAAAATTCCAAAAGGTGCTTTACTCGTGGGGCAGCCAGGCACTGGTAAAACCCTGCTGGCCAGAGCCATTGCGGGTGAGTCATCCGTTCCTTTTATTCAATGCTCTGGTTCGACCTTTGTTGAAATGTTTGTTGGTGTGGGAGCTAAAAGGGTTCGTGAAATTTTTGAAGAAGCTAGAAAAAATGAACCCTGTATCATATTTATTGATGAAATTGATGCTATCGGTAAGAAAAGATCTATGAATGGATTTGCTTCCAACGATGAAAGAGAGCAGACCATCAATCAACTTCTTACTGAAATGGATGGCTTTGATGATAGCTCACAAGTGATTGTCGTCGCCGCCACTAATAGGATTGACATTCTAGATGATGCTCTTCTTAGACCCGGTAGATTTGATAGAAAAATTCAAGTTAATTATCCAGACCTAAAAGGCAGAGATAAAATATTGAATGTTCACACATCTAATAAGAATCTTGATGCTAATGTAAGTCTCGAAGATGTTGCAGCAAAAACCACAGGTTTCACGGGTGCAGATCTGGCTAATCTCATGAATGAAGCGGCCATCAAGAGTGCGAAGGATGAGGGTATCATAACTGCTGACATAATAGATGAAGTTTATCAGAGGATCATCGTGGGTGCTAAAAATGATACCATAATGTCTCCTCGTATGAAGGATCGCATAGCCTACCACGAAGCGGGACACGCCATCATCGGTGCCCTCATGCAAGACTATGATAAGGTGAGCAAAGTAAGCATCATACCCCGCGGAGATGCCGCGGGAATTACATTTTTTCAACCAAAAAATGATGATATTAAACTTTACACGAAAGACTACCTTTTGTCACAAATTAGAGTAGCCTTGGCTGGTCATGCAGCCGAGGAACTCATTTATGGATCAGAACGCGTGTCCACTGGCGCGGCAAATGACTTTATACAAGTTGATAAAATTGTTAGAGATATGGTGTATAAATTTGGTTTTGGAACCATACTTGGTAAAATTGGTACAGAAAAGTCTAAAATTTCCGAACAGACTGCATACAATGTAGACTATGAAATTCATCAGATTGTGGAAACTTGTTATAATGATGTAAAATCTATACTTAATAAATACAAACTGAAACTTGAACAAATCAAAGATCTTTTAGTGGAGAATGAAACCGTCGATGGGGAGGTTGTTTATGAAATAATAATGTCATGTGATATAAATGACAACAAGAAGAAATAATATTAAATTATATCCAGAATTAGTAAATTTTAACAATGTAACACCTTCTCCTTCTCCTATAAAGGTGAATACACCTAACACTAAAACAAAAATTCCTACACCAAAAAATCCTGTTAAAAATATTAGATTATCAACAGTTAGAACAAGAGTAGTCAAACCGCCACAAACAACTAGAACTGCAGCTAAAAAAAAAGCTAGAAATGCAGCTAAAAAAGTAGCCACTAAAGAAAATAGAAATGCGGCTAACGTAAATAATTTAGTTGAAAGAATGAAAAAAATAAATTTAAGAAAAACGACCGGTGTGAGAAAGACTCCTCCCACATCTATAGATCAAAGACCAAAAAAATACCCTTTAACTAATATGACTAATTTTAAATATAATAATGTATCTAAAATAGTTAAATTTAAATTACCATTAAAATATGCAGAGCAAATGAAAAAGTTATGGGAAAAATCAGATAAAGAGAGGGTAGAATATGCCGGAGTATTACAAGTTAAGCATACAACTAAAAATTTACATTATTTAAAATTTGAAAACTTAAAATTTGCGACATCTTATCAAAGAGGTGAAGTGAGTGGTTCTGCCGTTCAATTTGCCACAACAGAATTTGTTTCCATGCATAGTCATCCTTCTTTTGGTAAAGCTGGATTAAAATTTGATTCGCCCCCGAATCGCGCGAAGACGCCGCCGCTTTATTTCACTACACCTAGCGATGGAGATTTCGATTTTTACTTGAAAACTTTAGCGAATAATAATAAAAAAAATCAATGTAACATAGTTTTAGATAAACATGGATTTTGGGTTGTTGATTTACTTAAAATTTTAGAAACTGGTAAAGTATTTAATGGATGGGATGTTTATACACGTATAATTGAATTATTAGAACCTACTCTATTAACTAAAGCTGGTATAGGTAAAAAATTGGCTAAATCCGTGGTATCTACAGACAACTTCTTATATTGGAAATGCCCAAATATATCTACATGGTTAACTTTAACAAGAATGGTTAGTAAAATTATATTTAAAGAATATGATATAAAAATGACATACTATTATTGGCCTAAAACCAATATAAACCTAAGATATAGAGAAGCTGAATTGAGATTTAGAATTGGTTAAAGTTTTGAACCTATAAGTAAATAAGAAATATGTATATTGCGTGGGACACCGAGACAACTGGTCTACCATTAACTAGACATAATGCTAAACCAGAAAACACTGGTATTTTTGACACTTGTCGGATTGTCTCTATCGCATTTACAACTTTCACCGAGCGTGGGAGGGAACTCGACTCGTGTCATAAGCTCGTTATTCCAGATGGTTTTAATGTGACTGGAACTCAAATACATGGCATCACTCATGATATGGCTGTTGAGAAGGGTGAACCTTTTCAAAATATTTATGATCACTTTGTTAACTTGACTAAAAAATGTAATATTTTTGTGGCCCATAATTCAAACTTTGATGAAAATGCCTTCTTTTCTGAATGCTATAGAAGGGGTTTGAGTGTTGAACCTTTTAAAAATGTAAAATTTGAATGCACTTATAAGCTTTGTAAGAAAGTCCATCTCAAATCTATGAAACTCATAAATCTTTACAAACATATTTTTGGTAAAGAGTTTGAAGGAGCTCACAATGCACTGGCTGATTGTAGGGCATGCGGAGAGGTTTACCCACATCTCACAAACCCAGTGAAGGAACTAAAAGACATACACATACCCAAAGTGATCCTTAAGGCTTCAGAAGTTGCGAGTATGATCGGTCTTAATCAGTATAAAAAACCCGATGAAGTTCTTAACATTTTATGGAGTAAGTATGCTCCCGAAAGTTTCAAAGGTAAAACAAAAGACCAAAAAGCTTGTGAAATTATTGAAAGTAATGAAAAGGCTACCACTCTTTTGGAGACTGCCACACAATTTATATCTAGCGATAGCCATTCAGTTGAAAATAAATTTAGGGCCATTAAAAATCAAATTGAAAAGTTGGAACTTGATAATGAGTCTAAAGGGGCAGTCAATGACTACATTCGAAAAACATTATACACAAATCATGGGATAAAACATGAGGACAACACAGCCACACAAGACATGAAAGTTGATGATAAGTTTTATCGCTATGATGTTTGTGAAATAAAAGGAACCCGTTATGTCATCGTGGGTAGGATAGATAGATTCCGTGAAGATGATGGTGTAAAAACACTCATAGAAATCAAAAATAGAACAAGAGGACTTTTCAATAATGTGAGAGACTATGAGCAAATCCAGTGTCAAACCTACATGGAAATGCTAAATGTCGATAAGTGTGAACTCATCGAACAATATAATGATGAAAAAAGAGTATATTTTTTACAAAGAGATCAACAAAGGTGGAATGAACAAATCTTACCTAAGTTGAAGCATTTCTGTGAATGTTTTCATAACAGACTCAGCTAATCTTCAAAATGGCTAACTTTTTCATTGTTGACTCCAACGCCTGCAACGTCATCTGCGACCGCCGAGTTTTCACGAACCTTCGTGATGCTCAGCAATATGCCACTCAGCAGTCAAAAGAACAAATTTGGAAAATTTCTAAAAATAAAATGTTTTTCGGGAACGCTAAAGTTGTCCTTCATACCCTCGACTTTAATGTGCCTTCTACCCACATAGATTAATTTATTTATATACTATAAAATGTCAAATCAACCACAGGAAATTGGTCCTGGTGGATGGTTTATAGTTGTATGTATAGTAGCAGCTATAGTAGTAACAGGTTTTTTGTTAATATATAACAAAACTAAACCTGATGGATATGTCCAAATAAGTGACTATGATTTAGATCCGAATCGATACGTACGTTTAAATATTCCAGCTACACTTGAAAAACTTGGAGGTCAAGAAAAATTAGATCAAACAATGAAAGATATTAATAAAATTAAAGAAGCATTCAATAATGGAAATTTTATTCTTCAAAACGGAGATGATATAAAAAATTATAAATATATGTTAGTTAGTTATTTAAATAAATCTGATAAATGTCAACCTATGTGGGGATTCACCAAATACAAATTAGAAGATATACAAGAAAAAATAAGTTATGGATCTAAATCATTATATGGATACAATTATATTATAGGAACGTCTGAAGAATGTTCAGATAAATATACAGATAAAAAAAAATCATTTGCTTTTTATGATTTGAACTCAGATAAAGATGCTATAAAATATGTTACTGAAGTGGATGATGTAGTGGATGAAGTGGAAGAGTTGGAAAAAATCGAGAAAGAGGAGGAACCCTTAGATCCTTTAACGTTATATAATGATCCTTTAATTCGTAAAATTACGATTAATGGTAAAAAAACTGATGTTTATCATAACGTATCCGGTGCATTATATTCTAATTCAGTCTCAGGGATAGACGGATATTCTAATGTAGCTTATGATAGTTCTGGACACTTGCATTTTACCAATTCTGATGATTGTAAGAAATTTTGTTATGAAAACGCCGAGTGTAAGGGGGTGAGTGTATTACACGAGAATGATAGTGGCGATATGACAACACGTATAAAGACTGGAGACGGTTATAAATGCTTTCCGAAAAAAGCTGATTTTAATGATACAATTTTAACTTCTTTTAATGATAACTTCTATTCATTTTATCCAGGTCCTAATATAGTTCAAAAAAAGGGATATTATTCAACAGACGCGTCTGAAGATGGAGGAGAAATTAAAGGTTTAAGTATTGGTGAATGCAGAAGAAATATTATGAACTCAAAAACACTAACTGATGTTGAAAAAAATGATATCAAGATAATTGGACACAGAAATTCTAATATAGCTGATGAACAATATAAAAATTCATGTTTTTGGTATACAACTCCTGCTGATGATGATTGGCTCTATGAAAAACCAACTAAGTACTCATTGACATGTAAAGATCAAACTAAGTCCTGGCCGTGTTCTGATTAAAATATAACCTAAGTGGCTAGAAATACTTTTAAAAATTAAATAAAGATGTTTGACATCACAGAGCTTGTGGCCAAGTTGGAGAAGTTAGCTGTATGTTGTGATGTTATTACAGCTAAGGGTGAGCCATGTGGAGCTTTGTGTGCAAAAGGTCTAAATACATGCAGAAAACACAATTTTACTCTTTGTGAATGTGGTCAAAAATGTTTGAGATCTAAAACATTTTGTAAATCTTGTGATCCCACAAAAGTAAAGTGTCAGGCTTTAACTGCTAAGGGCACTGTCTGTGGGGCTTTAGTGACTAAGGGTGTATATTGTATTAGACATGTGAATTATGAAGTCAAAGTAGTAAAAGAAAAAAAACAAAAGGTTAAAAAACCTGAAAAGATACAATTAGTTCACAATCATTTACCAGGTGAGAAGCCTTTAAATGATTGTTTAATGTGTAAAGAGCATGGTGATATTTTTGATATAAATGTAATTGATAGATGTTATGAAATAGTTTAGATTTGTAATTCATCAAAGAGTTTTGATTTTTCCAAAATTATTTTCCATTTTAAAATTTCGATATTATCTTTTAAATTTACTATATTTTCATATATGCGTCTACTCCTCGTATAAATAGAATTATATTCCCTATTATTTCCAATATATTTATTAATTTCAGTTTTATAGTGTTCATAATCAAGTTCAAGTTGTTCGTGATTATCATAACATTTTGAAAATTCATCTATATCTTCTTTTGATATTTGTGACAACGAGTTAGGTTTATCATATTTTTCCCATAAGATTTGACATTGATTATGTAAATTAATTTTAGAATGATGAATAGAATTTTCCAAATCACAATAATAACCAAAACCCCATAGTATGTTAAATTCTTTGAGGAATTTCAGCTTATCCTCACAAGTTTGAAGCTCCTCTAATAAGCCTTGTAACATATTTATTTATATGATCTTGTTTATTATTCTTATACTGGTTTTCCGTATCATTTAATCTGCGTTTTAGTTTAGACATTTTGGCGGCTAATTTTTTACTATCAATTTGATTTACGAGTTCCCAATAATAATCTTTGAAATCTATAAAATTATTTGAAAGTTCTAGAACATGTTTCCATATAATTTTAATACAATTTATTTTGGTGATACATTCATCATATTCTTCTTTTTTACTTTCAAATAATTTATACTTTTCAACATCTACATTAAAATTATTATTTTTAAAATCATCATACATTTCACTTTTTAAATACATTATTTCATGTTCTAATTTTTCCTTTTCATCTTTCAAATTTTCACAATCATCGCATATTCTCATGTTATCTTCTATGTAACATTGAACATCTTGAATGTCTTTGATTGAGGCTTCTATACGTTTAATTTCTTCCATGTTCCTACATACATATAGAAATAAATCTTTATGTAATGAGATGAAGATGACTAAAGCACTTCGTGAGCAGGTATGGATCAACTCGTTCGGGAGGGTATTTGAACACAAATGTTACATACCATGGTGTTCAAATATTATAAATGTGTTTGATTATCAAGTGGGTCACGATGTTCCGCGAAGTAAAGGGGGTGAGAGAAGTTTGGATAATCTTAAACCATTATGTTCAAGATGTAATCAATGTATGGAAAATAGTTACACAATTGAAGAGTGGTCTAATATAGTTAAAAAGCAAAATACCAAAAGTTTTTTTTGTTGTTTTATACCTAAGTAAAAATTTTTACCACAATTACAAGAAAAAAATGGAGTCTTTGAAAACCAACGGGTATGCGATCATCCCGGAAGTTCTCAATGATAGTGAATGTGACCAATTCTTAAACGGAGTTTGGGGCTCATTCGAACACATTTCTCAAAATTGGGAAACTCCTATAAATAGAAACAATACCAAAACATGGAGAGAATTTTGGAAATTATACCCAATGCATTCAATGTTATACCAGCATTGGGGTTTGGGTCATTCCCAAGCTATTTGGGACGTTCGTCAAAATGAAAAAGTTTTGGATATTTTTTCAGATATATGGGAATGTGAAAGAGACCAATTAATATCATCATTTGATGGTCTAAGTTTCCATTTACCCCCGGAGGTCACTAATAGGGGTTGGTTTAGAAAGCACTGGTTTCACACTGACCAGAGTTACACCAATAATAAATTCACGAATGTTCAGGGGTTCGTGACAGCCAATGAGATTCGAGATGGTGACGCTACCCTATGCGTTATAAAATGTAGCCATAAATATCACGAAGAATTTGGTAAAACGTTCAATATAATCAAAAAGGATGATTGGTATAAGCTTAGTGAGGATGAGTTGAGTTTTTATTTGGATAAGGGTTTAGAAATTAAGCGTATAACTTGCCCCCGGGGATCATTGGTACTTTGGGATTCACGCACGCTTCATTGTGGTGTTGAGCCTATAAAAGGTCAAAGGACCGAACCCAACATTAGGTGTATTTCTTATGTGTGTTACAAACCAAGAAATTTCGCAACACCTAAACAATTGGAAAAGAAGCGCAAAGCCTTTAGCGAGGGTCGTATGACTACCCACGATCCAATAAAATCTAAATTATTTGGTTTAAAACCCCAAACATACGGGTCTCCTATACCTGACATAGTTCCGTTACCTAAAATAGAAATAACTGATAGAATTTTAAAATTATCTGGAACCTAAGTAGAAAAATTTATTAATAAAAATATAAGATCATGGAGCACATTCATTTCCTCGAAAAGTATGCGGGCCGCACTTACAAGTCTGATTTTGACATGAAGATGAAGGTTGCTAGAATGCAAAAAAAATCATCAAAAGAAAATGAAATCATAAAAACAACTTTAAAAAATATGATTAAAAATTCCAAAATAAATTTCATTGTTCACAATCTTCCTCAATCTGGGGAGCGGGTCGTAGATGGTGCCGAGGAGCGCATAACCGCGAGATCCATCAGTGATACTATGAAACAAATAGGAAATGTTGATGATGCTGTTGTGTTTAAAAATACTGCTTATGTGTGGTTCACTGACACAAAGGATGCTGAGCGTGCCCATGGTCTCATAAATAATAAATGTATGGGTGAAAATATCATTAGAACTGAAATTTTTTAGTTAGCATATATAAATGATAGTTCCATTAGTTGTTTCTATAATTTTAATAGTAATATTATCATTATTTGTTTTCAATGACAATGATACACCTTCGCCAAAACCCGCGCCTCCACCCGTCGAAGATCCTCCTCCACCCGTCGAAGAGCCTTTGGAATGTTTAGTTCTTGGTAATACTTACAAAGTGGGTCCAGGTAAACCATGTCCTAAAAATGTAAATAAAGAAGATGTAGATTTTTGTAGAAATATAATTCCTAAAGATTGTGAATCTAGTGGTAGATGTAGACTCATTAATATGACATCTAAATTCCAACCTGATGGATTATGTATACCTTCTAATAAAAATGAAAAGCGTTTTTGTCATGATTTCGGTAGTGAAGAATGCCCCACAGATAAAGGTTATTGCACCTTAAAGAATAAAGAATGTGTAGCTCCAGATGAAAAAGTTTGTGAGGATTTAAACACTATAGAATGTATGGATTCAAACATGAAAAATGATAGATGCACACTTTATGGACATTTTTGTATTAAAAAACTACCTAAGTAAATCATAAATTAATTTAGGATAATAACAAACATGAGAGGTTACAGACTTAAAGAAACTGCAGAGTGTCCAGTGTGTTATGAGGAGGAAAATGTGAAGAAACTTTCTTGTGGTCATACTATATGTCGTAAGTGTTCCAAATCTTGGATAAAGGTTTGCAAGACTTGTCCATTATGTAGATCTACTATAAAATATAGATACCCATTACCCCCAAAGACTCCTGAACCCCCAACATTATCAATTCCTAAAACTAGATCTCCTAAAATAAAAATATCATTAAATTTTAAATGAATTCAAAAATAGAACAAGCAAGAGCTAAATTTAAAAAATTAGTCAATTCAAATAATGTAAATACTAGGAACATTAAGATTGGTATTTTCGAAACTATTTTAAAAAGAATTGAACGAGATAGAACAAGTAAAAATAAAGAGGCTAGAGAAAATTTTAATAAAACAAATGATCCTAATAATTATGCTAAAAAAGAAAAACTAAAAATAAATAGTAAATTGAAAGAAAATAACCAAGCTATTAAAAATTACACGTCTAAAAGAAAAACAAAAGCTACATCTAAAATAATAAAGCATCCTTGGTATTTGGCTAAAGTGGATACTATAAATAAAACCATAAAAAGTGTCCGTGTAGAATTTCCGGTATTATCAAAAAAATCTAAGAATACTAGAATATCTTTAACAATAGATTGGGCTAAAAATAATAATATATTTCCTTTATCACAAGTTTCATCAAATGCTAATAATAGTTATATAACATCTCAATCTGTTGGTAGATATTGTATTTCTAATCCAGGACTTAATTGGTGTAGAAAAAATCATACAAGTAGGTATTCTTTAGAAAAAACTGAAGGTTCTAACAAATTTAAAATTAAAAAGAATGGTGCGTCTGGTGTTGGTGTTCCTCAGATGTCTAAAGAACTTAAAAAGCAAAGTTTAGCTAAAATAAGAAGATCATTTTTAGATTTAAAAAGATCTGGTGACTATGGTCAAATACTTACATGTAAAAAATTAAATGATGATGATAAAATATTTATCATAAATCCAGGATCAGTTGAATTGGCTAAAGAATTTATGAATAGTCCTATGACTGCTACACAAAAGTCTAAATTGGAAGCTATAAAAAATAATCGTAGATATGCCTATCATGAAGGTTGTTTTTGGTCTTTCGATAGACCTGCGTGTTTATTTGCATTTTTAATAGGTGTACCTGTTGTATTTCAAAAAGGAAAAGATTATTACTCTGGTGATTCATCATCAAAAAATAATTTATCGTCAGATAATATTTATTTACAAAGAGTTTTAAATGAGTATAATAAGTCATCTTCAAAAAATGACATTTCAGGAAGTCCTTATTGGTATATATTAGTTTCAATTATTGACACAGCGCACGATTTTGGCCATGGTTCACGAATTCCAGGTGGTTATCAATTTAAACAAATGATAAAAGATGTTTTGAAACCTTTAGTTAAGGATGAAGATCATGACTTTATTGAAAATGTATTTGTAAATATAACCAAAATAGAGGATTCTATATCTAAATTATTAATTAATAAACTTAAAAAAATTCCTTCTAATTTTAATGAGATTTTAGATTCTAAAAATAGATGTATAATATACGATGCAGGAAATATACCTGTTGAATATAGACATAGAAGCGCTTTGTTATCTGCAAAATATGTAGATCCTTCTAGCACATAAAATGTTTTTATAAATAAATGATTAATAATAGTTATAATAATAAAAATTTTTCAAATATTACTGCTAATGATTTTAAGAATGCTTTAAAAATCGAAAGATTAAATCCAAGTTCAAATAAAATGTCTGCAGAATACGATATTATTTTCAATGAATTCTTATCAGGTAGTGCGAGAATGATAGGAAAACCAGTTAGTATTTTCAATACTTCGACAATCAAAACAGTTACTAATGAAAATGTAAATAAAAAACCAAACGCACCAAGTAAACCAGGTAGTAAACCAATGCGAAATGCACCAAGTACACCAGGTAAATC
>Ga0181399_1000153_pt1 | contig 24498 bp, 29 predicted proteins | sample 22SPOviralmetaG_FD_130128 | JGI IMG/M metagenome (GOLD analysis project Ga0181399, IMG submission 130128) | Marine viral communities from the oligotrophic San Pedro Time Series (SPOT) site, San Pedro Channel, CA, USA - 22 SPOT_SRF_2011-05-21 | ecosystem: Environmental > Aquatic > Marine > Strait...
CAACTGAAGAAGTTGTTGAAGCAACTGAAGAAGTTGAGACTGCTGAAGAAGTGGTTGAAGCAACTGAAGAAGTTGAAGCAACTGAAGAAGTGGTTGAAGAAACCATTTCATCTGAAGACCTTACTCGTCTTGTTGAAGAGGAAGAAGGTTTAACACCAGAATTCAAGGCAAAGGCTGCTCTTATTTTTGAAGCTGAGGTTCGTACCAAAGTTGAAGAATCAAAAGATCGCCTCGAGTCTGAATATGAAGCTAAGCTTAGCGAAGAAGTTGAAACGATTAATGAGACACTCACTAATCAGGTTGACGCTTATCTGACCTATGCTGTTGAAGAATGGATTAACGAAAATGAAGTTGCTATTGAAACTTCACTTCGTACTTCTATTGCAGAAAACTTCATGACTTCTCTTAAAGCTCTGTTCGTCGAGAACTACGTTGAAGTTCCTGAGAGCAAGGTGAATCTCTTTGATACTCTCGAAGAAGAAACCGCAACACTTAGGGAAGATCTTGCCAAGGCTAATAGCATTGCTGATTCTCTTGCTGATCGTATTGACGATCTTAGCCGAGAGAAGATTCTTGCTGAAGCTACTAAAGATCTTGCTGAAACACAGTCTGCTAAACTTATTAAGTTGGCAGAAGGAGTTGATTTTGACGAGGAATTCACGAAGAACGTGGAGACCCTCAAGAAGTTTTACTTCAGTGGTTCCAGCAAAACTATTGCAGAAGAGTCTCAGGAAACTGAAGACGAAGCTGTTGAAACCATTGTTGAAGGCGCAGATGTTGAGGAAGAGACTTCCGACGCTCCTGTTGACAAAACAATGGCCTCTTACATGGAAACACTTGGGCGCCTCGAAAAGAGTGCTACCTAATTAAATTTCCCAACAATAACTTATAACATCATATAAAAAAATGTTTAAATCAGAAGAATTAGAAAAGAAGTGGCAGCCCATTTTGGAGTCTGCCGACGCACCTGCTTTTGTCGACAACTATCGTAAGTCGGTAACTGCAGTCCTCCTTGAAAACCAAGAAATCGCTGCTCGTGAAAGTGCTGCCCAAGCTAACTTCCTCACAGAGGACCAAACGCTTACTGGTGCTGTTGCTAAGTGGGATCCCGTACTGGTTTCCCTCGTTCGCCGTGCAATGCCAAGCCTCGTTGCTTATGACATCGCTGGTGTTCAGCCAATGACCGGTCCTACTGGTCTCATCTTTGCGATGAAGGCTCGTTACGGTGGTCAGGATTCCCCAGACAATGCTGTTATCGACACTGATGACGACGAAGCTTTGTTTGACACAATTCTTGATAACCACTCTGGTGCAGGATCTGCTGGATCCGGTACAGGTATTGCTACTGCAACTGCTGAAGCTTCTACCTCCATTGCCGATATGGGTTTCACCATCGAGAAGCAAACGGTTGAAGCTAAGACTCGCCAACTCCAAGCTGAGTACACAATGGAACTCGCGCAGGATCTTAAGTCCGTTCACGGTCTTGATGCTGAAGCTGAACTCGCAAACATTCTCTCTACTGAGATTCTTGCTGAGATCAACCGCGAAGTTATCGCTAAGATCAACTCCGAGGCTATCCACGGTGCTGCTCAAGGTGCAACTCCTGGTACATTCGATCTTGACACTGACGCCGATGGACGGTGGGCAGTTGAGAAGTTCAAGTCTCTTCTCTTCCAGATCGAACTCGAAGCGAACAACATCGCTAAGGGAACTCGCCGCGGTAAAGGTAACTACGTGCTTGTAACAAGTAACGTTGCTTCTGCTCTTGCAGCTGCTGGTGTTCTTGATTACACACCTGCTCTTAGTACTGATCTTAACGTGGACGACACTGGTAATACCTTCGCAGGTCTTATCAACGGACGCCTTAAGGTTTACGTCGATCCTTTCCAGAGTACTGACTATGCTACTGTTGGTTACAAAGGTTCGAATGCTTACGATGCTGGTATTTTCTACTGCCCTTACGTTCCTCTCACGATGGTGCGTGCAGTTGCTGAAAATACATTCCAGCCGAAAATCGGTTTCAAGACTCGCTACGGTCTTGTGAGTAACCCGCTTGTTAGCTCCACCGCCGTTTCTACTGGTGGAACTGGTGCTGATAGCAACCCTTACTTCCGTCGTTTCCTCGTTACAGGAATGAATGTTGAGCACAGCTAATATTAATAGCTAAACGTTGTCCACTACCTTAGATTAGGACGACACCACTGGGGGTTACTCGAAAGGGTAACCCCCTTTTTTCTTTATAAATAAAAACATGAGTGTTGACAACAACTTATTACCAACAAATGGATTTAAAGTTCTTATTGGTGGAACTACTGAATACCCAAGACTAAATACGTTTGCAATTGGTCTTACCCTTCCTGGGATATCCAACGCAGACGTTTCTACACCATATAGAAATGAGCCTGGGTTTACACCTTCTGAAACATTAAATTATGATGCGCTTTCAATGCGATTTATGTGTGATGAAAAAATGAAGCTTTATGACGAGCTTTATGGCTGGATGAAAACCAACACCAGAACAGCCACACATCAAACTGATGATATCACAATTAACCTGCTAACAAGCCATAACAATATCTCACGAGAAGTAAGATGCACAAACGCATTTCCAACAAGCATTGGATCTGTTGACTTTGATGCGCAAGGTGCTGATATTAGTTTTGCCACTTTTGACATCAGCTTTAGATTTGATGAATTTATTTTTCTAGATTAAAGTAAGCTATATATAAATTATAGTTTATGAATATTGAAGATCTTTTAGAGATGTGGGGTGATGACTCCAAAATTGACGAGCAAAATCTTGATGATACAACCATTCGTGGAGCATCACTTCACAGTAAATACTTAGAGCTTCATTCAGTAGCTAAGTTAAGATTAAAGAAGAAAGAACAAGATCTTTCCATTCTTAAAAAGGACAAGTGGTTGTGGTTTAACGGGAAGATGGAAAAAGAGGATATGGACAAGCACGGTTGGCCTTATGATCCATTTAACGGAATGAATAAACCACTTAAAACAGACCTTCAACAATTCTACGATTCTGATAAAGATATTATGGAAGCAAGTATGCAAATTGAATATCAGAAAACTTATGTTGAGGTGTGTAAGGAAATACTTGATAACATTAAGTGGAGACACACCCAGATTAAAAACATAATTGACTGGAGAAGGTTTCAATCTGGAGCTTAATATGTTTACTGTAGAAAAGATAGATGAATCGGTTATTCGGTTAGACAGCGACGACAGTGGCGCACTAATGGATTTGGCCGAGGCGTTTACTTTCTACGTGGACGGGTATAAATTTATGCCCGCGTATCGCAACAAAATTTGGGACGGTAAGATTCGTCTTTACGATGCTCGGCGAAGAACCCTTCCTTATGGCTTGCTTTACAAGTCTTTGCAGTTTATATCCGAACGTGGCTATGAAGTTAAACTTGATCCCGATTTAAAGCCGAAAGACGTGCCAGAACAGGAAGAGCTTTTAGAGTTTATCAACTCGCTTGATATTAGAACTGGTGGTAAAAAGATTGAGCCAAGGGATTACCAAGTTGAAGCGTTTATCAGATCTATAGTACAACGGCGGTCACTTATTATTAGTCCAACGGGTTCAGGAAAAAGTCTTATCATTTATTTAATGATTAGATACTTCTTAGCAAATTACAAGAACCGAGCTCTGATTATTGTTCCAACAACTTCCTTGGTAGAGCAAATGAAAAAGGACTTTGCTGATTATAGTTCGCACGACCCAACCTTTGATGCTGATGTGTTGTGCCACCAAATTTATTCAGGAAAGGAGAAGCACAACTTTGAAGCTAATGTTGTTATCACTACTTGGCAAAGCGCTATTAAGTGTGGTAAAGGATGGTTCACTCAATACGGTATGGTGATAGGGGATGAAGCACATTTGTTCAAAGCTAAAAGCCTTAATTCTATCATGAACAATTTGTCAGGTGCTGGATATAGAATTGGTACAACAGGTACTTTAGATGGAAGCCAGTGTAATGAACTTGTTCTTATTGGAAACTTTGGTCCTATACACAAAGTGATTACTACAAAGAACCTTATTGATAACGACACACTCGCCAATCTTAAGATTCAATGTATTGTTTTAAAGCATGATGACGTGTTGAGAAAGGCTGCCGCTAAGATGGATTATCAGGCGGAGATTGCAACCATTGTAGAGCATCCGCTGCGCAACGAGTTTATATCAAAGTTGGCACTAAGCCAAAAAGGAAACAGCTTGGTGATATTCAATCTTGTCAAGAAACACGGTAAGCCACTTTATAATATGATAAAAGAAATGGCTGACGATGACAGAAAAATCTTTTATGTTAGTGGAGAAGTTAACGCCACTGAAAGAGAAACGATTCGTGAAATTACCGAATCGGAAAAGGATGCGATTATTGTTGCTTCTGCAGGAACTTTTAGTACAGGCATTAACATTAAAAACCTTCACAACATTGTATTTGCAGCGCCAACAAAAAGTCAAATCAGAGTTCTGCAAAGTATTGGTCGAGGACTAAGAAAGTCAGATGACGGCCAAGGTACTACCATTTACGATATATCCGACAACCTTTCATGGCGCAAAAGAAAGAACTATACAATGAAACATGCGCAGGAAAGAATTGAGATATATACTAGAGAAGGTTTCAATTACAAAGTTTTTGAAATTCAAATGAATATGCCTGATGATACCAAGTGACGATTACCTTAACTACCTTAACAATGTTGATATCCGCGCAATCACAACTACCGCTGGTCGATGCATTGTTGGTGAATACCATAGCAGCGATGAACATGGTTTGTTCCTGATTAATGCGTTTGTATTTGAACCTTTCGCGGTTGAACCACTTTATCCTTTTAGCTTTAATGTTCCTTTCTTGATTCTTGACGAACGAATTGAATCAGAGATGGCTGCAGGAATTGCCTTGAAGAAACAGTATTATGATCAGTATACTGACTATAGAATCAAGATGTTCGAGGATGAAACTCTGGATTAAACTTCAGCAGTGTTTTAAATCTTGATAAGATTATTATACCAAAATTCGATAAACATGTAAAGGATAAAAGTAAGAAAAGTTAAAAAAGTTTTAGCTGATTTTTATTTACATAAGTCCTGTTTATTGATATAATTAGAATATGCCAAATCCAAGTAAGAAACGTACTAGGCGGAGAAAGGACTCTGTTGACTACGTTAATAACAAAGAATTCGGAGAAGCTGTAGCGGCGCATGTCCGAGGAGTAAAAGAAGACGAAGCCAAAGGCGAAGAGACGAGACCAATAACCGATTATGTTGGTTTATGTCTTTATAAAATCGCAAATGGTTTATCCCGTAGCCCCAACTTTATTAACTATACCTACAGAGAGGATATGGTTATGGACGCTGTAGAAAACTGCGTTAAGGTGATTAACAATTTTGATATTGATAAGCCAACCCGTACCGGTGTTCCAAACGCTTTTAGTTACTTTACTCAAATCAGTTACTTTTGCTTTCTTCGTCGAATCGCAAAGGAAAAGCGACAAACCGAAATCAAGCAAAGGATTATCGACAACACTTCTATTGATGCCTTTGCCGAATTTGGTACCGACGATATTAACGCCATTGGTGAATCAATCGTTGAAAGAATGCGTCACCGCAATGGCATGTGGGACGATGATTGCTGGGTCGATCAAGACGAGGACAAACCACCACCAAAGAAAAAGAAACGTGGACGTCCTGCAAAAAAGGCTGTCACCAACGGTCCTTTAAACGAATTCTTTAAAGAAGATGAGTAAGATAGTAGTAATTACAGATACACATACCGGTGTTAAGAACGGCAGTGAGATCTTCTTAAATTACGCAGAAAGGTTTTACGAAGAAGTATTCTTTCCTTACTGCAAGAAGAACGGTATCACACAGATTCTTCACCTTGGTGATTACTTTGATCATCGGCGGTTTGCCAATATCAAGGTACTTGCCCGTAACAGAAGTATGTTCATTGATCGCCTTAGAGAAGAAGGTATGACCATGGATTTGATCCCAGGCAACCACGATGTTTTCTACAAAAACACAAATGATTTAAATAGCTTAACAGAAATTCTTAGTCATTACGATGACGTAATTAACCTTCACATGGATCCAACGGTAGTCAGTTATGATGGCTTGGATATTGGTTTACTACCTTGGATCAATGAAGAAAATTACGAAGAGTGTATTGACTTTATCAAAACAGTAAAGGCACCGTTTCTTGGTGGCCACCTTGAGCTTGCAGGATTTGATATGATGAAAGGCGTTCAGTCTTCTAGCCATGGAATGGCATCGGATATCTTTTCCAGATTTGAAACCGTGATGAGCGGTCACTATCATACAAAAAGTACAAAGGGTAACGTTCATTATCTGGGTACTCCTTATGAGCTTACTTGGGCTGACTGCGATGATCCAAAATACTTTCACGTAATTGATACCGAAACACGGGAGCTTACTCCGGTTAGAAATAAGATTACGATTTACAACCGAATGCGATATGACGACATTAACTCAACCGATGATGTTGCGGCGGAGCTGAAAAAGATTAACTTTGATGTGGTAAGTGGATCATACATTAAAGTGGTTGTGGTTAACAAGAAGAACCCGTTTCTTTTTGACAAATACATTGATGAAATTGTTGCTAGGAATCCATTTGATTTAAAGATTGTTGAAAACTTTGACGAATACCTTTCCGAAAACGTAGATGAAACTGCGCTTGAGTTAACTGATACAATCACCCTTTTAAATACATATGTGGATTCGGTTCAAACTGACTTGAATCGAGATCGCATTAAAAATAAACTTCAAGAGCTTTACGTTGAAGCTCAAACCCTAGATGCACTATGATTAATTTTAAGACAGTGGAATATAAAAACTTTCTTAGTGTGGGATCAAACCCAATTAAGATTAACTTCATGGATTCTCGTTCAACGCTGATCGTTGGACATAATGGTTCGGGTAAGAGTCTTATGCTTGATGCGTTAAGCTTTGGACTTTTCGGTAAACCCCATAGAGCAATTAATAAGCCTCAACTTGTTAATAGTATCAACGGAAAGAAGTGCGAAGTAACAGTTGAGTTTAGTATCGGCACAAAGGAATACAAGATTGTTCGTGGTATTAAACCTAACATCTTTGAGATCTGGGTTGACGGTGAAATGATTAACCAAGAATCACATTCACGGGATTATCAAAAGCTACTTGAAACAAACATCCTCAAGCTTAATCATAAAAGCTTTCACCAGGTTGTGGTTCTTGGTAGTTCAAACTTTGTTCCGTTTATGCAGCTGCCTACTTATCAAAGACGGGCGGTAATTGAAGATCTTCTTGATATTAGTATTTTCTCGAAGATGAACCAAGTGCTAAAGGAATCGAGTGGTAAGCTTAAGGATAAGTTAACTGAAGCCGAACACGATCTGGAGTTGGTCAAGTCTAAAGTGGCAATGCAAAATAAACACATTGACAAATTGGTAAAGATTGGCGAAAGTAACGACGCAAAATATGATGAAGAACTGAAAGAAGTTGAAGAGCAGATTGACGTATACATTAAAAGTAATCAGCAGCTGCTTGAAGAGTATCAGGAAAAGTATCCTGTTGCTAAAGCAAAGGTCGACAAGCTTAATGAATCAATTGCAAGCATCAGCGATAGTGATAAAGGAATTGCAACAAACATTAGTACGGTTGATAATGACATTAAGTTTTATACTGATAACCGTTCTTGCCCGACCTGTCAGCAGCAATTGAGCGAAGCTTTTTGCGAAAACAAGATTGAGAAAAGTAAAAAGTGGAGAGGTAAACTCGTGGACGGTAAAGCCGCTCTTCAACAGCATCTTACTAAGGCTACCTCCGATCTTAAAGATAGTCAAGAAGAGCTTAATCGTATTCTCCAGCTTAATCATACGCTAACTACCAACCAGTCTCTGATTGCTCAATTCAATAAAAGAGCAGATGAACTTAAAAAGCAAAAAGGTTCAATATCCTCGGATAAAGACTTGGAAACCGCAAAGGCCGATCTTGACGATCTTAGAGAATCACGTGAAACAATCAGTAACGATAAGTCTGCTCTGATTGAGGAAAGACATTATAATGAAGTTCTTTCTGAACTGTTAAAGGATACCGGAATCAAGACTAAGATTATTCAGCAATACCTTCCAGTAATGAACAAGCTGATTAACAACTACCTTCAAGTACTTGACTTCTTTGTTAGCTTTGAGCTTGACGAAAACTTTACTGAAACAATCAAGTCTCGACACCGCGATGCGTTTTCATATTCATCTTTTTCTGAAGGTGAAAAGCAGAGGATAGATTTAAGCTTGTTGTTTGCTTGGAGACAAATCGCCAAAATGAAGAACTCCGCAAATACAAACTTGCTTATGCTTGATGAGGTATTTGATGCAAGCCTTGATATTGATGGAATTGACAATCTCTTGAAGATTATGAATACCCTTGATGAAGAAACACGGGTATGTGTTATTAGCCACAAGCAGGATCTTCTTGAAGGAAAGTTCGAGCGAAAGATCGAGTTTGAACGCCGCCAAAACTTTACAAACGTGAAATCCATTACATAGTAAGATTGTAACTCTATTGTTATTAACGAGTTACAATTGTGAAATCTGTGAAAAGTGGCTCGTTTTGGATTAGTAGGTAAATTATACTGCTTTTAGATATTAACTACCCATTTCTCGTGATTTACTAGGAAACTGGTCTTCGAACCCCCGTATTCTGGGGGATTGTGAAAAAAATGCTCTTTTTTAGCATTTTAGTATTTACATTTTTGCGGAAATATGGTAGAATATATCTGTAACGGTACTACAATCCCCACCACCTACTATATTATGACTCAAGCCGCTAACCCAACACGCCTCTTAAATTCCTCCTATCACATTAACGCCCTGCATGGGACTTATACCTGTTATTCGGAATTTGCTGACGGCTCAGCTAAACTGGAGGAATTCCGTAAGGAGGCTCCCGTCTCCAAGCTGGTTTACTCGGAGCAATTCGAGGCTGGATCGGAGGATGCCACCACCTGCATAAAGGTGGCAAGGAAAAACGCTAAAATCTACAACTTCCTTTAAGGTTAATATCCAACTTTTTATATTATGTTAGATACACTTGATCAGCCACAGCATAACATTAGCTTTGAGCATCAGCGGCAACTCGCCAAGCTTCTTGCTAAAGAGAACATCCGAGTCCGCCAAGGGAATTACAAAACCGCTTTCTTTGATGTTAAGAAGCGTGTACTAGGTCTTCCCACTTGGAACCTTGAATCAAAGGATGTCTCCGACCTTCTTGTCGGACACGAAGTAGGACACGCGCATTGGACACCGCAAGATGGTATTAAATTATACCACGAGCGATTTGGTAAAGAGGCTCCATTTGATATCGCCAATGTTGTTGAGGACATTCGTATTGAACGTAAGATTCTTGCTGCATTCCCTGGCTTGGTAAGAGCATTTACAAAAGGCTATACCCATCTTCTTAATAATGACTTCTTTAAAATAAGAGGACGGGACGTCAATGAACTTAACTTTATTGATCGTCTTAACCTTAAAGGTAAACTCCGCCATCTTATTAATGTGCAGTTTGACGAATGGGAAACAGAGGTTTATAACAAGTGCTTAAAGGCTGAAACCTACGAAGAGGTACTTGATATTTGCGGAGAGATTATTTCTAAGCTTCCAAAAGATAATCCTTCGACACAAGAAGAACCGTTCAACCCTGGGAAAGATTCTGGAGAGGATGGTGGAGATGATGATAGTCTAGACATTGACATTCGTGGAAACACGCCTGACCCTTCAATGAATGAAGAAGACGGTGATAAAAATGATTCTATTTCTGACCAAGATCAAAACGAAAATGATAAAGATGAATCTGATCAAACAGCCGACACTCTTAATAAAGACGAAGAAGCTGAAGAATCATTGAGAAAAGAAAATTCCGTCGGCAGTGAAGGTGATGATGACTATGACTATTCCGATGCCATTTCAGAAACCCAGCGCGCCTTTGATGAAGAACTGGAAAACTCCCAAGAAGACTGGGACGGAACAATTTACGCCGATGCTCCTAGTCGTGAGCAGATAGAGAAATGCATTTGCCCTCTTGATAAAGTCCGAGCGGGAAGAAGGGTGAATCTTTCATTATACAATAATCTGATGACAGATCTGAATGAGGATCATTCGTGGACAGCATTCAAGAAAGATTCTAAAAAGAGTGTTGCTCTTCTTGTCAGAGAATTTGAGCGTAAAAAGTCTGCTTACGAATACTCTCGAGCACAGAGCTCCTCTACCGGAGCCATTGACCCAAACAAACTTCATTCTTACAAGTATGAAGAGCAGATCTTTAAGTCGGTTACCAAATTGGCTACTTCAAAGGATCACGGAATGGTCTTCTTTATTGACTGGAGCGGGAGTATGAGTAGAGTACTTCACGATGTGATCGAACAAGCCCTTCAATTGGCTTTCTTTTGTAAAGCAATTGGCATACCTTTCGAGGTTTACGGTTTTACAACTGGAAGAAATTGGCGCCAAGAGAAAGAGATTCTTGCCGACCAAGTTGGCACTACGGTATCCTTATCAGGAACACACGTCTTTGAGCTGTTAAACTCAAGTATTTGCAAAAGAGAATTTGAAGATGCGTGTAAGGAATTGTTTGTTGGATCGCGATCATGGGGCAATACGTTTCAGAGCGACCTTGAGTCTTTAGGAGGAACCCCTCTTTTTGATACCGTGTTCATCGCTGCGGAAATTGTAAATAAGTTTCGAGCTCAGCACAAAGTTCAAAAGCTCCACACCATGTTTCTTACTGATGGCGAGTCAAGCGCTTTAAATTATATTTCTGATGATGAAAACGAAAAGTTTGAAAAACCTATGGTGGCCAATGGCGATGCACCTAAAGGCTATTACTCTTACTCAGCTAGAAAGGAATATGTTCGTTGGGGTAATACTTTAATTGGGCCTGATGCCTTTAGAGCTCGTCACCGGCAGTCAACTTATAGGCAGCTTGTTCTTAACTTTAAAAAGATGACGGGTTCTTCCGCGATTTGCTTCTTTCTTGGAGAATGCCGTGACGCCAAGAGCGCAGGGATTACTGCAATAACTCATTCATCTAAATTTAAGGCGACCGATTGGTATCAAGGTACAGAGGAATACAGGGAGTTGCGAAAGAAGTGTGTAAAAGACAAAAGCAGGACCCTCTTTATTGAGGACGGCTTAGGATATGACGGATACTTTATTATTGAAACAAGTAGGGTGAGGATTGAAAACACTGAGCTTGAAGTAGAAGAAGATCTTGATTATAGTAAAGCAGCTGATGTCAACAAACTTGCTAAAAAGTTTTCCACTCAGAACAGAGACAAGCGGACATCCCGTGTGTTTCTATCCAAATTTAGCGATCTTATATCATAAAGGGTAACTTTATTATTTACATTTACCGAAAACTGTGGTATAATATACTAGTAACCAAACTACACTCCACTACATTATGAAAAACGATAACGTGATTAACACCATAAATGAACTAAAAGCAATGGGCAAATTTCCTGTTGCCAAGACTTCTGACGTATACACCGCCGCTCGAAAGAATGGCCATAGTTACAACAGTGCCAAATCAACTTTCCTTATTCCTTCAGCCTCTGCAGGCAAGAGAGGGGTTTGGAACCTTGAAGCCTTTGAAAACGGTCAAGCGCCAATCTCGGTTCCGGTTCCTGCTCCAGCACCAACTACAAACACTGCATTTCAAATGTCCAGTGGTTCCGTTCGCAGCGTTCACAGTGAAGAGGTTTATGTTCCAGCCGTTAATAAAAACTTTGTTCAATGGGGCGAGTACAAGAACATCAAGAAGATTATTGATTCACAAAGGTTCTTCCCAGTTTATATCTCAGGCCTGAGCGGCAACGGCAAGACCATGATGGTCGAGCAAGCGTGTGCTAAAACCAAGCGCGAATATGTTCGAGTCCAGATCTCACCTGAGACGGATGAAGATGATTTGATCGGTGGCTTTCGTCTTATTAACGGAGAAACGGTTTTTCAGAAAGGCCCTGTTATCAAGGCCATGGAAGCAGGAGCCATTCTTCTTATCGACGAAATCGACAGAGGATCAAACAAGATAATGTGCTTGCAAGGTGTTCTTGAAGGTAACCCTGTTTTGATTAAAAAGACAGGGGAAACGGTATCTCCTGCAAATGGATTTAACATTATTGCCACTGCAAATACAAAAGGTCAAGGCAGTGATGATGGTCGATTTGTTGCAGCTCAGGTTATTGATGAAGCCTTTCTTGAACGTTTCGTTGCTAACATTGAACAGTCCTTTCCATCATCCCCTATTGAATCCAAGATTGTTGGAAAGCACATGAACAGTTACGACGTAGAGGATTCGGAATTTATTACCAAATTGGTTGCTTGGAGCAAGATCATTCGAAAGACCTTTGATGATGACGGTGTTGATGAAGTGGTTTCTACTCGCCGACTCTGCCATATTGCTAAAGCCTATTCTATCTTTGGTAACCGCCTTACCGCAATCAAGATGTGTATCTCTCGCTTTGAAACCGAAACACGAGATGCCTTTCTTGATCTTTATACTAAGATTGACGCAGGAGAAATTGATCCTGATGCCGAGGAAACCCCAGCTGCTGAACTACTCGACAAAGACGGTCCAGTCCCATTCTAATTTAACAATTTGGCGTGGCCTTCGCCAATTAACAACACTACAGGCCAAAACACAAAGTAATAAAACATAATATGACTAAAAGACAAATCAACCGATTGACAAAACTTGTTCTTGTTAAGACACAAAAAGAAGCTGTGATGACAGCACTTGAAGCAGGATACGAGCCTTCACCCGCTGACCTCAAAGCAGCTGGTGTAACCGATCCTTATCGCGTCGTGAATACACTACGCTACGAGCAAGGTGCGCCAATTTATCTTAATAACCGATACGACTCTCGCGGCTCTCGTGTTAGCCGCTACCGTTTGGGTACACCTAAGCAGCACTCCTAGTAGTGCTAATTAGAAGGGTGGCTGGGTATTGTGGTGGTGCCCAGCCACCATTACTTTTTTATTTACATTTCCCTGAATTTATTATATAATAGAACCATGACAAATCTATCTACTGAAACACTTGAAGTACTTAAGAACTTCGCAAGTATTAATCCTAACCTTGTTGTGAAGGCCGGTGAGCCTCTCTCGACTATCGCAGAAGCAAAGAACGTATTCGCAAAGGCAACCATTCCGGATCCTTTTAAAAGCGACTTTGGCATTTACGATTTAAATGAATTCATTAACGTGGTGAACCTTGTTGGCGATCCTACTCTTGAGTTTAGTGATGAATCTGTTTTGCTTAAGAACGGCCGGAGTAAAGCTTCTTATCGTTTTGCTGATGCCAATATTCTTACAGCTCCAACGAGCCAAATCAACATGCCCGCTGCCGATGTAAGCGTAACGGTTACTGCCGATCAACTTTCTCAAGTTCGTAAAGCAGCTGCTGTTCTTGGCCACTCGGTTGTTTCGATTGTTGGTAAAGAAGGTGCTGTTAGCCTTAGTGTTACCGATAATAAAAACTCTTCCGCCAATACATTTGACATGGTGGTTGATGAAGACAATGATTGTAAGTCTGAGTTTGACTTTCAGTTTCTCATCTCAAACATTCGTGTAATTGGTGGTGATTATAATGTTGCTGTTAGCTCCAAGTTTATCTCTCGCTGGGAAAATACTGCAGCTCCCATCGAGTACTTTATTGCTCTTGAAAAATCCTCAACGTTTACTGCATAATATATAAAACATGACAGAAGAACAATCCACATCTACCGTTCCTGTGCTGCTTGCTGACGTTGCAACCACGGCACAACTTATTGACATTTGCTCAAAGCGAGGAGCGTTTAAGGCTGAAGAACTAAGCGTTGTTGGTGATCTTTTTAAACGACTTGTCGTGCATCTTCCTTCACCTCCCGAAGAAGAGGAAGAAGAAGAAGTATCAGCTGAACAGCTTGAGTTCAACTTTGCTGAATAAGAATAAGGGGGTATAGCTCAGTTGGTAGAGCACCTGCTTTGCAAGCAGGCGGTCCGGAGTTCAAATCTCCGTGCCTCCATTTTAAATTGATTATGAAAAAAACAATCTTACTTTCTCTTCTTGGGGTAACTGCCTTTCTTGGCGCTTCCTGTACGCCCGGTGAACGCGGCGCTGTTGCTGGTGGTGCCGTAGGTGCTGGTGTTGGTGCCCTAATTGGTGATAGCACAGGAGCTCTTATCGGCGGTGCCGTAGGCGCAGTGGCTGGATCAGAACTCACTAAGAACCGAGCTTATCGCAACCGCCAACCGCAACCTTATTACAATTATCCACGGCCACCTTATAATCATCCCCGGCCTAGTTATAGTTATCCCCGCTCACCTTATTACAATTATTAATTTTGAAAGATCTTCCTACACAAAAACGCGCGTATGTTTGTAAAGTGCCAAATCGTAAGGCTAGGACCTCGGCTTCAAGTGAATACTTTCAAGTGTTTATTGAAGACAGCAAGCCTCTTTTGTTTACTGCGTCTGAACTGACCAACGCAGCCAAGCGTGCTGAAAAAAATCCAGAGGACATTATCCCAATTAATTTTGTTGATCCTGTTCCTTCCGCTCCAAAGATTATTGAAGTCCCAGCCAAAGGTATTTTTGCCAAACTTTTTCAAGGGTTTAGGACTTTAGGAGGAGAGTGAATGCGTCATGAATGAGCAAATACTTTTTGGCTTTGCAGGAATTGCAATGGTATTGATTTGCGCTTATGCGCTTATTGATCTTACCAGTCCTTAAGTATTAACCTTTATGGTTTACATATACCTTTAAATATGTTATAATATTATTATGAATAAAAGTGAATTCCTGTGGGTCGAAAAATATAGACCCCAAACTATTAATGAATGCATTCTTGACAAGGATCTTAAAGACACCTTTAATGCAATCGTAAAAAGCGGTGAGCTGCACAACATGCTTCTCGCTGGAACCGCCGGCACAGGTAAGACAACCATTGCCAAAGCATTGTGTAATGAACTGGGTTTGGACTGGATGCTGATCAACGGATCGGAAGAAAGCGGAATCGACGTTCTTAGAAATAAGATTAAACAGTTTGCTAGTACTGTAAGTCTAACTGGCGGAATTAAAGTTATCATTCTTGACGAGGCCGATTACTTAAACGCACAAAGTACACAGCCCGCTCTTCGCGGATTCATTGAAGAGTTTAGTAATAACTGTCGGTTTATTCTTACGTGCAACTTTAAGAATCGCCTTATTGAACCTCTTCATAGCAGGTGCGCAGTTGTTGAGTTTAATACAAACAAGAAACAACTTGCCGGACTTGCAAGTAAGTTCATGGGTCGGCTCAAGGATATTCTTGACAAGGAAGGTATCACTTATAACGAAAAGGTTATTGCCGAACTTATTATTCGCCATGCGCCAGATTGGCGTAGGGTTATTGGCGAGTGTCAGAGATACAGCAGCACTGGAGAGATCCCAGCAGCCATTCTTATTGGTAACAGCGATGAAAGTGTTGCCGAGGTAATTACGCATCTCAAGTCAAAGGACTTTAAGAGTATGCGATCGTGGGTAGCAAACAACGCAGCATTGGATACTTCTGCTATTTTCCGAAAGATATATGATGTCTTGAATGATCACGCTGATGCAACTGGTGTTCCTTCTGCCGTTCTTATTCTTGCGGATTATCAATATAAGTCGGCATTTGTAGCTGACAGAGAGTTAAACATGGTTGCTTGCCTTACCGAACTTATGGCTAACGTAGCTTGGAAGAAGTAAGATGGCTAAAAAAGAAAAGAAGCTTTCTTTCTTTGATGTGGTAACAAACATCAATAGTGGACCTAACTCAAAAGACATTTTAGAAGATGCAACCGCATATAGTGATGAAGCGGTAGCGGTTGACTCACCTGAAAAGGCTTATGTTCCATTTATGATTAACCGAGCCATGTCTTACTTTCAGGATACTGTTTTGTTTGCTAATGAGATGAATCAATACGCAAGCTTACCAGCCCGTATGCAGTATGACTTTTTGCGAAATACTATTCGTCCCCGCCGACGGTTTAGTAAGTGGTTTAAAGCTGTGCCTGATGATAAAGATATTGAAGTTATTAAAGAACACTATGGGTATAGCTCTGAAAAGGCAAGAGAAGTACTTCCGTTGTTTACCCAATCCGCATTAACCGAGCTGCATAAGCTAAGGGATAAAGGAGGCCGCTAATAAGAATATAAATAAGATTATGAATGATAATTTTCAAAATGATTATGTTGAATGGACACCCGAGAATATGCTCGAAGTCCATTTGAATGAACCTGACGATTTTTTAAAGGTGAAGGAAACACTTTCCAGAATTGGGGTTGCTTCAAATCGAGATGGCAACACTCTTTTCCAAAGCTGTCATATTCTACACAAGCAAGGACGTTACTTTATTCTTCACTTCAAAGAATTGTTTATGCTTGATGGAAAGCCTGCTGACTTTACTCTTGATGATCTTAGACGAAGGAATACTATTTCAATTTTACTTTCCGACTGGGGACTGATTCGCTTGGCCCAACGCGACCAGATAACCGAAACAACTGATCTGAAAAAGATTAAGATTATTTCGTTTAAAGAAAAGTCTAATTGGGTACTTAAAGAAAAATATACAATTGGTAATGTTAAGAAACAGTATAAATAGTCTATAAATATAAATAGAATAACAATAGTACTTTACTTATGAAAGTTAATCCATTAAATATCGCCGCCGCTGCATCTCTCACAGCAAATGCTTCCACTGTTGACGACTCGCAACAAGTGCTTGTTCAAAACACATCTTCAAGTGGGCGTTACATTCATGTTGAACAAGGTAGTACGGGAACTCGTATTGCATCATTTTACTTGCAGCCAAATCAAAGTGTTTTGGTTCGTAAAGATTACGATGATGAAATCTTTGCTTCAACAGCTTCTTCTGGAACAGGTGCAGCAACTGACGTGCTCTTCACAAAAACTGGTTTTTACGCATAACGCAAATGAAGATTCAGCCGCTTGGTTTAATTACCTTTGCTGAAGGACAATCATCTGCTACAACGCTTGAAGAAGCCCAGCAGGTACTTGTTCAAAATACCCAGTCCCAAGTAAGGTACATTCATATTCAACCTAACGGTTCTTCAGGATATGATTCTTCTGTGGATTTTGTATTTGCTATACAAGGTAATAAAAGTGTTTTGGTTCGTAAAGATTACGATGAAGAGATATACGCAACCGATGATCTTGACGGAGATAACGGATCAAACGACGTACTATTCACAAAGACTGGATTTTACGCTTAACGCGTAACACAATTTTGATTGACCAAGAAGGTCAGTCAATAGGAATGCCTTCGGGGTTCCGACCAACATAAACTCGCTTAATACAAGGAGAAAAACATGACAGCATATAGTATCCCACGTTCGTGGACAGTAGGGTTCGATCAGTTCTTTGATCGAATTGAATCATCGCAAACCAACCAAACGTATCCTCCGCATAATGTTATTAAACATTCGGATAACGCATTTGAAATCGCGATCGCAGTAGCAGGCTTTAAAGAGGAAGACCTAAAGGTTACTCTCGAAAAAAGTCAGCTTAAAATTGAAGGTGAAGAATCTTCAAGTCAAGACGTTCAGTACCTGCATAAAGGTATCGGAACAAGAAAGTTTGATAAGGTATTTGACCTTGCCGAGCACGTCCAAATCAAAGGTGTGACACTGGCAAATGGAGTCCTTTCGATCAAACTTGAAAGAGAAATACCTGAAGAACTTCAACCAAAGGTGTTTACAATTAACGGTAAAACAGAAAAAGAATTTCTGTCCGAATAGACAAACATAATAAAGCCCGTTGGGCAACCCCTGACGGGCTTTTGTTTACAGCAAATGGTTATTTCCAGCAAAGTATTTTTAGCGTGTCCTATGTGCTTGAGTGGGGCAGAAGGTCAAGAGCTGATTGCATCCAATGCTGCTATCTTTCTACTCTTACTTGTTTTAACGGGAGTTTTAATGTCGTTCTTCGGCTTTATAGTATACTTGGCAAAAAGAGCCAAACGGTTTGCAGTAGAAGCGAACCAATAATTTTTAGTTTATATACATTTTAGGATTTACTTTTTCCTAGAATTTTGATATAATTATATTATGCTTACAATAGAAGGTTTTTATACTTGTGTCGACCGCTTTGGTAATCAACTGCTTTACCGAGGTTATGACGATCAGGGAAATAAAGTAAGACACAAGATTAGGTATCGCCCCCAGCTTTTCCTTCAGTCCAAAAACGATGTCACGGAATGGAAGGCCCTTGATGGTACTCCAGTTGAGCCCATGCGGTTCGAGTCAATGTCTGAAGTACGTCAGTTTGAAAAGACTTACGACGGGGTAGCCGACTTTAAGCTTTATGGCAACACTCGCCACATTCCTGCCTTTATTCAAAGTCAGTTTCCCGATGAGATAAATTACTCTCGCGCAAACATTGACGTTGCCTCTCTTGACATTGAGACAAGTTACGGCGATGGTTTTCCCGAGGTTGATAATCCTACAAACGAGATCCTCACAATCGCTTACAAGTCAAGTCGTGAAGATCGGTATCGTGTATGGGGTATAAAGCCTTATGATGTTGCCGCCTCCAAACTAACTCACTTGCAAATCGAATATCGCCAGTTTGAATCTGAGGCTGAGATGCTTCACGACTTTATTGATCATTGGTCCCAACCTGAATACACTCCAGATGTTATCACTGGTTGGAATACAAGGTTCTTTGATATTCCTTATCTTGTTTCTCGCTCTGCCGTTTTACTTGGCGAGGATATTGCTAAAAGCTTTTCTCCTTGGGGTAAGATTGATCGCCGAGAGATTACTATCATGGGTAAGACACAGGTTACTTTTGATATAAGCGGAGTTCAGTCACTGGACTATATGGAACTCTTTAAAAAGTTTGCTTACACTTATGGTAACCAAGAGTCTTATTCACTTAATCATATTGCGAGTGTGGTTCTTGGCGAGAAGAAACTTGACTACTCAGAGATTGGTACACTCCGAGATCTTTATGATGCCGACTATCAAATGTTTGTTGATTATAATATCAAGGACGTTGAGCTGGTAGATCGCATGGAAGAAAAGCTAGGTCTTATCACATTGGTTTTAACCATGGCTTATCTAGGTGGAGTGAATTACACCGACACGCTTGGCACCACTGCGATATGGGACAGCATTATCTTTCGGCGGTTGGCAAAGAAAAAGATTGCCGTAACTCCAAGTAAAGAAAACTATTCCGAAACATTCCCTGGCGGTTTTGTAAAGGAACCTCACGTTGGTATGCATGACTGGGTTATGTCGTTTGACCTTAACTCCTTGTATCCCAATCTTATTGTTCAATATAACATGTCGCCCGAAACACTGCTGCAGATGAAAGATCCTATTGGTGCAAAGGCATCAAATGGTGCAGTATTTAGTACAGCTAAAAAGGGTATCATCCCAGCGATTGTTGAAGAGCTTTACGATAAAAGGGTCGACATTAAAGATGAAATGATTGCCGCAAAACGCAGCCTGGAGAAAGTTTCCAAGTCGGATCGAGCGGCAAGAAAGGCGGCAGAAAGTGATGTGGCAAGACTTGATACTTCTCAAACGGCGGTAAAGATTCTTCTTAACTCATTATACGGTGCGTGTGGTAACAAGTACTTTCGCTACTTTGATCTTCGCATTGCGTCTGGAATCACTCTCACCGGCCAAGCTGTTATCAAGTATGCTGAAGAAAAAGTTAACGACTTTCTCGATGACTTTCTTAAAGAAAAGAAGGATAGGGTTATTGCGATTGATACCGACTCTTTATACATTGGTGTGAAAGATGTGATTGATAAGTTCAAGCCAAAAGATCCTGTTGCCTTTCTTGATGAGTTTGGCTCCAAGGCGATTGAGCCAATGTTGGCAGAAGCCTTTGATAAATTCGCTGAAGATTCATCTGCATATTGCAACCGTATGGTAATGAAGCGAGAGGCCATTGCTGATCGTGGAATCTGGACTGCAAAGAAACGATACATTCTTAACGTTCATAACAATGAAGGTGTTCAGTATGCAGAACCTAAGATCAAGATCATGGGTATTGAAGCTATCAAAAGTTCAACTCCTCAAGTCTGTCGTGAAGCCATGAACGCAATGTTCAAGATAATCATGACTGGTGATGAAGGTAAAACACAAGAAGCAATTCAACTTTTCAAATCGCATTTTAGTGTACTGTCTGCTGATAAGGTTGCCTTTCCTCGTGGAGTTAATGCTATTCGCAAATGGGCCAACGCCAGTACAATTTTTGAAAAGGGTACTCCTATTCATGTTCGAGGTTCGTTACTGTATAACAAAGCTATTAAAGATCGCGGCTTAAACAAACAGTTTCCACTTATTCAAAGTGGGGATAAGATTAAGTTTATATATCTCAAAAAGCCGAACCCTATTCAGCAGAACGTGATATCATTTCCCGATCACCTTCCAACTGAGCTTGAACTTGATCGTTACATTGATTATGATCTGCAGTTTAATAAAACGTTTGTTGATCCTATTAAGATGATTCTCGACGCAATTGGCTGGCACGCAGAACCTGTGGCCGACCTTGAACAATTTTTTGGATAATTAAATCTATATAACAACTATGAGTAAAGACTGGGTAAAAGACATAAATGATATGCACCGTAAGTTCGGTGTACACGAAGCTATTAAAGACTTTGATAAAAAGAAGCTAAGAGAGTTTCTTGAGTTCAGGTTAAGGTTTCTTGATGAAGAACTTGATGAAACAAAGTCCGCTGCGGTTTATGATGTTGATGCAGAAGAAGTAGTGGATGGGTTGATTGACTTGTGCGTTGTCGCAATCGGAACCCTTGATGCCTTTGGCGTTGACGCTTATAAAGCATGGGATGCAGTTCATAAGGCAAACATGTCAAAAGAAGTTGGTATCAAAGAAGAACGGCCCAATCCTCTTGGGCTCCCAGATCTCGTGAAGCCAGAAGAATGGGAAAACCCTAGCCATGAAGGTAACCACGGTACGCTTACTGGCGTATAAGAATGGAATACTCTCTTACAATATTCAACTCAATCTTTGACAATTCTACACATCGTAGAATGGCGTTCAAGACGTGGGAAGAATTTGAGTCTCTCCTGCAAGGGTTGAGTCAGCAGCCTGGGTATAAGCCTAAGAAAGGTGAGCGCGGAAAAAGCTCTCCTCTTATTAGCCCAGCTGTATATAAGCCTGGTGAAAAGCGGCGTAATGTAAATGTATTGGGCTGGGGCGGATGGGCTGCTCTTGACATTGATGATTATGAATGTACCTTTGAAGAAGCACTGGAAAGTTTTAAAGGTATTCGTCATATTTGTTATTCATCGGCAAGCAGCACAAAAGAGAATCCAAAGTTTCGTATTGTTATTCCATGCGACAAGCCCATTGCTGCTGATAAGATAAAGCACTTTTGGTTTGCTCTTAATAAAGAATACAACGAACTAGGTGATCCGCAAACAAAGGATCTTTCACGCATGTATTACGTACCCGCGCAGTATCCTAATTCTTATCAGTTCATTGAGTTTCATCGTGATGCGCCATTCCTTAACTGCGAGGATCTCTTGAAAAAGCATCCTTTTGCAGAGCCCAATTCTTCTTCATTTAAGTCCAAGCTAAGTGCTGAAATGCAAGAAAAGCTAATGGCGTATAAAAGAGATCAACTTAACAATACAAGTTATCAATGGTCTTCTTATCACGACTGTCCTTTTGTTAATCAAACGCTTGTAAGTGAATACAGGTGCATTTCAGAAACAGGTTGGTATGCTAAGATGTATGCTATCATGAGCTCTATTGCTGTAAGCGCAATTAAAAAAGGTTACCCAATTACTCCTCAACAAATCGAATCTTTATCAAAAGAGATTGATAATGAAACTGGAGAATGGTATAAGAACCGACCATTTAAAAAAGAAGCTTCCCGCGCAATTGAATGGGCATTACAAAACACATGATAAATAAAAGCTATGAGACTACTTAAAAGAATCTTTGGATGGAACAGCGGCCAAGATGCCCTTATAAACCAACAACCAGTTGCTCCTCAATTCACGAGTGATGAAGATGAAGCACCGCTGGGCGGCGAGCAAGATATTATTATCGAAGAAGAACCTGTTGAAGAAACACCCGCAAAAACAGAAGTAAAACTTGGACGTAAAACATATATCGTTGAAGACCTTACCCCTGCAGATATTAAAAGGCTGGGACAAGACTGGGGTAAAGGTAAGCTGAAAGCTGTTGGTATTATCAAGTAAATCTAATGACCAGTGTTTTGAAATGGGCGGCAACAGCCATTCTTATTTGTGGCTTTGGCTTATTCAGTGCAGGTGTTTCTACAGGTTGGTATCTTCAAATCCTTGGCGGTCTTATTTGGCTTGCCGCAGGTATTAGAATGAAGGACAAGCCAATCATCTTCACCAACGGAGCAATGACCGCGGTTGGCATTATTGGAAAGTTTTTGCTTTAATGATTAAAGATACATGGGATGTTATTGTAATTGGTGGCGGCCCTGCTGGAAGTACCACTGCAGCGCTGCTTGCCGAACAAGGACATAGTGTTCTTGTATTGGAAAAGGAAAAGTTTCCAAGGTATCACGTTGGCGAAAGCCTGATGCCTTTTTGTTGGTACACACTTGACCGACTTGGACTGGTTTCCCGAATGGATGAAATTGGTTTTCAGAAAAAGCACAGTGTTCAGTTTGCGTCTGAAGAAGGAAAGGTAAGCAGTCCGTTTTACTTCTTTGAACATAAAGACCATCCTTCTTCAATTACATGGCAAGTTGAGAGAGCCGACTTTGATCAAATGCTGATTGAAAAGGCAGTGAGTAACGGAGCCACGTTTGCGGACGAAACCAAAGTTCTTTCTACCACTTACGATGAAGATCGAGCGAGGATCACAGGACTTGTTGCCAAACACAAAGGCGCTTTACGCTCTTTCCATTGTAAACAAATAGTTGATGCATCGGGTCGTGACTGTTTTTATTCGGGTAAGTCAAAATGGAGACAGCGCGATCCAAACCTAAACAAGGTAGCCATTTGGACTTATTACAAAGGCGGTAAAAGAAACTGTGGTATTGACGAAGGTTCAACGACCATTGCTGCACTACCCAATAAAGGTTGGTTCTGGCATATTCCTCAACAAGGCGACCGTGTTTCGGTGGGCATTGTTGCTGAGCGGGATTATCTTTTTTCTGATACACAAGATCCCAAGAAGATCCTTGAACGAGAGATTGAAAACAACTTATGGGTAAAGGACTCACTTGCCACAGCAGAACAGGTTGGTCAAACATGGGCCACCGGGGATTACAGTTATCGTGCTACCCATTGCTCAACACCTGGCATAGTTCTTGTGGGAGATGCCTTTGCCTTTCTCGATCCTGTCTTTTCATCAGGAGTTTTTCTTGCTCTTAAATCAGCTGAACTCGCCGCCGATTCAATTCACGCCTATCTTACCACGCCAAAGTCAGAAGCTGAATGCTTTACTGAATATGGAAAGTCGTTATGCGATGCCATTGAACGAATGAGAAAAATCGTTTATGCCTTTTACCATCCTACCTTTAACTTCGCTGATTTGATAAAGGCAAATGGCGAGCTGAAAGGCACCCTAACCGATTTGCTCATTGGTGATGTTTTTGAGGACAAATTCTCTGATCTGTTTTCGGCCATGGATTCCCTATTTCCCCTGCCAGAAAATCTTCCTTACGGCCATACCGTAAAATAGCCAAAAGGTGCAATATTTGTATCATTTTCAGCAAAATAGGAAAAAAGTGCATTTTTTTAGCATTTTAGTATTTACATTTTTGCGGAAATGTGGTAGAATATACTCATGAGCAATACTACCACAACACCACGAATAATCCTCACCGGAGTCGCGAAATCCCATATTCAACAGGCCAAAGCCAAGGCCATGGAGGACCCAAACCTTCATCAGACAATCAAGGACATGATTGTTACCACGGTCGCTAATAACTGTGAATGGGATACCCATCAGCACTATCGTGAAATCCTTGACGATATCATTTACGATCTTCAGCAATATGCTGACACTCTGCCAACAGCAGACGAGCTCTTCGCACAGAACAAGCTTTAATCCAACCCCCCAATTCTTCACTTTGACTTTTCTTTATATTATGATACCACAAAAAACAACACACGTCGTTTACCTCATTTCAACCGGACACGCAGTCCGCAAGAGCCCAGGAAGTTTGGACCAAGCCTTTTACCAGTCCAAAGGCCCAGCAACACGTTGCGCCAATCGCTTCAACGAGCTTTCCGGCTACGAACACGACATCGCAGCTGTTTGCTCCGTCGAAGAATACGTCAACGGTATTTGTCCTCACTATGAAAACGGTGAGGTCAAAATGATCGAGCGTACCAACATCATGACCGGCAAAAAATACCTCGAGGCGGCAAACACCCCGTCTTGCTCCAGCCCCGCTTCCGAGACCTACTGGTCAATGTAAAAAC
>Ga0181399_1000156_pt1 | contig 24348 bp, 35 predicted proteins | sample 22SPOviralmetaG_FD_130128 | JGI IMG/M metagenome (GOLD analysis project Ga0181399, IMG submission 130128) | Marine viral communities from the oligotrophic San Pedro Time Series (SPOT) site, San Pedro Channel, CA, USA - 22 SPOT_SRF_2011-05-21 | ecosystem: Environmental > Aquatic > Marine > Strait...
GGTGCGCGATCCTAATGGTTACTACGGGAAAGAATGGGCGAGAATCCTGGCTCGGAAAGAAGCGCCGAAAACTTGTAGCTATTGCGATGAGACTGGACATACACGTTCGGGTTGTGCTCTTGTAAAGAAGCACAAAGTAACATATGCCAGAGATTTGCTACTCTGGCGCAAAGCAATCGAAAAGTATTTTATTTCCATTGGCTATGGTCCTTGTGCCCTAGTTAAGTTCAAAATGGAAGTACCATACATTACAAAGATTAACGGGAAGGCTCAATGGACCTATCCCGATGATCAGGCTTACCCTGGTGCTCCATTTGGAATGGTCCCCGCGTCGTTAGATACGGTTTCTTTCGTTATACAAGATCACCTTAGCGTTATGTTGCTTCCTGTTCGTTACTCAGTACGATATCCTAGAATGGGATCTATGGAACTCGTACCAACCGACCTACAGAACCAGCACGTACCTATGACCCTTCCGTTGATTCCGGGTCTTTTCCCGCGTATTGGAGTGTCTGTCTCTGGCGATGAAGAAGATCGTGTAGAAGCCGTCACAAAGCCTATGATAAATGCTCCGTGGGAGATTGTTTCTCGTTCTCCAAAGAAGGATGTTAAGCCATTTGGCAATTCCTTTACTGCAAAGTCAATGATCAAAGAAAAGACAAAAGAACGCTTCTCTCGTGATGAGGGAAAATCCCCGTGGGAACACAAAGAGTTTACCCCGGAACACAGAAGCATTCTTCAAGCATACATTGACGGATTTATCACGATCGACGATATGGAAAGTGTTACGACACTTGGTGCCTTCGTGGATGAAGCAAACCCGGCACAACTTAATGCTGACTTCTAATTAAAATGAAATGTGATGATTATCAGGGTTGACAGCAGCGTCTCCCTGTGCTATTATATAGACACTGGACGGAGCAAGATGCTCCAACAAATAGGATAGAATATGACAATCGACTTCAAGAACCTTCTCCTTGTCCTTCCGCACGTTACAAATGCGAATCACCCTGTCCTTCTTCGTGGTCGCCACGGCATTGGCAAGTCTTCTGTGGTTTACCAGTATGGTGAATCTCTTGGAATGCCGGTCGTAGAACGCCGCGCTTCGCAGATGACCGAAGGCGACCTTCTCGGTCTGCCGACTGTCGATGAAGGTGTAACTTCCTTTTGCCCACCGGACTGGTTCGCAACTGCCTGTGATTCTGGTGTAGTGCTTTTCCTCGATGAGGTTGACCGCGCAACATTGGAAGTTCGTCAGGGCATCTTTGAGTTGTGTGATTCTCGCAAGCTCGCTGGTCACGCACTTCACCCTGATACTCTCATCTTCGCTGCGGTGAATGGTGGAACCCACGCGGGTGCTGCTTCCTATCAGGTGGGCGAGATGGACCCGGCAGAGTTGGATCGTTACACTGTCTTCGATGTTGAGCCTTCTGTGGATGATTGGCTTGCGTGGGCTAAGAACAACTGTGCTCCTCTTGTTGTTGACTTCATTCGCAACAATGTTGAGCACTTGGAGCACAACGACGATCCAGAGCCTAACAAGGTTTACCCTTCGCGCCGTTCGTGGTCGCGCTTCTCTGAGACTGTGACCGCTGCTTCCCTTTTGGAAGCCGGAGAGTCCAGCCCTGGTGTGTTCTCGCTCGCTTCTGCTTACCTTGGCTTTGAGGCCGCCGTAGCATTCAACGATTTCGTTGCGAACTACAGCAAGGTTGTTACTGTCGGGGACATTCTTGACAATGGTATGACCCCGGATATTGACCTTAACGCACACTGCGCTTTGATTGATAAGTTGGGTGCCTCTTCTCGGCTCGCTGAGAAGTTGAATGATACCGAGGTCACTAACCTCGCAACTTACTTCACTTCGCTCAACTCTGAGACAGCAATGAAGTTGTGGACTGTCGTCGGCAACGCTTGTCAAGACAATGCAATCGCGCTTCACGGTGCGACTGCGGCAGATGGAACTACCGCTGGTAGTTACCTCGTCAAGATTCTGACCGGCGACGAGTAAATGGATATGGTTAGTGTTTGGGCCGTTGATATGCTATTATCAATGAGCCCACTCATTATCCACCTTTTGATGCTTCCCAAAAGTGATGAAGATAGTGCTTGACGGGTGCTAATCCTTATGGTATAATGTAGTTAATGATGGAGGAAAGATTAGTGACTGAGCCAGCCAAAGCCGAGACACCTGAAACCGAGGATGCAAACACTCCTGTGTTTGACTTGAATGTTCACATTCATCGTCTGCTAATGGACGAACCCTTCTTTGCTGCGCTTTCGCGGCGGATGGATAAGCGCGCAACCAACGCTATTCCAACTGCCGGTGTGATGGTGACGGAAGAAGGCAAGTTGGAGATGGTTTACAATCCGGAGTTCTTCGCGGGACTGACGGATCCACAAAAGAAGGACATTCTCAAGCATGAGTTTTACCACATTGTTCTTCAGCATGTTACTGGTGGTCGCTTTGCTGCCTTCCGTGATATGATTCCAACTGAGCGTAAGGTTCACAACATTGCGATGGACCTTGCGATCAATGGTCATCTTCCCAATCTTCCCGAGATGGCTTGTATCCCTGGAAAGGGTCCATTCGCACACTTGAACTCTGGTAAGTCAACAGAGCACTATCTTCGTGAACTACGAAAGATGCAGAAGGATCCTCCACCGGAAGAAGGTGAAGGTGGTGAAGGTGGAACTAACGGCGGAACGCCGGGAACTGGTGAAGGACAGGGACAAAGCGGTGGTAATCCATTGGATGGTCTAGATTCCCTGGATGATCACTCAGGATGGGATGAAGTTGACGAACAGGCAAAGCAGATTGCCGAGGAGCGGGTAAAGGAGTTTATCAAGGATGCAGTAAAAGAAGCGAATACTTCAAGCCGTGGATGGGGTAGCATTCCAGCCGATACGCGCAAGGAGATTATGGAAGGCATTTCAACTAAGGTTGATTGGCGTAAGGTTCTTCGTTACTTTGTGAAGCAAAGTCAAAAGGCTAACAAGCGAAGCACAGTTCGTAAGATTAACAAGCGATACCCTTACCAGCACCCAGGCAAGAAGTCAACTAGACAAGCCAAGATTGCAATCGCAATCGATCAGTCTGGTTCAGTGTCCGATGCAATGCTTACCGCTTTCTTTGCGGAACTCAACTCTCTCGCAAAGTTGGCTGAGTTCACAGTAATTCCATTCGATACTCGCGTGGATCCAGACAAGAACTTTGTTTGGAAGAAAGGTCAAAACAGAAACCGCGAACGCACTATGCACGGTGGAACCTGCTTCAACGCTCCTACTAAGTTTGTGAATGAAACCGGAGGGTTTGACGGACTTATCATCTGCACTGATATGGAAGCACCGAAGCCAGTTCGTTGCAACGTCCAGCGTATGTGGATCACCGATGATTATCACGGTCAGCGTCCTTACTTCAACCCGAAGCCGGAACGAATGGTTATCGTTCCAACCGATAAGTAAGCATTGTTTTACTTGACAACGGGTGCTCCTTCTGCTATTATTAGATAGTTGGAGGGAGCACCCTGAGATGAGTAAAAGAAGGAATACAGTCGCAGTCGCCGCCTTCCAAAGAAGCGGTGCCGGTAAACACCACAATCGTAATCGGGATGTAAACAAGGGACGTTCCCGCAAACCCAAACACAAAGGAAAGAAACACATTGATTGAAGAGATTATTATTGTTGTAGAGGAGAACGAAGAATGAAGATCACTGGAGCTGTTACTTATCGAGGCTGGGAAAATGGACCTGCATGGGGAACTAATGTTGAAGTCGAATTGACTCTGGCATCCAGCAGCGCCAAAGCCATTTTCGCGAATGTGTGCAAGCAGGACATCATCAATATGATTGATGACCTCAAGCAAGTTCAAGAGGAGCTTGAGAATGCTCCAGAAAAAAATGCGTGGGCTTAAATGCTGAGTAGGTTCTTTTTATACCTGTCCCGACTGTTTGATACAAACAAAGACGGGGGACACGAAAGAGATGGAACTTACCATAATTGGGAGAGCGAAGAATGACATTTGTAATTAGAGATCGAGATCAAACCCTTGAGCAGCTTCGTTTCCCTGAGCTTGTAGAGTTTGATACCCTTGAGGAGTTTGCTGAGTGGGCGGTTAGCGTTGAGCTACCTAGATTTGAATTTGTACCACCGGGCTCGAGTCCGACTTACGCGCCACACGGACCTTATAATACAACCAACCACTGGATGCTCTATCTAACATCAAGCTATGATTGAAGAGATTATTGCGACGACCGCGAGAGATATGCTTAATATAGCACAAATAGCACTTACTGGCTATGGAGCATTGGTGGGAGCATATTTTATCATTCAACAAACACAAACTTACTTGCGAAGTAACGAGATTCAAACAAAGACAGGAAGACAACGCAATGGACGATAACGAAAAGACTAAAACAACTTGGGAATGGATCATTCCTTCACTGCGCTACGGATTCGATGAAACTTATGACCCACCTCTCTTCGATGACGAGGGCACAGACTAAATGATTACTTTTGCTCTTGTATCTCTTTACGTTGCTGCAATCCTTCAAGAAAGTTAAGAAATGAAGAACATTGATGTTATTATGAAGTGGAAGGAAGGCAAAGAAGCCTCCTCTTATAACGGGAATCTCTCAACAGATGGAACAAGGTTATACTCATATGCCCTGGCGATTGGGTATCGTTCGGGAAGTGGAACCACTATTCTAGCAGACTATACCAGTCCAGGCGGCTCCTTTCAATCAAAGACAACTTCCCAACATATTGGGATCGCAAGAGTACACGCAAATCATTTGATGAATGCAACAATCTTTGAGAATACACCTTGGGTGAAGCCCTACACAAGCACACTATCGTGAAGTTAGAACTAAACGAAGAAGAACTCGCTACAATCCGCATTGCTCTTGAAGAGTATTCAGAATGTCAGTGGGACAGATACACTTGGACCAATGTTCAGGGTGACTATGAAGAAAGCGAACTAGCAAAAGAAATCATCGCCCGACTCGACAATATAACAGATGAAAAGCCAGTAGAGGAAGAGTTGGAAGATTGTATTGATCCTGGGGTTGCCTGGGACCGCCTTAACACAGCGCGAGAAGTATACAGAAAGTCAATGACCAGAGAAGTTATGAGAAACATTGAAGACAGTAGACGACAAAGTAATGTTCGCAGCAGTAGTAATTCTGCAACTGTTAATCCATTTGATATGAGCGGATTGGAATACTAAAAAAATGACCTACACATCACCTTATGCCCGCAACCTTAATAAAATGACTAACAAGGAGCAAGTTAGTTTAGCACAAAACCGATTCACAGACGAAGAGACTCAAATTGCAATCGCAAAGAACGATTATCGGCTTGCTCGCGAGTATCTAGCCAATAACACTTCAGTAACTCCCGAAGCGGCTAATGAATTGTGGAAGCATAAGGGTTATGTTCTCAAGTGTGCGCTTCTTGCTAATGGAAAGAAGACACTTTCAGACGAAGAAGCACTTGCTTTTTACCGGAAGAACTTTAAGGGACGAAAGAACCGTTCTTGGAGAATGTATACCGCTTTCTTGGGAGCATACAACAGATATGGTAGGACTTGCCTCCGCGAATCCAGTAATACTCCCGGCGTTCTTTTGGAAGAAATGTATGAGGACGAAAAGACTCCAACATACTACACGATTCGAAGATTTATTGAGCATCCAAATTGCACGCTTAACCTTGCTCTCAGAGTCTCCACAATGAAGTTGAACGACAGAGAGAGGCAGTATTACACAAATCAATGGGAAGATGTTAAAAGGGAGGCACTCTTAAGAGTCGCGGAGATCACAAAGCGCGAAAGCGCCATTCCGCGCTAATTTTTCATTAACGAACGCCCCAAATCGAGTGATTATTTACTTGACGCGGGGCGTTCCATGTGCTATTATGTATGCACGGTGAGAAGAGGCACTAACGCCACCACACCAAAGGAAAGAGTGAAGAATGTACCGAGGCAATTTCAAAGCAGTTGAAGATGAAGGTAAAGAATGCGGAAAGTGTGGAGTTCTTTTTCACAATACTCCGTCATCATGGGAAGGTGTTTGGAATTGTGGAACGTGCGGCGGAAACGCTATCAGCACCAAAGTAACAAACGGCAAGAAAGGAAAAGTCAAAGGTTCTTCGCGTCGGGCGAGAATGAAGAAACTTCAAAACAAAAACAAACCGGAACCACATTGGGCGAATGTTCTGCTTACAAAGGAGTGGGCAGATTACAAAAGTAAAAAGGCTAATATTGGTTATTCAAAGCCAACAAAGACAGCAAAGGTCAAGGCAGCAAAGAAGACACCACGGCAGATGGCGCTTGAATCTCTTGGGTTGACCGAGGAAGATGTTGCTCGGCTTAAAGGATAGAAAGTGAAGATCGGGAACCTTGTAAGAAGCGAGCACTACGGTTTGGGTATTGTTACAAAGATAGACGATATCAAAGGACTTTGTTATACTCGGTTTCATGGTTCTGCCCGATGTTTCTCGGCTTGGTTTTACTTTGAGAACTTGGAGGTTGTAAGTGAAGATCGGTGATTTGGTAACAACCTCAGGTGGTACGTGGACAGGTGTTATCGTTGCTAAGAAAGCAAGAACACATGAATATGAAAGAAGACTCCTACAAGTTCTTTGGATCCCTCGCAAGGGCAAATGGTCATTCGCCACGAACCCAGCATGGGCAGATGAAGAGCATTTGATAAGGAAAAGCAAATGAAGATCGGTGATTTGGTAAGATTGAAGAACACTCCGCTTCTTGGTATTATCACGAATGTTGACAAAGATTACTATGGAGCCAGTCAAGCGTTCAAAGTATCAAAAGCAGAGCGCGGCAATTGCATTCAACCAAACATGGTCGATATCATTGCGCCAACTCGCGACGGCATACGAGATCGGGTGTTGGTGATTTGGACAGACGAAGGATATACATACGAAGATTCGATCAAGTTGGAAGTAATCAGTGAAAATCGGTGATCTGGTAAAGTATAGTGATGCCCTCTCTGGATTGGAAAAATGTATGGGAGTGATTATTGGTTTCAATGGCGCCGCCGCCGTGATTCAATGGATCGACCGTTATTCATTCAATCAGGGCGTAGCCCAATCTGATGGTCCCGTACAAACTACTGAACTCATGGACTTTTTGGAGGTTGTCAGTGAAAATCGGTGATATGGTAAAGCTCCCGAGCAAACTTGGCGTGTTGATTGGATGCAGTCATCTTATGGGTATTGTGATAATGCTTCATAGTCAAGATGAACCGATCGCTATAGTTCAGTGGTTTAGCATTAAAGGCACTATGCAACATCGGATTGATATGCTGGAGCTTGTAAGTGCGAGTCGGTGATTTGGTAAGCAATCAATACTATGGTATAGGCATTGTTACAGAAATCGAGCGCCGGCCTTTGTGGACGGGCCAGAACGTGCTTTATCGAGTTCAGTTTAAAAAGTTCAATGTTGGATGCTTCTTTAAAGATTTAAAGGTTTTAAATGCAAGTTGGTGATTTGGTGCAACCATCATTTGAATCTGTCATTAGCGCAACTTACTCATCAATGACAGATTCAAAAGCACAAAAAGAATATAACGATATTGTGAACGACCTTGGGATTGGGATAATCACCAATAGAAGCGACTACGCGAACGGAGGCTCGTTTATCTTATACACAGTTCATTGGTCGAAAAAAGGCATTGATCCAGAACTTTGCACAAAAGAAGATTTGATCGTCATTCAATCAGTAGAAGAGAGCAACAAATAAATGAGCACAGTACAAAGAAAAGCATTCCTCAAAAAAGATGGATTCACCCAGCACAAAAACAATGCGCGCGGGAATACGATCATTTATTCACGCAAGCATTCAACAGAAAAGTTTGTGCGGATTGTTGTTGACTCTGGGATTGATAAAAATACAAACAAGATTTGTGGGCAAGCAAAGGCAAAACTTGTATACATCAATAGAGAGAATCATTGGAGAGTTATAACAAAAGAAGTTTCATCAAACACAATATCTTCTCTTGTTCAAAGTCAGAGCAATAGTATAAGTTCAGTTCCACAGTGCAAGCATTGCAAAGCAAAAAAGTTCACAGCAAAGTCAGGCAATGTTGTATGCGCCAATGCTTGTTGGACAACGTGGGGCAATAAGAAAAAAACACAGAAGAAATCTTCACAGAAAACGACACAAAAAACGACACAGAAATCTTCACAGAAAAAGTCAGCGAGAACATACAAGAAAAAGTCACAGAAAAAGTCACAACAATATTATTACCTAGATTTAAAGGTAGGAGATTTGGTCACAGTTGAGACCATAGATATATCTTCACAGAAAATCCTTCATGATTATAAAATCCTTGGGGTGATTACAAAGATAGATGATGATAATAATGTAACAACATTGTGGACAACAAATGAAACCCATCTTTACTCCACGATTCCAAAGTCAAATCGGATCCCTCTGTTCGTTGTCGGAGAGATCGACTCCTCATGGGCTAGATTTAAGGTAATGTCCCGAAAGGTCGAATGGGTGATTAAATAAATAGATAATGTTTGGAATGCAGCATTCTATGAATGTTCACATTGTTGTCAGTATGCTTTGGCGCATAAAGGGCACCCCCCAAAACCGTAACATATGCACCCCGCAACCGTAACAAATGCGGCATACAAGCATATCACGGCACATTGCCGTAACATATGCAAGGCGCAAGCATGTTTCGGGCAAAGGTGAAAGCAACCCTATAACAATGTGATCAATTGAAGAAAGTACTTGACACCACATTGCGCTTCGATTCACTAAGGCGCGACCTAATAAAAGCCTAATGAATACAGGCACTTACAGAAAGCCCCCAATTGGCTCCTAAGAGGTTCAAGTGACCTCTTTATCGACACCCCAATGATAGACATATGCGCGCTCATATGCTATAATAGACACATGGAAGGGATATGCCCGACCTCAAACGAGAGAAGAAAGAAAAAACAAGTTATGACCAACTCAAAGAACACAAGCCGCAAGTCCAACCCAACCATCATCTGGGTCGCTTCCGATTCCCAAACTAACGAAATGGTTTGCTTCTCTTCTGTTGGAACCGCGTTCCAATACATTCAAGATTCCCACGAGGATCTTAACGAGGAAGGCACCGCGCTTATGTTGGAAACACAGAACGGCAACGTACCGGCGACCACTAAGTTGGTTAAGTCGGGCGGTCTGTTTATGAGCTTCAGTGCGGGTTCCGCAGACAATGCAGCTTCCGTTGGTTCAATCCAATCGAAGCTCGAAGGTGCAATCTCCGCGTGTCGTGCATTGGGCATTGACCCGGACAACGTTGCTAAGGTTGGCGAACTCAAAGATGAGTTGGCGATGGCAACTGAAGCGGCAGCATCTAACGAGGACGACGAGGGCGTTACGTTCCGTCTCTACGCTACCACCCTTCACAAGCGCGGATACAAGCGAAGCAACAGCTAGCACTAAGCTAGCCAACATTGGCTAAAGAACCCTCGCTTCGGCGGGGGTTTTTTTTTGTCTTGTGTTCTATCGTCATTAAGCGCGCACCTAATAAAACCTTAACGTTTTCAGCCACTTATAAAATAGGCAAAACTTAAAAGACTAGGGTGGTCCCCCCCTCCCCCCCGGGGCGGGCGGCGCCCGATGTATGTGCTTATGGTAACTTGGACCCTATTTAAGCGCCTAAGTACGTCAACAATTCGTGGCAAATTTCCTGAGATTTTTTTGCCAGGCTTCCGGGGTTTGCCGAGTATACTTATAGCATGTTAGGAGAAACATATGTACATTATAGCAATACTGGGAGTATGGATGATCGCTATGGGACTTTTGGTTTCATTGCTGGAGAACGGATACATCGGGAAAAAGTAAGGGCGCCCAAAAAATGCGCCAAAAAAAATGCGGGACTTATAAAAAGCAAATAAACTAGTTATTAACGGAGCATTAATGAACATCACAGACACAGTATGGCACTGGCAATGGAAAGAAGTACTTAGCGAAGCAAAGAAAGTTAAGGAAGAAGCCAAATACTTTCCTTACATTGAAGAACTAAGAGCTTTCGATATATATCCAGAGAGACTTACAGCGGATCAGCGCTTCGAAGACCCAAAGCCGTTAACGAGATCGGTGGCCATACAAAAGTTTCTTATAGATTTGGAGAATAAAAGAAAGGTTATAAGGCTCGGCGCCGGCGCGTTCCGGACCGTATACGGTTTTAGAGATAATCCAGACATTATATTGAAAGTAGGCAGAGGCGCCAGCGATAGCAATAAAATGAATAAAGACGATGCTATGCTTTTTACAAAGTATCCTTTGCTAGCACCACGTACTTATGCTCATGCTGATGATTATAAATGGATTTATATGGATAATGTTGCCGTTACCGAGGGGCCTTTCTCTGAAAAATACTACAATGCAGTTCGCGACACATTCCCCAGGATCTCAAAGTATGTTATTGATCGATATGATGACGATTACCTTAGTATCAATCCAGCATCTGCTGATGAGTTAATGTATGTTATCGCGATGGGTGCCTCACAGTTGGCGCGTAAAGACCGTGAAAACTCTATTTATATGTCTTATCGTGATAAAGAGATTGTATCTTGGGTTAAAGAACATTTGCCTAATTTCGCCGCGGTTGGCTCTCCCGCGTTCATCGAACTTATTAAGGCTATGACTGAGTTTGACATCTCTTCTTCTGAGTTGCGACAAAAAAATCTTGGTTATAACAAAGACGGCCGATTGATTATTATTGATTCTTCTATCTTTGAGGATTAAGCGCACTAGTTAAAGGCGCTATGAATGATTTCAATAAAGGTAACTTTAACCTTACAAAAATAATCTTCTGGGGATGTCTCATTACTTACGTCTTCTCTTTACTGTGGATAATGTTTAATACCTAACACATTCGCGCTGACTAGTTATAGGTAACATGCACATTATACTTATTGTTGTATACTCCGTTATCGCAATCTTGCTCTGGCAGGCGCGAACGTTGAATCTAAAAGTATCCAAAGAGTTGCTAATCCAAAAAGACGTTAACGAAACAGTGCGCCTTGGTCTCAAAAAGCAAGCGGACGACGTTATTAAACGCATTGAGCAAAATGAAAAATTAGTCGCGGAAGCTAAGAAAAAAATTGCCGCGCAAACCGGCGCTATCGAACTCGGTCCTGATGGGCGGGTGCCGTTCGATCAGGATGCCCCGCTTATGGCTTCTGTGTTGACCGCTCTTGTCGTTAAGTATGGAGACATGGCTCTTTCCTTGGATGATATGCGAAGGGTCACCCAAAACGATTACATCTCTGTTTATGTTGATACTGGAACACAAGAACTGATTTTATCTAATGACCACGATATGGTTGACGAAACTGGTTTGCCCGACCTCTTTAATATTCATGGGGGTGACGACGAAACTTTTCATTAAGTTTCTATTTTTATATGAAGATTGGCGATTTAGTTGCTTGGAAACAAACAGAGCAAATTGGCGTTGTCCTCGACATCTTCGGTGATTTAGATCCTGAGAACCCTTGGTACCGGGTTGCTTTTAATCAAGATAACACAACAACCTTTCAGTGGTGTAAGGAAAGTTCTCTTAACTTAATAAAAAAAGAGGGGGCCGAAACCGACCCCCTCTAAATTGGCGCACTGGCTAGTGGGACTGGGAGTCTATGAATCGCGCCATAAGTTGTTGGAAGCAAACTTAATAACTTCCTCAGCAGAATCCTCATTATAACCATAGTTATCAATCAAAGTTTGTACCATCGCGTTAAACTTCTTTTGCTGCTTAACATCTCTGGACTTGGACTTTGTAACAATTCTGGATATATCCCTTACAGAAGCTACGAGCCTGGACTCAATCGCTTCTTTTAGAGGACCGTAAGACTTCCAATCAATAACCTCTGAACGACGAAGCTTCGCGAACATGTAAGAAGTAATATCAGCGCGGAAGTTATTCTTCGCTGACCCCTTGATACCAATCTGCTCTTCAATGGAAGATAAGAACTTCTCGTCTGCTTCCATTTCTTCGTTTGTTACACGATCCTTAACCTTTGTGCTGTTAACATATGCTTCAGCATGGTCAAGGTAGTTATTGAAAAGTGACTCTGCCTGCTCTTCGTATGCTGTAACGAATGCCTTTGTAATCTCTTTCTCAAGAATAGAAAGATACTCTTCGTGAAGAACCTTCTGTAGGAAAGCTAAGCAACGAGAACGCTCATCGGCATTTACAATCTGCTCTTTTACCTGCTTGATTAAAGATTCCCGAATAGAAATCGGTGTAATCATATTCTTCGAAGAGTCTGTAAGAGCAGCATCGATCGCCTTCATAATAAAGCGAGTAGAAATGCCGGTCATACCTTCATCTTCAACTTCCTCGCGGAGGTCTCTAATGTCAACCTTCTTGATTAGACCCTTCTCAACAATCTCCTCACCGTTGTAGATCTTCATCTTGGTTAGGGGATCAACCTTGTTTGAAGGCTTGAGACGAGAAAGAACAGAGAACATCGCAGCAACTTCTAGAGTATGCGGAGCAATGTGGCTGTCGAAGTCGGATCGTCCGATCAACTTCTTGTAAATCTTTACTTCCTGATCAACTTCAAGGCAGTAAGGAACATTCACGCGAACAATACGGTCAAGGATTGCTTCGTTTGTGTGCTCTGACTTGAACTTGTTCCACTCTGCTTCGTTACAGTGAGCAAGAATAACACCATCAAAGTAAATCATCGCCTGCTTACCAGGGGATGGAACTGACTTTTCCTGTGTTGCTGTGATCATTGTGTGTAGGAACTCAATCTCATTCTTGAAAACCTCAACGAACTCTACAATACCGCGGTTTCCAACGTTGAAAGCACCGTTAAGAGAAAGAACTCTTGGATCATCCTCAGGATATAAGTCAAGTTTTGAAATATCCTCGGAGCCAATCAAAAGACTTGTGTCCTGTGTGTTTGGATCCATTGGAGGAACAACACCGACACCCTTGCGTCCACGAACAGAAAAGGATGTTTCTGTGATTGGGAACTTTGTAAAGTCTCCACCGTGGTCTTCCAAAAGTCTGTGGCGACATATTGGACAAAGATCGCCTTCGATCTTGATGCCGTATGTCTCTGCAAACTCATCTCGCAAGGAACGAGGAATCAAGTGAAGTGGTTCCTCACGGATTGGACAGCCCTCCAAAACATAGATTGGATCGCACTGCTCTAGCGCGCCCTTGATGTGTTCAACGAGCGCAGACTTACCAGCACCTACCGGACCGAGTAAAAGAAGAACCTGACGGCTCTCCTCGCCTTTCATCGCGGCAGAATGAAGAAAGCGAACAACTTTTTCTAGTGGTCGCTCCATACCGAAGAACTGATCAGAGAAATAATCATATGTCTTTACATTTTCTCCGTTGAAAAGCTTATTACAACGACCATCTGTCTCATCTAGGACCGTAACCCCATGAGACGTGATCTTATCGTGTAGCCTTCTGTGAGCAAGAGCGGGGATTCCCCTATCTTTCTCGATTAGTTGTAGGTAATCTTCCAAGTACCCGGAGAACTTTTCTCTTTTTTTACTCTCACGGTGTTCTCTAACCGATTCGAGAAATTTACTTGTTGTGGTCATGCTAAAACTCCCATGTTAAAACTCCCATACTTCTTCTTCAACAATTGTGAATAACTTCACTTCATCGCGCCAAAGATCTTTAATGTGTTGAAATACTTTGCGCGCATAATTCATTTCTAAATCTCTTCCGTCGTGTTCGTGTATGAGAGATAACATATTATTCTTCCCAACATTGTCCACATAGACGACTGGTATTCTATTGAGACCTACATTCGTGATCATCGCGTCACGAACACTCTCCCAACCTTCATCGTCTGATATATCATCTACTATACTAGATTGCTGCTTCTTATTATAGGAATGAGAGAAATAATTGTGCTCTCTCATAAAGTCTTCATCAGTATAGAATCTTAAAAATGTGATATCATTATGAACTTCACGAATGGTCATCGCTTCTTCAAAACCTTTTTCTTCAATAATCTTCTGGAATAGAGTGTATCCCAAGTGATATGGATTGATTTGTCCAAGGTGAGGACGTATAACTTGGTTATGAAGTTTAACAAACGGCAAATAAAGACTATCAGGAAGATTTAACTCATTGATAATCTTTTGGTGAATGGTGCAAGCCCAACCTTCATTCATAATCTTTGTTAGTGCCTGAGGAATAAAGTATTTTGATGACTCCTCAACGATAAGAATAAGGTTTCTCTCCCATTCTTCAAGGTTCTTGCTATGCTCGGCAATAAAACGAAGAAGATTATACTCTGGCTGTATTGGAACTTTTGTTAGATCCGGGTTGTAGTAAGCATCCTCAGCCATTTTATCTTTTTCAATCTCGATAAGTTCTTTACGAGACTTGTATTTTATGCCTGGGTATCTTGGAACCTGATATTTGATTGAATGAGCAGCATCTAAGATTGCTTCTACTCTCTCAATACCAATGGATGGGTCTTCAATCAGCTGCCGAACATATTTTGCTGCTGATTTAAAGCTTACAATAATATTTTCAGGGTCTGTATGAGCAAACATTCTGTTTTGCTTGAAGAAATCAGAGTGACCAACACAGTGAGCCATAGTTAAAATGTGAATATTGAGAGCATTCTCTCTCATTAGGTAGGCTATGGACGGATTTGAGTTGATAATCATCTCATATGGTAGTCCAGTCTGTCCCATATTGTAAAGTGTGTGTGTTCTTTCGTATTCTTTTCCGTAAGACCAGTGCCGATAGTGTGTTGGAAGACCTGTGTAAGCCATCGCTCCCAACATTTCAGCATAATCAATAATCTCATAATCAATTGGAAACCAATCTAAGCCAAATTCTCTTCCTACTTGGCAGATTTTGTCGTCCCAACTTTGTAGATCCGCAACAGTCCAGTCACTCATATTATTTACTCCCACCAAAAAGTGATTTAAACGCCATCCAGATATGATCTGTCTCGCCAATCATCACTCTTTTAAACTTTTTATCAATAACAGGCTTAAGTTTTACCCATAAGTTGTCTAGTTCTTCGTTCTTCCAAGCCGAAAAGTTGGCCCAAGGGCTGCTTTTAAAGCTATCATCTTCCAAAGACTTGTCGTCTAGTCCTTCATAGTTCTCATTGATCTCGCAATAAGCCGTTAACTGACTAACATCTTTGATTTCTCTAAACAAATCTATACATTTTTCATTGTCTGATGCCCAGTTTTCGCCATCTCCACAGTAAAATGTGTAAATGTTCCAGGCATTTGGATGATATTCCTTCTCAATAATGTCCATTTGCATTTTTAGAGCGCTGGAAATGATTGTTCCGCCATATGTTCCAACTTTAAAGAAGTCATCTTCGTTTACACGCTCCGCATATGTCGAGTGCGAGATGAAAACAACCTCAACTTTCTCATATCTGTGGTTCAAAAACTGGTACAGAAGGAAAAAGAAGGATCTTGCTAAGAACTTTCGTGCCGTGGACATTGATCCAGACACATCCATCAAGAAAAAGATTACAGCAGAGGAGTTTTCCTTTGCTTTTGGCTTGATGTGGTGGTATTTTAGGTCATCTTTGTGAAAAGGAAAGCGCTCATCTGATTCTGGATCATATGTTCCAACTTTTTCAGCCACTTTCTGGCGGCGAATCTTTCTTTTCAGTGTTTCTTTCTTTGAAAGTCGCGGTCTAATGCCTTGAAAACGATATCCTTTCCGTTTTACTGTCTCTTGGGTAATAAAACGAAACTGTTTCTTCTCTAAATCGGGAAGTTCAAGGTCTGAAAATAGATATTCGGCTAACTCTTCAAGAGAAACCTCTACATCGTAATATTGTTCGCCTTTTTTGTCGGATGCTTTACCTGTTCCTTGCGCAGAACCTTGTTTGGCTCTCTGTTTCCCGACTTTTTGCCCTCTTTTGACTTGATGATCGCCACCAGAGCCAACAGTTTTGTTTTCCTTTCCAGATCCATACACAAAACGGTATTCTTTTAGTCCCCTAACAGGAACTCTGATCTTTTTCTTTCCATTTTGACCAATGATTGATTCTTCGGCTACCACATCTTTGATAGATTCTTTGATAGCCTTTTCAATCTTCTTTTTATGCCGTGTTCGGTCACTAGCGGCGCGGTCTACGATAGACTCATGTTTACGAAATACACTCATATCCTAAATACTTTACAGTCCGCTCTAAAAACATTTTAGTTTTGTTGATGTAGACAGTATAATACATTTATGTATACATTTCAAGTCATATCTTTATTTATTCTTGGTCATTTTGTGGCGGCATTGCTCGTTTATCTTAATCACCGCTTCATTTTTCACGGAAAGTTGGGAACCAAGGGTCCTTTAAGATTTTTTCGTAGATTTCATACATTACATCACGCACACCCAGAGGGAGACAAGCTTTACGAGCACATATATGTGCCCCTGTGGGCAAGAGTAGCCTTTGTGCTGATTTATTTGTCGATTGCTATGGTGTCGGCTTGGTTTTCACTTGGGATGGCCTCATTTTCTCTGTATTACAGTTACAATCATCTCGCGATTCATAAAAAAACTCACAAAAATCACTCTTACTATCACCACTCATTACATCACGACGATGCTAGTGTTAATTTTTCTGGAATGTATCCCTTTATTGATAAAATGTTCTCTACTTATAAAGAGAGCAGACCTGTTTAATGATTTATGGATAATATGAACGTTTTAAAGTTAGATTCTTCGTTTAAGCCGGTAGAGGTTATCTCCTGGCAGGAAGCGTTTCTCTTAACTTGGCTAAAAAAGGCTTGGGCTGCTGAATATACCGATAAATGGATCAGTTCAGCCAAAGAAACGTTCCAAATACCTTCTGTTATCGTTCTTTTCCGTTATATTGACGAAAAGTTCTTTGAAGTTCCTTGCGTAAGAAGAAATATCTTTCTCCGCGATGATTACCAATGTCAATACTGCTCAAAACATTTTAAAGAGAATGAACTAACGATTGACCATGTTATTCCTTGTTCAAAGGGAGGAAAAACAAAATGGAACAACGTTGTGGCTGCTTGTCGCGGCTGTAACCAGAAAAAAGGCAGTTATATGCCGGAAAATGCTCCCGTAAAACTTATTCGCAGACCAGTTGCCCCATCTTATCGTACTATGATCAAAAAAAGGGTGGGAGATGCGAATAAGAAATGGAAAGAGTATTTATAACTGGGAGATTATTATAAATGTCACGATTTACTTGGCTGCTGGATCCCGGTCACGGCGGAATGATTGATGGAGTGTATCAAACAAAAGGAAAGAGGTCACCAGCGTTCAGCGATGGCGTAGTTCTCTACGAAGGCGAACTAAACAGAGCTATTACTAATAATATCATTGAACTGGCTTCGGCCACTGATATAGAAGTGATCGATATTGTTGATTCTCAAAAAGATGTTCCATTGAGAGAGCGAGTTCGCAGAGCAAACAAACTTCATAAAGAAAAAAGAAACTGTATCTATGTTTCTATTCACGCCAATGCTTATGGAAATGGTGTTGACTTCAATGACGCAAAGGGTGCGTCTGTGTTTCATCATGTAAGAAGTTCAAAAGGTAGAGTTATCGCAGAATCCTTACAGGATTGGATTATTAAGTTTACTCCTTTTAAAGATAGAGGAACTAAAGCAAATGAAAGTTGGGCAAACTTTTATGTTCTACGAAAAACTCATATGCCGGCTGTTCTCTCAGAGAATGGATTTATGACTAACAAGCGTGATGCTACTTTGCTTCTTAGCGAGACCATCAGAAAAATGATCGGAGCGGCTCACTTCGCAATGATACAGGAAATAGAAAAGAATGGACTCTAATAATGAAATTAAAGAAATCAGTGTTGCTCTAAATGAGTTATTTGAAAAAGTTGAAAAACTTAAACTAAAACTTGACTCCTTATGTAAGCAGACAGGCGGGTGTGCTCATATAAAAGCGATCAATCGCGAAATCTTAAAAAAGAAAGAACTTATTAATGGAACTTATATCAACTCATTTCGTGAAGAAGAATGATGTAGGCTACCACGGTAACCTATTTGGCGGCATTATGATGGCGTGGCTTGATGAGGCTGCTGCTGCTTTTGCCGCCCAAGTTGCCGACACTCCCAGGATGGTCACAAAGTATATAGCCTCTATGACCTTCCAGAAGCCCGCTAGGCCCGGTCAAATCATCAAGATATATGGAGAGGTGGCCAAGGTAGGCAAAACCTCTCTAACGCTTAATATGGAGGCGAGAAGACATTCTGTATATAACGGCACCCAACGAGCGGTCGTTAGCACCCAAATGGTGTTCGTTCGTATTGACGGAGATGGTGAGGCTATACCGATCTCTGAGAAAGTTCGTTTGAAATATAGAGATCCAAAAGATTTCACTTAAGTAACACTATTTATAACTATGAAACACTTACATGAAAACTGGCGAGAATATTTGGATGAAGAGCAAGAACCCGAAGTAGTCGAGGAGGAAGTCATAGAAGAGAAAGATGACGCCTGTACGCGCAAAGTAAAGTCTCGTTATAAGGTCTGGCCCTCAGCCTATGCTTCTGGTGCTCTCGTAAAATGCCGCAAGGTTGGAGCAGCCAACTGGGGCAATAAAAGCAAAAAGAACGAAAACGTTGATTCAGAAGAATCCGAGCCGCTTGAAGAAAAAAAGAAAAAAGCCGGCACAGAATCAAGCAAGGAAAGTTCTTTAAAGGATTGGTTTGGTCGCAAGGGCGCCAAAGGTAAGTCAAAGGGCTGGGTGGACTGTAACTCTCCTGACGGCGACGGTGGCTATAAGTCCTGCGGTCGCAAGGAAGGCGAGAAGCGTTCCAAGTATCCTGCTTGTCGACCAACACCCGGAGCCTGCAAGGAAAAAGGAAAAGGTAAGTCTTGGGGCAAGAAAGCAAAAAAGGAAAGTTTGACTATGACTAAAAATGAACTGAGTAAGATCATTACAGAAGAGGTAGAAACTTTTTTAAATATGCAAGAAGCCGAGCAGGAATCCTATGAGGTTGATGCTATTGATGAAAACGAAGAGTATTGCCCTGTTTGTGCCGACACGATGGATGAAGCCAAGAAAAAGAAAGCTTGCAAGCCATCTAAGGGAAAACGATTCGCTAAAAGAGTAGATGGTAAATGCCGATCCTTTGGACAAGCGGGACAAGCAAAAAGTGGTGGAGATCGTATTCGCCCTGGAACAAAGAAGGGTGATGCCTACTGCGCTCGCTCTGCCGGAATCAAGAAATGTAAGAATCCGCCTTGCGCAAACACATTATCCAGAAAAAAGTGGAAATGTCGCGGCAAAAAATCAATGAAGGAATAAAGATGAAACTTATTCTTGAAAACTGGAACTCATACCTTGAAGAGGCTGCAAAAGATAGGCGGGACAACAAAAACTTTGTTTTGTCTCTTCCTAAACTGCAGATTTCCGAAAAATGGGGAACTCCGGGGTCGGACGATCGTAAAATAATTGAAATGTTTACATCCAAAATTAAGGGATCCACTCTTGATGATAAAATTACCTCTCTAAACAATTTTATTTCAAAATGTGATAAAGCATGTGCGCAGACAAAAGATGTATCAGAAATTTTAGGAAGTTTAGTTTTTCTGGACGCGTTGGCAGCGATCATGCATGATTTTAATGCTACAACTGCAGGATTTTTATTTGAAGCTCTAATGAGTGCTCTAGTACTCGGGAACCAAATCCCAACTGGTGGGCAAGGTATTCATCAGGATACGACCGATATGCTAGATGGGCAAGGTCGTCCTATGAGTTTAAAGTTTTATCAGGCAAAAGGCGGCAACCCTAGTGGATATGTGAGAGCCGCGGTTCCCAACCTAAAGGCATCAATATTAAAACACGGAACAGCAATGAACTACCTAGTGGGACTAAAGGTTTCAGAAGGAGGAAAAATACATTCGGTGGATTTTTACGAGGTATCTGTTGGGTACGCGAAGGAGGGTATTGATGGACAATTTGATTTAAAAGATATAGCACAAGGCGGTATACCGATGAGGCTTATCGTACAGGGGGGTCGATATGTTCCTGACAGAGATGGAGATGGACACACGTTACCCGGTGACTTTCAGGAAGGGCGATATTTTAAAGGATCTCTTAAGCTAGGGTCGCGACAAGACGTGGTTAAGATTGCCGAAAACTATGCCGATAGGTTAGGAGACATTCTCCTAGAGATCTACGAACAAATCGATCTGTTGAATAAAAATATAAACTCCTATTTTCTAGAGAACGATAAAGAAAAAGGATTAAGGGCACGCGCCAATGCTAATGCTCTCAAGAGCGAGACAGAGGAGCTAGTATAATGAAACTAATCCTTGAAAACTGGCGGAAGTATATAGCCGAAGAAGAAGAGGAATCCAAATTAGGAGCCAAGGGAAAACACGTAGATGTTGGCTCTAAATCCTCTTTAGGTGATGATGTAACGGATGACGTTATACAGTTGGTAAAAACAAGCTACGATAAGTTAGGTGGTCACCCGCGGCTGGAAACTCCTAGTGGTTTAAAGAACGCAATAACAAACTACTATCTTGTTGATGTTGATGATGATCCCGAGCCAGATGCTGGTATGTTGTATTACGATGCTGGAACTTCTAAGAAGTCTAGCGCTGTTGTTACAGATGGAAGTCCCGAGGCAAAAAAGATTATTTCACAAACAATGAAAAAGTTGTTGAGTCAGCCGGGTCATTGGATTGAAGTAAGCGGAGCGCCGGCGCATATCATGATAAACAAATTAGGATTGAAGCCAATTGCAGATCCAGAACTCGCAGAGTTTCTTGTAACTTTTGGTGGAAAAAGAAATGTTAATTTTAATTGGCTAGGAGAAACCGATAAGAACAGTATCGGCGGCGATGGTTGGTATATTAGAGACGCCGGAGATAAGAAGATTACCAAGACGATTGTTGGAAATGTTAATAGAAATATGTTTGGGTTAAAAGAGTGAAACTAATCCTTGAAAACTGGCGACAGTATCTTACCGAAGCTGTCCCTACTTGGCACGGCAGCAAAGTAGATTTTGATACTTTCGATCTCTCTCGCACAACAGAGTTTGGTTTTCACTTTGGTCTTGATGAAGAGCAATCCAAACACAGAATGAAGAACGACGGTATTCTTTTCAGTGTTGAACTTGATTATCAAAACCCTTTAAAGTTGCCTGATGTTTTTCGCTGGACTTTGGAGTCCGTTTTAAGAGAACTTGATGTTCCCGCCGACAAAATAAAAGAATACAAGATCCAGGCATCAAAGAAGGCGCGAGAAAGTGGCGGAAGCATGCGCGTTGAGGAGAATAATCTTCTTGGAGATATTTTATCTCAAATGGGATACGACGCTATTGAATACGATAATAAAGGCGAAAGTGGTGGGTCCGCAGTCATATTATGGGATCCAGCCAAGATAAAGATCGTCAAAAAAGAAACCATATAAAATGAAACTTATCCTTGAAAACTGGCGCCAGTATATAACTGAAGATGTGGGAAATACAAAATATTTCTGGCAGACAAACGGTCCTTGGAAAAGTGAGTCTCAAATAGAGTTTGGAGTTACTCACGTTCCCAAAGCAAAGCCACGTATGAGAGATGGAGTGGAAGAGATATTTGAAGAAGTGAGAAAAGAAAAGTTTCCAGATCGTCCAAGTCGTTTTAACTGTGTTTATTTATGTGAAAACCTTGATGGATTTAATGGAAGAAGTTTTTGTCGTCGCGATAATACCTCCGGAGGTGAAACCTATATAGTAGAACTTCGCGGAGACTATAACATCTTTAAGACAAATGCCGAGATATGGAGCGAGGCTGTTTTTTCAATGGAACGATCCGGAGACATTAATATTATAAAAGGTTATGCCGAGAGTTATTGGAATCCTACCGGACTTATAACACTTGGTGAGTTGTTGGTCTCGCCACCAGAATCAGCAGTTATTGTTGGAGAATATAAAGAATGAAACTAAAACAAAAAGACTATTTAAAAAGACTATTTAAAGAGATATTATTAGCACTCTGCCTATAAGGAAATAGAATAAAGTGAAACTTAACAAATCAAAACTACGATATAGGATCAAGATCAAAGAAGGGCTTACGTCAGAAGCGCGGACGTATAACTTTATGGTCACACATACCAAATCAGGTGATACGTCCCAAGTTAACGCAGAAAATGGTAATGAAGCCATCATGAAGGCGCGGACTGGTGAGTTGGAAAAACACGGTGGACCAGAGGGCGATTATAAAGTAAAGAAGTTGACCGAAGCCGCATTAAGAAAGATGATCAGGGAAGAACTTGAAGTTATCTTAACAAACGAAGAAGCTTCTGATTTTTTCGATATTGATCCAAAAGAACTTCTTGGCGAGTTTGTAGAAGAGGCAATGGGTAGAGCATCGAAAGCAACGAAAACACCACCTGATGCCACCAAGGCTGAAAAGAAGGCAGCGAATAAAAGAGTAAGAAAAGCCGGGAAAGAAGATTCCAAGAAAGAATTAGACGAGAAGAAGTTAACGAAGCCGGAGAAAAAAGAACTTAAATCCTTAGAAAAGAAAACTCCTAAGAAAGATTTTAAAGATCAATACGGAGACAAAGAAGGTGAAAGTATCTATTACGCCACATTAACCAAAAAGGCAAAAGAGAAAGCATAATGAGCATTGATTACAAACAACTTCAGCTTCTAGTAAAAGAAGCAATGTTTACAAACGGAGGCATTAACGAGCCTTCCGCCCCCGAAGGCGTTCCACACAGAATGCCGGCAGCAGATAAGGACACCCCAGAGCAATATAAGGGTGATCCAGAAGCAAATGATTTGTATGACCTCGCACTTACCGCAAGAGAAGCCACAGAGCAACTCGTAGAGGCTCTTGACGAGCCCATCTATGACGACGCCTATGAGCAGGCTTTCAAAGCGTCTGCGTGCCTTAGAAAGGCTTTAAACAGCCTTGAAGGTTCTGGCGCCCATCCAATGCCTGACCAACGAGTTGTTGCGGCTCCCGAGTATCAGCAAAGATTTAGTGGAGGCTCCGGAGGAGATTATGCTGGTGGTGGTATGATTGGAATGGGAGGCGGCGACTTTGGTGGCTTAGAAGAGCAGGAAGAACTTAAGGGTTTTGGTAGCAAAACAGTTACTAAACAGGCTCAAGCTAAAGGAGAGTTAGAAAAATCTAAATCTATTTCCAAAGGAGATACTTTAGGCGATGTTACTAATAGAGAAAGATCAATGTTAGTACAAATTGAAAAAGTATTGTCTGATATTGCTGAGAAAGATGATTTGGTTAAATACAGAACTACGCTTGAAACTATTCTTAAAAAGCTGCTAGCAGCTGCTAACAAGCAACAAGGAAGATAAAATGAAGATTACTAAAGCACAACTTAAAGAGATGATCTCTGATGAACTAACTGGAACCTCCATTCTACTGGAAATGCCCGGTGAAACACAGCAGGCGCCAGCACACGACAAGGATCCAGATGGATATGAAGGGCAGATGGCTCGCAGATCTCTATATCATATGGCTGCGCAGGCACAGCAACTTCACGATATGTTGATGGATGACGAGAATCTTGAGCCTTGGGTTCAGGCAAAGATCACCAAAGCAGCCGACTATCTTGAAAAAGCATTCAAAGCGATCACATATGAAAAAGGCCCAGGGCAAGGTAAAATACAGTGAGTTGGAATTGGAAGCATCTTAAAGAAGATAGATGCTGAGGAAAATAGCTAGATTAGTTTATTTTCTATCTATCCTCATTATTGTAGATCTTACGGCAACGTTATTTTGGGTTCAAAACGGACTTGCTACGGAAGCAAATCCAATAATGGATTTCTTTTTTCAACATTCTCCGGTTTTATTTGTCTTAGCAAAGTTAGGATTAAGTGGAGTTGGCTTATATATTCTTTACTTTTTCAGGAAAAGATTCAAACGCAGAGTATTTTATATTCTTTTAATTTTAAACTTAATATATTTGATTGTTTTTGGATATCATTTATGGGCTGCTCTTTTTCTTCTTTTTTCAACTATTTAATAGATAATGCATAAGTGCGTAAATAATACTGCTGGAAATACTCGCCATCTTGAACAGATGGTTGATAACTTTTTTCCTTATTCTCAAAAACAACTTGGCTTTGATAAAGGCGCCTCGATCGTTTTTCAAAGTGATCAGGATAATGCCGGCAGGATGCTAGGCAAGACTGCTTACTATGACCCGCAGAACTACCAGATTGTTCTTTATACGGATGGAAGACATCCAAAAGATATATTGAGATCTTTATCGCACGAACTAGTTCATCATGAACAGAACTGTCGTGGAGATTTTACAACTGATAATGCTACTGGCGAAGGGTATGCCCAGAAAGATCCGCACCTTAGAGAAATGGAGCGAGAGGCATAC
>Ga0181399_1000157_pt1 | contig 24343 bp, 7 predicted proteins | sample 22SPOviralmetaG_FD_130128 | JGI IMG/M metagenome (GOLD analysis project Ga0181399, IMG submission 130128) | Marine viral communities from the oligotrophic San Pedro Time Series (SPOT) site, San Pedro Channel, CA, USA - 22 SPOT_SRF_2011-05-21 | ecosystem: Environmental > Aquatic > Marine > Strait...
AGAGTATTATAGCATAGAAACTAATTTTCGTCAACGCGCCCGTAACACAAAGAGATATACGCCCGAAGAGATGTATTGTGAAAACTCTACATATGATAGGGTGACGCTCCGTGCCAGATTAATCAAAGAGAATGTTATTCCATACAAGTGTAAGAGTTGTGGTATAAAAGAGTGGAATGGGGGACCATTGTCTTTACAGTTGGACCATATCAACGGAAAAAGGAGAGATAACAGAGTAGAAAATCTGAGGTTTCTCTGCCCAAATTGCCATTCTCAAACATCCACTTGGGGAAATAAGCATTTATAGGGTTGCCCCTTTTTCAATGCTAAATAATCTATAACAGAACTTATAGTGCAAATAAGATGGGTCTTTCCAGGTTAGATAATTTTCTGAAATCTTCACGCGGAACCATTCTTTATGTGAATCCAAACGACCTGGATTCAACAGATAGTATTGAGAATAAGGGTAACTCTCTTACACGACCCTTTAAGACTATTCAGCGTGCTTTGATAGAGTCGGCTAGATTTTCATATCAAAGGGGATTGAATAATGATAGGTTTGGTAAAACAACTATTCTAATATATCCTGGTGAACATACGATTGATAATCGCCCAGGATATATTCCAGATGGAACCAATAATTATAGATTAAGGAATGGTGGAACAACTAACGATCTTCCACAATATGACTTGAATAGTAACTTTGACGTTAATAGTGTTACCAATGAATTACATAAACTGAATAGTATTCATGGCGGTGTTATAGTTCCTAGAGGAACTTCTTTGGTTGGTTTAGATCTTCGTAAAACAAAGATAAGAGCAAAATATGTTCCAGACCCAGAAAATGACCAGATTGAAAGATGTTCTATCTTTAGAATAACTGGAGGATGCTATTTCTGGCAGTTCTCTATGTTTGATGCAGATCCAAATGGATCCGTATATAAAGATTATACAACAAACACATTTGTTCCTAACTTCTCACACCACAAACTGTCTTGTTTTGAATATGCAGATGGTCTTAACAATGTTGCTATCGATGATGATTTTATAAGCAATTTTGTTACTGATAGAACTGATCTTGATATGTATTATGAGAAGATCAGTCTAGTTTATGGTCAATCTTCTGGAAGAACTATTGCTCCAGATTATCCAAGTACTGACATTGATATTGAGAAGAAGATTGATGAATATAGAATTGTTGGTTCTACTGGTGTCGCTGTTGGTATTTCTAGTATAAAATCTGGAGATGGTGTCACTGGATCAACTGTATTCACAGTAACAACAGATTCCTCAGTTACTGGTTTAGAAGTCGATACTCCATTCAGAATTGAAGGAGTCACTGCTGGTGGATATAATGGTCAGTATGTTGTTTCTGAAAAAGTAAGTTCAACAGAAGTTAAGTTCAATACACAAACAATTCCAGGTAACCTGTTACCCTCTGTATTTGGAGCAACTTTGTCTCTCCAATCAGATACAGTAACATCTGCATCTCCATATATCTTCAATATCTCTTTGAGATCTGTATTTGGCATGTGCGGTATGGAGGCAGATGGTAGAAAAGCAACCGGATTCAAGTCAATGGTTGTGGCTCAGTTCACTGGAATTGGACTACAAAAGGATGATAAAGCTTTTGTTTTGTTCAATGATAACTCTCCATCAACCGGATTATATGACGATAGTTCCACTGCTGGAAACGAAACCTTAAGCAATAATTCTAAAGCAAAACATAAACCAAGTTATAGAAACTTCCATATTAGGTCTTCCAATAATTCAGTTATTCAGGCAGTTTCTTGTTTCGCAATTGGTTATGCTGAACAATTCTCTACTGTAAATGGTGGAGATATTTCTCTTACGAACTCTAACTCTAACTTTGGTGCTGTTGCACTTGTATCTGAAGGATTCAGACCTCAATCGTTTAATGCAGATGACCATGGTTATATAACACACCTTATTCCACCAAGATCTGTTCCTATTAAGGAAAAATCAATTGAATTTTTAGCAATTGATATTCTAAAAACATTACCAGTTACTCACAGTTCTATTGGTGTTGGTTCTACAGGAAGACTCTATTTGTATGAGCAGAAGAACGCTGATGTACCACCAGAACATATTCTACAGGGATATAGAGTTGGTTCAAGAACAAATGATCAATTATGTTTTGTTTACTCTGATACTACAGGAAACTTACAAGAGTATGCTTCACGTATCATTATGCCTGTTAGTGATGACTTTGCACATCATCAATCAACTAGAGAATTAAGTGCTCGTAAGACACACGCTGTTGGAAGAAGTATCGCCGGTATCAATAGTATTGGTTCTAGTAGTATTGGTGGCGTACTGAATGTTATAAGCCTTAAAGAAAATCATTCCTTTATCAATGGTGAAAGTGTTCGAGTTATGAGTGAAAATGGTCACTTACCCGATGGTCTTGATTCAAACACTGTTTATTTTGCAATTACATCCTCTTCTGGTATTTCTACAACACAAAATATCAAGCTTGCAAAAACACTTAATGATGCTATTAATGATAGTGCAATATCCTTTAATAATAAAGGTGGAGAATTATCTATTCAAAGTAGAGTAAGTGATAAGAATCCTAATGATATTGGACACCCAATTCAATATGATATTAACAATTCTCATTGGTATATCAATGTATCTCTTGCATCAACAGAAAATGCAATCTATACCAATATTGTAGGTTTAGGATCTACCTCTTTTGGTGATGCAACTCCTAGAACCTTCATTAAGAGATTGACTGATGATAGAAACTCCTTTGATAGAATCTATCATGCACGTTATATTATTCCAAAGACTTCAACATCTACTGCAAGACCTCCTATTGATGGTTATATTGTTCAAGAATCCAATACTTCAATTGGATCAACAGATGTAGAAATAGGAAAATACTATGGTACAGGTTCTCTATCCAATGCAATACAACATAGAAACCTTAGATTCATTAGTAATGCAGAATGGAATGGATCTGATACAGCAACTATCAACACTGAACTTCCACATAAACTCACGGTAGGAACCAGAGTTGGACTACAAAATATCACAAGTACAAATAATTCTGCTGGTACAGAAAAACTTGGTTTTAACAGAGAGTTTGTAGTTTCTGGTATTTCTAGTGCAAAACAGTTTACTGTTGGATTAACAACAAACCCAGGAACAATCACAAATAACACTAGTACAAGAAACACCTCTCTTCCATACTTTAAGAGATTAGATTATCCTAAAATCTACTATGTATACAGAATTAATGAGAAGAGAAAGTACATCACAGGAGAACAGGATGGCGTATATTATCTGACCTTAGTTGAAACCGCAACATCACCAACAGTTTCACCATTTAGTAATGATAGATATTCCCAACCAGTAAGAAATCTCTATCCTCAATTAGATAGAGACAATCCACAATCTGATCCAAAGGGAGCACAATCCCATGCTAAGTCTTCCTTGATTGGTCAAGTTGATATTTGTGATGCAACTAATAGCATAACAAAAACTGCGACTGATGATTATAATTTAGACACTGGTAATGAAATTGGAATATCAAAGATTGAATCTACTACAGGATCAAATCATGTTATAACAACTGATGTTGAACATAACCTAAATTCAATTGTTAATGTTTCTTTCGCCAATTTTGGTGCTAATTATGGATCACTTTCTGGTAGTGATGAAGTTTATTACAATGCAAAATTAGTAGGAACAGGTTCCTCAAGCAATGGTGTTCATGCAACAGCAAAAGTAACTGTTGGGTCAGGTGGTTCTATCACCAATCTTAAGATTATGGACGGTGGTTCTGCATATGAGGTTGGAAACACCCTAACACTTACAGGTATAACAACCTCTTCTAACCTTACTGAAGCAGCAATTGTAGTTGATAATGTTAGGAATGATGTTGGTCAAACAATTAGAGTTTCTGGTATAACAACTAGATCTCTACTACATTATAATGATGTTTATCGAATTACTGATATTCAAGCAGGTGCAGGAAGATCATTCACCGTATCATCTGCATCTACTTTTACATCATTCGCTTCATCTTTTGATGGAAACGCAACAGCATCTGCTGGATATTATCTAACTGGCGAAGAGATTAGGATTAATACTTTTGCCTATGATTACACATCTGGTATTGCTACAGTAACAACTCTAAATCATCATGGTTTAGATGCTGGAAGAGTAATAACTCTTGGTGGAGCAGATCAAGAACTTTATAACGGATCTTTTGCTATTACTGAAATTCTTGACCAATTATCAGCACAATCACATTCTTTCTCTGTTAATATTGGTGTAGGAACAACTGCTCCTACGCAAACGGGAACAATGTTTGCATACCATGAAGGACACTCTGCAAACAATTCAGCAATGTCTGACTCTGCTGCAGAAACAATTCGTGGTAGAATGACCAACTTCTATGCTGGTATTTCCACAACATTACAATCTGCAGTTGCTAACCTTACTGATACTAGTATCACGATAAGAAATGTTGGAAGATATGATTTAAATATTGGTGATTATCTCTCTGTTAATGATGAGATAATGAGAGTTAAGACTACAACATCTACCTCTAGCGTAACTGGAAATGCCGGTACATTGGAGAATGGAGATGCGATAACAGTATTCCGTGGTGTGCTAGGAACAAGAGCATCTGCTCACGTTGCTAATACTACAATTAGAAAAGTTAACGTTATTCCAATTGAATTTAGAAGACACTCTATTATTCGTGCATCTGGACATACTTTTGAATATGTTGGATATGGTCCTGGTAACTATTCAACAGGATTCCCAGATAAGCAAGATAGACAAATCTCTTCACAAGAAGAACTTCTTGCACAATCTGCAAAGAGAGGTGGAGGTATTAACTTCTATACAGGAATGAATGATAAGGGTATTTCATACTCTGGTAATAAGAGATTGAGTACCATCACTGGACGTGAAGAAATTTTTGATACTCCAGTTCAATCCATCACTGGAGAGGACATTCTAGGCAGCGAGCGTTTGAATGTTATATCTCCTCTTGAGGGTGTTTTTGATCGCTCCATCCGTGTTGATGGTGGTAATTCTGGAGAATCTATATCACAATTCAATGGTCCTCTTGTTATTAACAATAAATTAGTTGTTAATTCTTCAAAGGGTGTTGAGACAGATAACTTATTCCTTCAAGGAGAGGCAACTGTTGCTAGAAAGTATACTGTTGGACTTGGAACTCCTACATTAGCAGGAAACCCTGGTGACCTTGTTTATAATGCAAACCCAGATCAAGGTGGTTCTGCTGGTTGGATTTATACTAGATCCAATGTATGGAGATCTTTTGGTACGATCTCTCTTGATACAGATCTTAAAGAAGATATTTTCTCTAAAGTTGGTATTGCTACCACTACATCAGGTGATAAGAGACTGTTAGTTTGGTCAGGAACAAAACAATTCTCTGTTGATGAAAACGGTGGAGTTGGTATTGGAACTTCTGCTAATGAATTTGACCTTAACGTCATGGGCAGAGTTAATATTGATGGAGAAACCCTTGTTAGTGGAGCATCAACTGTTGGAAACCGATTAGTAGTTACTAGTGGTGGTGTTCATGTTTCTGGATCAAGTACAATTCAAGGTGTTGGTGTTGCAACCATTGGAACTGGAGAAGGTGTTGGAGGTGGTGTTTCTATCTCTGCTGTTGGATCTGCAACAACTGTTTACTACTACGGTGATGGTTCTAACCTGGTTAACCTGAATGCCGACCAAGTTGGTTGGATTAGACAAGGTAATAATCTTTCATATGAAGATGTTTTAAATGGATCTGTTGGTATTGGAACTTCTATTCCAACAGGTGGAACTGCTTCTGATTTCTTACTTGGGTATTCGCTAACTGTTGGTTCTGCTGTTGTTGGTACAAGTGGAACAAGCATTCATATACATGATGATGCTCATGTTACGGGGCAGATAACAATTAATAATGGAATACATGTAACATCGGGTATCTCTACAATATTAGGCAATTATAGTATTGGAAGCACTGCTACAACAATTGGTAAAATTGTTGGAACACACATTACTTCTACTGATCTAAATATTAGTGGAATTACATCGATTACCCAGTTACGTGTTGCTGGAATTACAACAACCGAAGATCACTCTTATCTGCATAGTTTCTCTGAAAAGAGTTTAGCAGCATCCATAAGTAGTGGTATATTAACATTACAGATGAATCAGGCACAAAACTTTGAAGTCACTATATCAGAGACAATTACTAAACTTATTTTAGCAGGAGTTCCTGTTGCTACTGCAAATGATTCAAATGGATCTAGTGGTGCTAACAATTCAATGTCGTTCACCATTAAGTTTACTCAAGCAAGTGATGCTAACTATGCAGTTGATATTGATGACTTTGAATATAACTCAAGTTCAGTTGAAGTTCGATGGCCAGGTAACGTTGTTCCCACTGTATCAAGGGCAAATTCAGCGATAGACATCTATTCGTTTAAATGCTTTGATTTAGAAAACATTAACTCCGTAGGAATGTACGGAATAGTAGGAGGACAGAACTTCTCATGAGTAGAGCATACAGAGATATCCTAACACAATTAGACCTAAACGGTCCCTATATTAGAATTTCTAGTCAACCAGTTTCTATAGAGAAACAGTCTACTTTTGGGAATTCAGGTGTAGGAAGAACCGATTTTCGCAATGCAAACTTTACTGTTGTTGCTGAAGCATATTATCTAACAGGTGATAGTAAAGAAGTTGGTGCAGGAACATCTGATGCAACAGCACCAACTGTTGATAATAGTGGTTCTCTTACATATCAATGGTATGAGCAAGTAGGTGATACTCAAGATCTTTCTACTGATATTAAATTAAACTCCGGTAATGCTAATAGAAATGGCGAAACTAGTCCAGTATTAAATCTCAATAATTTACAATCTCCTTCAGATCACGCCAGAAGATTTTATTGTGCTATAGATTATATTGATTCTTATCAAACAGAACAAACTTATGAAACAGGTAATGCTGTTAATGGACCTTTCTTATCAGATACAGTATCTCTTACGGTTTTCCCTCATATCATTATTGAGACTCAACCAACAAACATAATTGGAACTGTAAATAAAGTATCTGCTCCAACAGTTGTAGCTAGATTGTCTGATGAAAGATTTTCTGAAAGTCCTACCTTTACTCTTTTAGATGGAACTGTAGTCTCCACTACAATTTTTTACAATTGGATTGAGGAGATTGGAGAAATAGATAACGTTCTTTCTGATGGAACCGTTACATCAAATGTAATTAATACATTTACAACAGAAGAAACATTAAACGATAATATTAGAACAGAAATTCTTTATGCAAGCGCACCAGTTCGTCGAAGTGGTTGGTGGAATTCTCCATATGAACCAACATTATTTGTAGGAATACCTTCTCATACGACTGCCGTAGAAGTAGAAATGAATGGCGGTGATGGTGGTGATGGTGCTGGTGATTTTAGTCTTGAGGATGGTAGATTTGTAAGTTATGAAGGTGGTAGAAGGGGTTATGGAGCATATGGTAAATTTAATTTTTCTCCAGAGTTAATTAGTAGAATTAATAATACAGATGGCGATACGCCAATGTTCTTAGGTGGTGCTTTTAGTGGTAATGGTGGACACAATGGATGGTGGGGAGGATATCGTGAAAATAATGGAGGATATACTGGTAACAATGGAGAGGGTGACGGAGGATTCTCTCCTATCGCATTGGAGCTTGACCCTGGCCCAATAGTTGATGGTATTGCGGCTGGTCCAGGCAAAGTAATAACTGAAGGTTCTGGTGGAGATGGTGGTCATGCAGGTCCAGTTGGTATGTCTGGAGGTGGCGGCGGTGGCGGCGGTGCCTCTGTTCTTTTTGATCCTATCGGTTCAAAATATCTTGCTATCTGCGGTGGCGGTGGTGGTGGTGGAGGTGGTTCTTATGAAGCATCTGGTGAACCTGGCGAAAATGGAGGAATATGGGAAGAAATAGTAGATACAACTCAAATATTTGATGCTCAGCAAGGAACAACGATAAACTTTAATCCTTTATGCGGTACTAGAGATGGTGAAACAATTAATATTGACTATGGATTTTACACCAAAACTCTTATTTCTGATGTAGCATTCACAGAAAATGTTGAACCGGATTCAACAATCTTCACTTATGAAAGAATTGTTGTAATATATGATAATGTTGTTGTTGCAGATTTAACTAAAGATACAGGCAATCCACCAACAGTTCTTTCAGATTCAACCGGTTCTTATGTGCAGGTAGGAGATACGAAGTATTATGCTTCTACTCATAGAGCAACTGAATTGGGATGGTGTGATGATGAAACATCATGTGGTTCATGCACTAGATTAGCATCTGAATCAATAGACCTTGTTAACGATCCTGCAGATATTAGCAGAAAGACTGGAGGATATGTTAATACTTTTGACGTTGTCAAAGTAACAGCAGGGGTTGGAGATTTTTCAACAATAGAACAGGTACAAGTTCTTTCTGATACTATTTTTAGATTCTCTACTCTAGTAGAAGATGAAAATACACTTGGCCCTAATCCCAAATTTGGTTTAAATGGTGGAGATAAATTTGTTGGTGATGGTGGCGGTGGAGGCGGCGGTGGTGCCGGTGCAATTTCTCAAGCTGCTGGCGGAACACCAGGAGATGATGCACAAGAAACCGAAGTTTCTAGAGTATCTGTGGGGTCTTATAGTAGACCTGGAACATCAGACACTAGAATAATCAGAGTTATAGATACAGAAACTGAAACAACAGTTGGAGAATTTAAAGCAGGTCAAACCAATAATATAGATGCACTTCAGTTAATTTCTGGTAGAGCGTATGATATTGTTAGTGATGAAGAAGATTTTGTTTCATCTGCATTACTAAGAAATGATATACAATCACAAGACTTTGAATATAGTGGAGATCCTATACTTGATGATAGAGTCAAAAATAGATTTATTAGGGGTAGAACTATTGGATATGATATATTAAATGATGGAGATGGAGATTATTTAGATTTAGTTGTTACTTTTGGTGCAGGCATTTTCCGTGTTGTTCCTAGAAGTGTTATAGTTGATGATGAACTTGTTGGTAGAAGAATTATTCAATATATCGCTCCATTAAAAGTTAAAAATGCAACTGTTGCAACTGGAGGTAAAGGAGGAAGAAGTGCCTATTGGGGTGGAACTGACGGATTAGATAGAGTGACTAATGCAGAAGCTGGAGAATCAGACAGCATAGGTAGAATCTCACTGAAAATGACTGTTGAAAAACCTTTTGATACTATTAATGAAGTTATCAGAGATGCTACAATTCTTCAACAAATTTCATATTCAAGAACTGCATATCCAGATTTAAATATAAAATCAAACTATGCACTTACTAGAAAATATTTTTGTAGATTAACCTGTGATATTTGTCGTCCGATTAGCACTGTTGATTCCAATACTATGACTCTTTCCATGAGACAGTTGGGAGATGGTGCTATTACTATTGAAGAAATTAGTGATAATGCTTTTGCAAATCTTCGTGGTGCTAATTTACAAAATAATGATCTAATCATTAACCCCAGTGTAAGTCCAAATAATGGTTCTGTGACTAGATATTATAGATTTTATAGCGCCAATGATTTAGATGTAGATATTAGTTTATATGGAGGAAAGGGACAAGATAGTGGAGAATATACTGGAGGAAAAGGAGGTTTTGGATACTTTAGATTGAGAATGCAGGCAAATACTGAATATGTAATTGCTGGTCTTGAAACACAAGAAGGTGGTGCTAATACCCCATTCTTATATAAGAAGGGTAGACTTATTGCTTGTGTTGGAGCAGGTGGAGATGCAGCATTGGGAAATGGTGGAGATGGTGGTGGAGTAAACCTAAGAGGAGAGCAAGGAAACAACTTTGGTGGTGGCGGTGGATATGTTACGGAACCTAATCAAGACGGAATATTTGTATTAGGTAGAACAAATTACAGTCCTAGAAGTGGCGATTTTGGTAATGATACATTTGGCCTTGAGGGTGAGGGTGGAAAAGCTCAACGATGTACCGAAGGTGATTACTATGCTGGTTGGTACGGTCAATCATCATTCTCTCCTTGTGAAGATGTTGGAGAAGTTAGATTTAGACTTGCCGATGGTAAAGAAATTGAAAATACTGCTATTTTAGATAGTGGATTTAAATCTGGTTATAACTCTAGGACAAATGGAGGATTTAGTGTCGGTGGTGGTGGAAATGGTGGATCTGGATTGATTGGAGGAAGTGCTTCTAGGTCTGCTGGTGGTGGTGGAGGAGGATCAGGATGGTCTGAAGATTCTGAAGAATTCTTTGTTAGAAGATTGCCCAATGAACGACTTGAATCATCACCTCAAGGTGCTATAACAGGGTTTAATGATGCACCTCCATACGTTAAAATTAGTAGAGCAGATGTTCTCACTGAAACTTTATTAGAATTTGTAGATTATCCTGATAACACAACAATAGAAAGGGAATTTGGTATTGATACAAATGTTGATCTATTTGAACCTCTTCCAATAATTGCTCCACCAGATGATTCTAGAATTCCTGACCCTCAAGTTACATTAACATCACACAACCTTACACCAACAACTAGAATATCTGTTAATGAAGGTCAGTCTGTTACATTCACAGTAACAACAACAGACATACCTGCATATACAACATTCTATTATGAAATATTAACTCATAACTCATCTGTAGATGATTTTGTTTTTCCTACAGACTGGCCGAACGTTTCTTCAAGACCTGATGGATCTGGAGTATTTCATAATCGAATGAGGTTTGATACTGCTCCTGTTGGAGATCAAATTCAAGGTTCATTTACTGTAACAGTAAAAGAAGATGTCTCCACAGAATTCCCTAACGAAGAAGGATTTGGTATTGCGATATATGCAACTAATGTTAGAGATACAAGAGTTCCTGTAACGATCACTCCAAGCAATAAGAATTTTATAATTGCTGATACTTCAAGATCATTCCCATCAGCAAATATTCTGCAATTAGAAGATGCAGGTTCTGTTGTTGGAAATGGTTTAACTGAAGGTCAACTTAAAACATATAATGTTACTACACAAGATGTTCCAATCTTCCCCAATGTTTATCCTGCAGGTATAACCACAGTTGGATGGCACGTTGTTCACGGCACAACATCCTCTGCAGACTTCCATAATAGTGTAGATAATGGTCAGTTTGCCTTTTCTGTTGCTAATCCCGATTCTAGTGTGGATGGAACAGGAAGTTTTACCATTCAACCAAAAGAAGATTTTGCTACAAACACTATTGAGAAACAGTTTTCTATTGATCTTTTCCACCATGATGGAACCGTTTCTAGAAGAATTTTTGATGGATCCGTTCAGAAAAATGTAATTGTGATTTCTGATACATCACAAACTCCAACATTAACATTAACTCCAGAAACAGAAACAATTAATGAGCATGGAGCAAACTTTGCTACTGGAGATTCTGTAACATATACTCTTGACACAACATTTGTTAGAGACGGAACAACTTTTACATTCAGAGTTGTTCCTGCTGTCGATGCTAGCACTCCTAATACTAATATTACTGCAACCATAGATCCAAATACTGATTTCCTCACTAATACAGGAACATTCACGGTCAATGGAACTACTGAGAGTGCTACTGGAACATTCACTGTGATATCAAATCCTGATGGCGGAAATGCAGAGGGATCAGAACACTTTACAGTGCAAGTTGTTAGAACTGGTCTTGATAGTGATACAAGTGATAGCACTGCACGATTGGTTGAGTCTTCGCAGTTATCAGTTAACGACACTGCAAACATCACTTACATACTTGATGATACTGATGGTAACACTGAGTCTGAAATTGAAGAAGGAACTGCTAAAACTTTAAGAGCGACTTGTAGATTTACATCTAATCCAGAGGTAATTTATTGGAAGATTTTCAAAATTGATGGATCTACAGAGGCAGATGCATCTGATTGGGCTGCAACATCTGGTAATGTGTCTGTTAGTTTGACTAATAATGCAGGAACTAGCAATATTGTTATCACTCCTACGGAAGATGAAACAACTGATACTGCAACACCAGGTGGAGTTACAGAGAACTTTATTGTAAAAATCTTTACAGACTCATCATTTAGTACTCAAGTTGGCGGCACATACACTGCAAAAGTTATTGATACATCAAAAACTCCAGTGTTCAGTATATCTCCAACAGCTGCTGCAACAATGATTGAAGGTAGCAGTGTTGTTACAACAGATGGTGCAGATTTTAATAATTTCACTTTGAATGTTGAGAATTTCTCTACTACTACAACTCTTTATTGGAGAATTGTAGATGAATTTGGCGATTTAGCAGATGGAAATACTGATTTTGGTTCAGGCAATGCAAATGGAACTTTTGGAAATGCTGCATCTGGAAATTATGCAAGTAATATAAGAACTTTATCATTCACACCAAGGAATGATACTAATGCTGATGGAAATAAAGCATACACTTTGCAGGCATCTAGAGAGTCTGATTTCTCTAGTACAATTGCAACCAAAGATTTTACCGTTTTTGATACTTCAAGACCAGATCCTGAATGGACTCTTGAATATAATGGTAGAGTGGTAGGAACTGATAATCGTTTTAGACGAGCAGATTTATTTGAAGGTGAAAATTCTGATGATTTTGAAATACGTGTTGAAAACTTTGTTCCTAGTCCTCCTGATGCAACAAGTATTTCTGTTGTTATTGATGTAGTTGAGAATGGTCAAACCGCGAGAGCAACAGATCGTTTTGATAGAGGAGATTGTGTTTATACTGATTCTAATAGTCAACCTGACTATAGATGGGTAGAAGAGATTATGGGAGCAGGAATACGACCTGCTACTAGAACTATAACCATGAATATTGATAGTGATGGAATATTCCGTGCTAATGAAGCAATAGGCAGTTTTAATCTTTTTCCTAACGACAATTATATTACAAATGATGATAATAATGTATTTGATATTCGTGTTTACAGCGATACATCAAGAGCAACCCGCTATCATACATTTGAGCAAGCAATAGAACTTCTAGATGAAACAAAAACTCAATATGTTGTATATTCAGATAGAAGTAATAGAGTTCAATTAGAAGATGGTGATTTAGAACTTTCCGAACAGAGTGGGAAAGCGGTTGCTTTAACCATAGAGCATACAGGAAATGCAAACAGAACCATATATTATAAATTAGAGGATGCTATCGGTGATTTTGAAGTTCTAACTGGAAGAGGTCAGAAAAAATCTGGTGATGATATCGTGGGTTCAATTCAAACAAAAGAAGCTGGACTTGGATTTGGTCATCAACATACAAGTAAAACGTTAACATCTTCAATTACTGAAGGATGGGATGCTGATTTTGGAAATCCTGCTGATTTCGTTCATCATGATGGAAGTAATAGTAATAATGAATTTTGCTCTGTACAAACAAGAAGAAGTGGTTCATCGAATTCAGATGCAACATTATGTTTTAAACCAATAAATGATAGTAGTAATTCAGAAGAAGACGATGATGGTGATGAAACATTTATTTTAACATTCTACGAAGATAGTCGTTATCGTAATCAAATAAGTTTTGAAGAAAAGACCTCTGGTAGTGAAGATGAGATTGAAATAGTTGTAAAAAATGACACAGAATTTAAAATACTTGCATGTACTGATAATAGAGCATATAATTATCAGGATCCATCAGGGGAGGGTATAGTAACAGATAATACAACATGCAACTTTACACCTGGTGCTGGATATGCAATGGTACCAATTTTTAGACATATTTTAAAATCAGAATATGTCGTTGGCGGAGCTACGCCGCGACCTGATCTACCATTTCACAAATATAATCATTATAGTGCGAGTAGTCAGATTCCAGGTATGGCTGATGCATGGAGAGCACAACAACAATGGATCAACCAGTACATTGGGAACCAACCCTATTGGGACTATTATGGTGATGACCAAGGAACTGAAGGGGGTCAGAATGCTGATGGAAGATCTGAGTTTACCAAAACCGTAAAGTTCTATGCTCAAGAGGGATATGGTGCAGTGTTTTATGTTTTCCCTAAGAATGATTTCCCCAGAAAACTAAATGGTAATGGTTATGGACAGTATGTGAGATGTATTTCTGAAAATTCTAATGTTGCTATCTATTCGCCGGGGTCCGCGCCAGCAGGTGGGGATGGATATGCAAGACAATATAGAGTAGATCCTGGTCAGGATAGATTTGCATTTAAAGGACCTAAATATCAGTCCGCTCAGGCCGAACCGTCTGACTTGGGTGTTGATTTTAGATCAGATCTCATCAATGGAACCCAATATACTTATTCTTCTGAAAAATATGCTAGTGGCGAAACGGGTGCGCGACAATTATTCTCTGATAGCGCAAATTTAATAGTCCCTTTGTATCAAACTAGTAGTAGGAGAGGTCATCCTGACCCCAATTTCCTTACTACTAGAATAGATGAATATAATAGAGTTCTGAGTGATACAGGACTTAAGGCGCGTGGAAGGGGGCATGTTTTCAATGTAGTACTTCCCAGCTCTGGAGCCAATAGCGGCCAATTTGGTATTCAGTATTTTAACTTATATAATAGTGAATCAAGTGCTGGAAGATACGGTGGCGGTGGAGAACTTGGAATGCGATGATAATAAAAGTTATAAATAAATAAAGAATAAGTATCGCGGGGGAGAGTGAACCCGAATGGCAATCAATAAGAACTTTGTCATTAAGAATGGTATTGAGGTAAAGACTAATCTTTTAATTACTGATTCGGATAACACCCGAGTTGGTATTAATACTGCATCTCCGGATTATACTTTACACGTAAATGGTGGTATTGGTGGAACAACTGCATATTTAAGTGGAGTATCTACTTTTGTAGGATTATCTTCATTCCCTGGCGGTATAAGTGTTGGTAGTGGTGGGGTTGAAATTGCCTCATCTGGAGACTTAACGGTAGGTAATGTTGATGTTACCGGAATAATAACTGCTTCTACAGTAAATGTTTCCTCTGGAGCAACATTCCAAGGAGAAGTATCTGTAGCAGATAAGATAATTCATTCAGGTGATGTTGATACTGCAATTAGATTTCCTAGTGCAGATACATTCACTGTAGAGACTGCTGGTAGTGAAAGAGTTAGAGTAACTTCTACTGGTTTAGTTGGTATTCAAACCGGTACAGTAAGATATGGTTTAGATGTTGTTGGAACTGCCGGTATAGACTCTGACTTAATTGTCGGAGGTGCTTCTACATTTACTGGTGCTGTTGATGCAAACGGTGGCGCAACAATTGATAATGTACGGATAGGTGTTGCAGGTGATAATGAGATTGATACATCAACTGGTAATTTAACTCTTGATTCTGCTGGAGGAACAGTTACTATTGATGATGACCTCTCAGTCACGGGAGTTTCGACATTCACAGACACCACAAATAACACTTTAGGTAATGTTAATACTGGAGGTGTTCAACTTGATGGTGGTTTAGGTGTTGCAGGTAATGTAACAGTTGGTGGAGGAATATCAGTAACAGGCAATTCTTGGTTTACAGGAATTGTTACTTTTGCTGCTGGAACAGATGGTACTATTAGTATTGGTGATAGTACTGGAGATAATGTTGTATTCAATGCAGATATTGATTCAAACTTTATTCCCGATGATAATAATACATATGATTTAGGTTCTTCATCACAACAGTGGAGAAATCTATATCTTAATGGACTTGCAGAATTAGATGATGTAAATGTCTCTGCAGCATCAACATTTGGTGGATTAGTTGATATCAACCTTGGCGCAAATGTTTCAGGTGGTAGTGGTTTAGTAGTAAGTGCTAATGGACTTCAAGTTACTGGAGTTAGCACTTTCGCTAATGCCTTAGATGTAAATGCTGAACTGGATGTTGACGGACAGACTGATTTAGATACCCTGCAGGTTGCTGGCGTATCTACATTTTCTGCTGCAATTGACCTTAATGCAGAACTGGATGTTGACGGACAAACTGATTTAGATAATTTAGTTGTTGCTGGTGTAACTACTACTGGCGGTTTACTTGATATCAATGCTGGTGGACAGGCAAACACCTTTAAGGTAGAAGATCTCACCGATAACCGTGTTGTTATTGCAGGAACTGGTGGTGAACTGGAAGATGATGCTAACTTAACCTTTAATGGTTCTACTCTTGCAGTTGGTGTTAATTTAGATGTAACTGGAGACCTGGATGTTGATGGGCAAACTGATTTAGATAATTTAGTTGTTACTGGTGTTTCAACATTCTCTGCTTCAATTGACCTTGATGGTGAACTAGATGTAGATGGACAAACTGATTTAGATAATTTAGTTGTTGCTGGTGTTTCAACATTAACAACTCTAAAAATAGGCACTACTGTTGGTATCACATCAATTGTTGATGAAGATACAATGGTATCTGATAGTGCTACTGCATTGCCTACACAGCAATCAGTTAAAGCATATGTTGATAGTCAAGTAACTGCACAAGATCTTGACTTTATAGCAGATAGTGGTGGTGCCCTTGCTATTGATTTAGATTCTGAAACTTTAACTGTTGCAGGAACAGCAAATCAAATACATACCACTGGTGTAGGAAATACTATTACGGTAGGTCTTACAACCGATGTAACAATTTCTGATAGTTTAACTGTTACTAATGATGTGATAGTTAGTGGTGGAGCTACCATCACTAAAGCACTGAAGGTTGGGACTGGAGGGACTACATTAACAATCGATCCCGACAATTCAACCTTTGCTATTGGTTCAAATTCAGAAAACGTAACAGCAACTCTGAATGGAGGATCAATTCCTTCAATCGGTCTTGTTATTGCTCTTGGTTCATAAATACACTTAATACGTAAAAAACGATGGCAGAAGCTTTTTCAAATAAATTAGCAAGAGCAGCAGGAATTGTGACAACTAGTGCTGCCGGTTCTATTGGTATTAACACTAACCTTGTTACTGGTATTTCCACTGTTGGAGTTGCCGTTAGTGATTTAGTTGTTAATGCAAATTATATTTCTGGAACAAGAGTCACAGCGATTGGGGCAAATTCAACCATTGTAGATAGGGATTCAACGAATTCATCTGCAGCAAGTGCTCAATCAGTAAAATATCTTGGAGTAACAACAGTATATACCTCTCCTGCATCAACTAAAAGTATCTTAATTGGAGGCACATTTGCTAATAATACAGATAGTCAAGTTGAACTAACTGTTGAGGTATATGATGCAACTGAAGGAGTTGGTATTGCGATTGCAAGTAAGATTCCAGTTCCTGCAGGAAGTTCTTTCGTTATATCTGATACTGGTAAGACAGTATTAGAAACAGCAGATGAATTGAGAGTTTATTGTGATACGGAAAATGCACTTGATGTTAGTGTAAGTATTCTCACAGGAGTTAGCTGATGGCGGATCGTAGCGGTTATATTGGAAGAGCACCAGGTGACTCTTCAATTATTGTTGCAAGACAAACTCATAGTCCAACTGGTGTTCAGACGGATTTTACTTTTGCTAGTGGGTATACCGTTGGATATATTGATGCATACCTAAATGGTAGTAGATTAATCAATGCAGAAGATTATACTGCTACAGATGGAACAACTGTTGGGTTAACATCTGCTGCTAACAATGGAGATATACTTGAATTAGTTGCATATAAAGCATTCAACCTTGCTAATGTTGCTGAATCAACAGGCAATTTTTCTGTAGGAAATAATCTTACTGTCACTGATGATCTAACTGTATCTGGTGATACAACATCTATAGTAAACATAACAGGAACTGCAGGCACATTTACTAATTTAACAGTAACTGACCAGTTTACTGGTAATGCAACTGGTACTGCCGCAACATTTACAAAAATTACAGCAATTGACCAGTTTTCAGGTAATATATCTGGTATTGCTGCTACATTCACTGGTCCCGTAACTATTGGCGGAACATTAACGTATGAGGATGCAACCAACGTTGATTCTGTCGGATTAGTCACAGCAAGAACTGGCGTCAGAGTTACTGCTGGTGGAATGGTTGTCACTGCCGGTGTATCTACTTTTGCTGCAGCTCTAGATGTAAATGGTGAATTAGATGTTGATGGACAAACTGATTTAGATAATTTAGTTGTTGCAGGAGTCTCTACTTTTGCTGCAGTAGATATAAATGGTAGTGTTCTTACCTTAGATGCTGACGGGGATACCACCATAACTGCAGATACAGACGATCAGATAGATATCGCATTTGGTGGTAATGATAGATTAACATTATCGACTGGTTTGATTGATTTAAAGAACGATGGTTCTCAATCAGCAATTAGATTATATTGTGAGAGTTCTAACGCACACTATGCTGCATTACAAGCACCAGCACACTCTGCTTTTTCTGGTAATATAACATTAACACTACCAGCAACAACAGACACATTGGTTGCTAGAACCACAACTGATACTCTTACTAATAAAACTCTTACATCTCCCAATATTTCAACTCCTACTATGACTGGTGGAGTTGGTATTGCAGACTCCATATTCCATACTGGCGATGATAACACTCAAATAAGATTTCCTGCAGCAGATACATTTACTGTAGAAACTGCTGGTAGCGAAGCACTTCGTATAACTTCTGGTGGTTTGGTTGGTATCAACACAACTCCAGGAACTCTTTTTGAATTAAAAGGTGAGAGTGGTAAAGAAGCAGATATCACATTCAATAGACAACCAGTTCAAGGCACTAATGATGGTGTTATTGGTCAGTTGTTATTTGAAAATGCTACAGATAGTGTTGCACAAATCTCTGTAAAACGTGAGTCTGCCGCAGATGATGCATATTTCCAATTTGCCACTCAAGCAACTGGTGGTGGTCTGACAGAAAAACTTCGTATAACTTCTGCTGGTGATGTAAACATTGGCGGGAATTTTACAGAAACATCTCATCAGTTGAATATATCCGATTCAACTAAACCAGGACTTTGTCTTCATACAGGGACAACACAGCGTGCTGATTTTTCTGCCACTAGTGGTATAACCAGCATTAGAAGTTTTTCTAACAGTCCATTTAGCATAAACATTGGTGGTTCTGGAGAAACTGAAGCATTTCGTATAACTGGTGATGGTGATGTAAATATTGGACCATCTGCAAATGCAAATGGACACGGATTACTTACTCTTTCTAAATCTGCTTCAGCAGCGTTCAATGCTTTAACCATTCAACAAGGAAATACTGGATTTAATGCAGGTGATGGTTTACATATTGGTATTGATGCTGGAGTAAATGCTTACTTTAAACTTTATGAAAACCGTGATTTTTATTTTACAACAGGAGCTTCAAACACTGAAAAACTTCGTATAACTTCTGCTGGTAAGGTATTAGTTGGATTTACTACTGAAAGATCGAATTTTTATAATATTAGTACTATAAATCCTAAAGTACAGATTGAGGGTACTACTTATTCAGACTCTGCATTATCAATAACTACTAATGGAGCCAATAGTAGTAGACAACCATACTCAATTCTTCTATTAAGTCGTAGTAGGGGACTTGACCTTAATTCTAATACACTTCTTGCAAATGATGATGTAATAGGTGCTGTCGATTTTCAAGGTAGTGATGGAACACAATTTGTTTCTGCAGCAGCAATTGAGTGTGTAGTTAATGGTACTCCTGGTGCAGATGATATGCCGGGAGCACTTACATTCCGAACCACGCCAGATAATGCATCTACACCAACAGAAAAACTTCGTTTAACTAAAGATGGTAAACTAATTCTTTCAGGCACTCAGAGAACAACTCCATTCATTGCTGGTGATGGTGGAATGTGTATTGAGCAAAATTATGATGGTAATCTCATAGCACTCTCAATCAGAAATAAAAGCACTCATGAAGATGCCGCTACATCAATGAGCTTCAGTTTGAATAGAAGTAGTGGTGGTGATCAAGATTTTACAGCTGGGGAAATTAAGACAGTAAAAGAAGCGGAATGGACATCAACATCATCAACTGTGGATAGTGCGATGGTCTTTAGTACCATGTTAAATGGTACTATGGCACAAAAACTGAGTATAAGTTCTGCTGGCAGAGCTGATTTTGTAGGTAGAGTCGCTTCTAGCGAATGGTTCCAATCAAATAGAACCACTGGTACTGATAGTGCTTTCTATGCAACACTTAACGATGTAGAAAAACTCAACATCAAGGCCGATGGTTCAGCTTCATTTGCAGCTGGTGCTTTTGCGATTGCAAATGACGGTGATATCACTACAAATATTAGAGGTCACGGTCATATAGAACTTGATTCTACTGGATCTTTTAGTAGCCCTAAAATAAAACTATTTTCTAACACTGGCAACGCTACGTTTGCAGGAAATATTGTATTATCAACATCGGGGTCTGGTATTGACTTCTCTGCTACATCTGATGGTTCAGGGAATGGCATAAATGAACTCTTTGATGATTATGAAGAAGGATATTGGACTCCAACAGTTAATAGCGGCAGCAATCCCAGTTCAACATTAGTTGTATATAGAGCAAGATATACAAAAATTGGACGACAAGTAACTATAGGTTGTGAATTAAAATGGACTGGAGGAGATACTGGTGCTTTTAGGTTGCAAGGTTTACCTTTCAACACTGCAACATCAGGAACTGGTTCTGGACAAAGCGGCGCAGGTATGAATGCAGCAGGTTCTTTGACGTTTAACAACTTAAATATAACTGGTCTAAATTGTCTTACTCCTTATGTGTACAGCAATCTAATTTATTTCTACTATACTGCTGCCACTGATGGTGCCTCTTGGACTGAAATAAAAGGCAATGAAGTAGGTGGAAACACTAATGGAGGAAACCTCCTCTTCACCATAGAGTACTTTACTTGATAAGATAAATAATACGCCTAAACCTGTTTAATTCGGAGGATTTTCCTAATGGCACTTACTGAAAGATTTGAGAACGACAAGATTGAAGTCGTTGGTACATATAAAGCAGTACAAGTTCGTAAAGCAGAAATTATTGAGAAAGATGGTGTAGAAGTTGCACGTTCTTTCCATAGACATGCACTCAGTTGTGGATCAATTGATGAGAGTGATAACTTTGTAGATACAGACATCAGTGGAGAAGATGCTGATGTAAAAGCAGTATGTAATGCTGTATGGACCACAACAGTTAAAAATGCATACAAGGCATTCTTGATTGCAAACAAACCATCTGCTTGATAAATAACTAGAAAGATAACGAAATGGCACTTACACCGGCAACGGGTCTTGCTGATTATGCTAGCGGTATAAGTACAGCAGCCTTACAAGTTAATTCGGATACTGGTCAAGTATCAATTGGTACTGATAGTCCAACTACTGCAAGACTGCGAGTTGGAACCGCTATTACAATGTCTGTCGGTGTAATTACTGCTACTGATGCAGTTTTTAGAGGTAATGTTTCAATTGCAGGAACATTAACGTATGAGGATGTAACTAGTATTGACTCTGTTGGAGTATTAACAGCAAGATCTGGAGTTAGAATTCCTGCAGGTGGTCTTACTGTTGCAGGAGTTTCGTCTTTCTCCAGTGCTTTAGATGTAAATGCTGAATTAGATGTAGATGGTCAAACTGATTTAGATAATTTAATCGTTGCTGGAGTCTCTACGTTTTCTTCTTCGATTGACCTTAATGGTGAGTTAGATGTAGATGGACAAACTGACTTAGATACTCTTCAAGTTGCTGGAGTCTCTACGTTTTCTTCTTCAATTGACCTTAATGGTGAGTTAGATGTAGATGGACAAACTGACTTAGATAACTTAATCGTCGCTGGTGTTTCTACATTTTCTGCTGATGTATCAATAGCAGATAAAATAATTCATACTGGTGATACCAATACTGCTATTAGATTCCCTGCTGCCGATACAGTCACAGTAGAAACTGGTGGTAGTGAGAGAGTTCGTGTAACTTCTGATGGTAGAGTTGGCGTCGGAACTGAGGATCCAGGTTCACCTCTTGAAGTTAATGGAGGATCTGCTCTTGATGTTGCGACATTTAATTCTCATCATGCAGATGGACCATTAATTAATGTACAAAGAAGTGGAACTGCTATTGGTTTTGTTGGAAGTGGTAAAAACCTTCATAGCACAACAGGAAGCGTTGATGCATTATCAATAAGATCGCAAGCAGAATTCACTATTGCTACTGGTGGATCAACAGAAAAACTTCGTGTAACTTCTGCTGGTTCTGTCGGTATCGGAGTCACTAATCCAATTGCATTTGGACCAACTCTACAAGTTTCTGGAACAGACCCCGCATTATTGCTACAAGATACCGCAACTGCCGTTGATTATTTTGGAATTAACATTGCTTCAGGAGCAGTGAATACCTGGTATGATGATGCTAGCGCCTTTGTAATCCATACAGCATCTGCAATATCAGGTGCGGGACTTGAAGAAAAACTTCGTATAACTTCTAGTGGATTGATTGGAATTAATGAAAATAATCCTGGTCATTTCATTGATATGAATATTGGTAGTACCAATATTGGTATAAAAATGACCAGCATAGACCCTGGTGCTTATATACAGTTTGTTGACAACAATACGTCATCTGAAAATAGTATTGGTGCTCTTGGTGATATTTTACAATTTAAGACAGGTGGTTCAGAAAGAGTTCGTATAGATGGTTCTGGTCGTATTGCACAAGGTGGAAGAACACCAACTAGTCATGGTTCTCCAAACCTTTTATTGTGGGGCTCAGATACTACACTTCACATAACATCAACTGGATCTACCAATAACACAAGTTTTGCTGGAATCAAATTTGCTGTTGCTGGTGCTAGCACTGGTGATTATTCAAAAGCAGGTATCTTTGTTCAGAGGCAAGATTCTTACAATGATCTTGATATGATCTTTGCATTTAGATCAACTAATGATGCTGATGGAGTGGCGATATCTGATGAAAAACTTCGCATAGATTCAAGTGGTAAAGTTGGTATAGGACAAACAAATCCACAAGGTAATTTGCATATCGGAAATGTTTCTGGTAGTGAAAATCTTATTATGCACGCTGCTAACAATGGCGATGCACTGATTAGATTTAGGGAAGGTGGAATCTCCACCTCTGGATTTAATGAATACTCTATCGGAATGGATGGTGGTAGAAATTCTTTAGTTGTTAATGGTCAAGGTTTTGGAGAGATTATTGCTATAAATGGTGATACTGGTTTTGTTGGTATCGGAACCGTAACTCCCAATGAAGAACTTCATATTCATGCTAATGGAACTTCATATGTACGATTCACTGATGAATCATCTGGAACTGGAGCAACTGATGGTCTTGTTATTGGATTAGATAGTTCACACACATACGTATGGAATTATGAAGCAGGTGACTTCGTAGTTGCTACAAGTGCAGCAGAAAAACTTCGTGTAACTTCTGGTGGATTACTAATTCAGAATGAAAGGTATTCTAGGTTTATAAACAATTCTAGCGTTTCTGGATCAGCAACCAGAACACTTACAATTACAGCTCTTCGATATGGAACTGCGACTATCCATTTTGGAGGATCAGATGGTAATGGTCAATATGTTCACTTCAAAATTAATCTTGGAGGTCAAATGTGGGGCTCTGGTAATGGATATAATGCAGAAGTTTCAAGTAGTGGATATGTAGGTGGTTCCTATTCAGTTACTAAAAACAATACAAGTTATGTAATTCAAGTAACTGCAGGCAGCAATCCAATGTACTATTCTTATACTTTTGAGTCAACATCATATACAGGAAGTGGATATGCTGCAATTGCTGAAACTTGATAAATAACTAAAAAATCACGATAATGACTAGAGCAAGAGTCCTAGCAAATTTGGGAAATAGTGGAACATTTTCCGCAAATGCTGATACCAATAGAGTTGGTATTTCTAGTGCAAATCCTACTGCAACGTTAGATGTTACTGGTGATGTAAACGTTTCTTCTGCCGCCACTTTTGGCGGCAATGTGACGGTTGGTGGTGTATTAACATATGAGGATGTAACCAACGTTGATTCAGTTGGTGTTCTGACTGCTAGGTTGGGTGCAAATATTTCTGGTGGTGATGGACTGAAAGTTACTGCTAATGGAGCTCAGATTACTGGAGTTAGCACATTCTCTAGTGCAATTGATGCTAATGGTGATTTAGATGTTGATGGACAAACTGATTTAGATAATTTAGTTGTTACTGGTGTTTCAACATTCTCTGCTTTAATTGACCTTAATGGTGAGTTAGATGTTGATGGTCAAACTGATTTAGATAATTTAGTTGTTGCAGGAGTATCAACATTCTCTTC
>Ga0181399_1000159_pt1 | contig 24295 bp, 38 predicted proteins | sample 22SPOviralmetaG_FD_130128 | JGI IMG/M metagenome (GOLD analysis project Ga0181399, IMG submission 130128) | Marine viral communities from the oligotrophic San Pedro Time Series (SPOT) site, San Pedro Channel, CA, USA - 22 SPOT_SRF_2011-05-21 | ecosystem: Environmental > Aquatic > Marine > Strait...
ACCATCTTTCTTACGTTTAACTTTCTCAGTCATAAAATTCGTCGAACCATTAGCCTTTGATGGTGTCAATATAGACCCATATGCCTTATAGGACTTTTCAGCGATTTTTTTACCTATCAACTTGCTATATTTTACAATTCCTTGACGTCCGACCTTATTTGGTGCACCTCCAGTTGTAGGTTTGAACCCAAAATCAAGGCTATTGAACTCTTGAATAAGTTTATCCCTAAAATCTTCAAAACTGGCAGCCTTTTTAACGACTTCGTCGTGTATTAAATCATAAAACATTGTACGTATCACACTATCTGTGAGTGTCACTACCTGAAGTTGTTCTGAGTTGGAAAGTAAACCACCCTCACCAGCAAATTTAATTCTATCATATTTTTTAAGAAAATCGATAAACGTATCGATGTATTTACCTTGATTGTTTATACGACTACCATTATTACCAAGATTGTAGTTTGAATCTAACACACTTTTTTGATTTGATCCAAGAGCTTTACCATCGATGACAGCTTTTACAAGTGATTTAAATACAATTTGAGAAGTTCGTGTATTTTTAACTGGTTTGTAATTAAACGTGGTTAACGATGTATGAGGTGTAAACCCTAATGCACCAGAATCCCCGTCAACTGTAATATGCTGAGTCACGTACACAAGTCGTCCCTTGTTGGTCGCTCCGGGTAATCTGAATGCGAATGTATAAGGTCTAAAATCAAATACAGTACTTGGATAACACGACGAACCCCGATTGTTTCCAGTATTGTTTCTGCAATTCGAACCCGACCCATTTGAAGTTTGGGTGTACCCCCTTCCGAAGTCATATACAAATTTAAACATATACAAACGAGATTCAATGTAGTTTCGCAAACTCCAGTTTTTACTCAAGGTAATACCCGGATCACATAAACGAGGGGTATTGTAAAGAATTGGTATATTACCCCTTTCAATTGTATGTGTGAGAGATATTTGATTTTCTTGATCAACAGCTGTTAACCATTTACACCAGTTTTTGGAATGAATATCTGGGTACTGAGTTTTACATTGCTGTTTCAGGATAATCTTTCTATCATTCATACATTCCCCGTCTATATGTGCAAGCATATTTCCAAGAAATACAGCCTCGAATGCTCCTTTAGCTGCAACACCATCTGGTAGTCCTGCTATATCTTGAGTGAGATCCGTCTTACATTTTCTGTTATTTGTCTGATTAGACATATCTACTATCACCTGAGTTTTTTTTTGTTAATCGAAACTAATTGTTGGGCCAAACAACTCATAGACCCATTCCCCATCGACGATCTCCTCTTCGATGAGTTTTTCCTTGAGTCGCTCCAATTGGGGCATATTGTTCTTGAGCATAGCAACAGTCTCATCGTAGCAGTCTCCGACGATGAGGTCAATCTCGTTATCCACCATGGCCGAAGCCTCCTCAGACATCTTACGGTAATCAAAGAAGTTCTGACCAAATCCATAGGTGGTGACCATCTCACGAGCAATCTGGTACACGAGGGCATAGTCGGAGGAGGCACCCGTGGTAATCTTGTCCTTCCCATAGATAATCTCTTCCGCAGCACGACCTCCGAGAGCCACCTTGATTTGGGAGAGGAGATACTCCTTGGTGTACATCGCAGAATCTGCATTCTCCTCATTGGGCTGGAAGAAGGTGATACCACCCGCAGCACCTCGAGGAATGATAGAGACCTTGCGTACCGTGTCATAGTCAGGGACGAGGACGCCCATGATGGCGTGTCCAGCCTCGTGGTACGCCACAAGTTCCTTCTTACGCATCGAAAACTTCACATCACCCTTGGCACCCACGACGACACGCTGGTAGACATTCTCCACGATGTCATTCGTGATCACACCCTCACCATCACGGACAGCGCGGATGGCACACTCGTTGAGAAGATTGGCGAGGTCAGCACCCGAGAAACCAGTCGTCTGCTTCGCGATTGTCGCGAGGTCAACTGTTTCATCTAAGTTCTTATCCCTCGCGTGAACACCCAAGATCTTCTTACGACCACCCACACTCGGGAGAGTCACCTGAATCTTACGATCGAAACGACCAGGCCTCAAAAGGGCGTCATCGAGGATGTCGATGCGGTTCGTCGCAGCGATGACCACGATACCAGTCTCGTTATCGAAACCGTCCATCTCGGTCAAAAGCTGGTTGATGGTCTGCTCACGCTCATCATTGGCAGGCATGCCACCACCTGAACGCTGTTTACCGACAGCATCAATCTCGTCGATGAAGACGATACACGGTTGATTATCTCGTGCCTGTTGGAAAAGTTCGCGTACGCGCTTGGCTCCAACACCTACGAACATCTCAACGAAGTTCGCGGCAGAGCACTGGATGAATGGGACGTTAGATTCACCCGCAATGGCTCGAGCGAGGAGAGTCTTCCCCGTACCGGGAGCACCGGCGAGAAGGGCACCGCGAGGAATCTTAGCACCACTTCCAAAGTAGCGCTCAGGTTTCTTGAGAAAGTCCACAATCTCCTCGAGCTCCTCCTTGGCAGAGTCAATACCTTCGACATCTGTGAATCGGGTCTCAACATCTTGGTCCATCGTAAACTCAGTGGACTTTCCGAAGGGGTTGGGCATTCCCATACCACCCCCACCACGAGCAGTGAATAGGGCTCGCAGCACAGAGAAGAGGTAGATACCCAAGATCAACATAATCCCCGTCTCAGCGAAGGACATTGGTGGTCCAGAAGCATCCACGAGAACCTCGGCATCACTTTCCATCAGGGTCTGCCACAACTGTTCAGTTTGAACAATACGAACATCACCATAATCACCATTCTCTTCTTGAAACTGGGCAACATTCGCACTTGGCTTGACAACGACGGCGGGAAGTTCTTTGTTCTTGAGACCCTTAATAAACTGACTGTATGTTCTTGGGTGATACTCAGGTTTGCGTTCGGATGCAATCTTTACCGAGGGAGCTGTAAAATTATTTGTGATACTGAACATCGTTTATTTATGATGACGTCACGCTTTTAAGTCTTATATCTAGCGAATCCCATCTTCTCCATCATGTAGTACATCTGGTATGAACCAACCACACTTGGACACCTGTACTGCTCGGGCATACACTCTGGAATACCCTCCACTGAGTAATACGCTGTCTCACTCTTCCTCTCTTCGAAGTGGGATGGGTGGTGATTTCGAAGCCATACCAGGTGTTCTGCACATGTGTGCACCTTACCATATCTACGAGTGTACTCAAGGGTCAAAGCGATCCCAATCTCGCACGCGTAGATATAGTTTTTGAGACTCGAACCCACCCACATGGTCATGGGGTGTTTCGAATGTGCGGGTCGATAGCCTCTCCGCTTTCCATCTTTGGTAAAGGGTGCGTTTTCTTGGACATACTCTTGTTGATTTGAAAAAAACCATGCAGTATACAACATCTGACAAATCTCCAATTGAATCTTGACGACATGTTGGTCGCATGACATGTGGGCAATTTCAGCAGGAATCAATGAAAGAAAGAAAATGTTCATTCTTGTAGTCGTTGGTGTTGTACACTCTCACCTCGACGTCTCCGAAAAAGACAGACCCGTTGGGGAGTTTCCAGATTTTCTCTTTTGTTTGTTGGTTCGCGTGATACGTCGCGTCCTTCAGGGTGTGAAAGAAGCCACGGTCGAGGATGTGGTTGGCAAGGACAACGTTGGTAACAAACATAATAAGATGTTTAATTAAAAAATACGGTTCTACTTAGGTTTCATTATCCGAAACATACTCTTCTTCCTCTATATCTTCTTCTTCGTCTGGTTCAACATCTAGCTCACCCTCTTCGAGTGGAATGTCATCTTCATGCTCCTCTTCGGGAAGATCTACATTTTCTTCTTCATGTTCTTCCTTCTTCTCCTTCTTTTTCTCCTTTTTTGGTTTTTTGGTTGGTTCCTTATCAAATATCTTCGCTAAGATTCCAGGAACCTTCTTAGCAAATGTCATCTTCTTTTCGTGACTCTTTTTAATTTTTTCCAAAAACTCTTGACTAAACCCATGAGATTTATATGCCTGGAGTATAACCTTAAGAGGTGGTTGAATCCCATGACGGTAATACTTTTCATACATTGTCGCGATTCCCCCACTTAGCCTAATACGAATAGTTCCATTCTTTAGAATGCGTAAGGTTACTCCCACGCGATCACCGTAGATGAGTTCAGGTTCATTACATGGTGAGGGTGGGACAATTGGGGTTGGTTCAGGAAGTTCCGGTTCAGTGTAAGGAATTCCAAGTTGTTCATGATTCCTTTTCAAAGCTTTCAGATAATCTTCTTTTTTATAGATGGGTCTCTTCCTGAACTCGTATACATTTGGGGGTTTAGAATGTATAATATCATACAAGAACGATCCTTCTACTGGTTTGTCTCCGCGTATAGGTGGAAGGCATTTAACACGCTGTGACGGTCGTTTGTACATACTCATTTTGATTTTCAATGTTTTTCTCTTCTAACTTAGGTATCATAAAATATTCAAGTTCGCACCGAATCACATGAGCGGATTGCTTGTTCTGGTGGGTATAGTATGGCCCCCAGAGCTCGATAACCTTTCGCTCCTTGTCATACCAGAGATAGTCAAGACCAAGCTTCTGTGTCAACCAATAAAATTTCTTACCAGTCTTACCGATGAACTTGAAGATGGCGTCTTCATCATACTCGGAGACGTCCATTTGAGAGTAATGGGCGTTCGGGGGTGTGTAAGGGGCCATCCTTCTTCTTTGCTAAAGATGCTTCCTTTTGTTTAAGTGTGTTTCTAACGTGTTTTTGAGAATATATTTCCCTCTTATTTTTCTTATCATTTTTAGTCACGCGTTTTTTAGGTTCTTTATACTCCATCTTCTGATATTTGGAGTATACTTTTTAACTTAGGCTTCTTCCTCATCATCTTCATCAACAAGAGAAACATCTTCATCTGAATCATCCTCATCACTCGTGGAACACTCGAAATCTTCATCTTCGCTGTCATCAATGAGTTCATACCCCTGAGGAATCTTCACAAAGAGACCAGTTTCTTCAAGAGAGTCTACATCGTAGAATCCAGATACAGACGTCTTACACACTTCTTCGTCACTATTTCTAAAATCATAAAACCTGAACCGGTTGCGTTCAAGAAAATTCACGGTATAGGTTTCTGGATGTTCTTGAACTGTACGTGCTATTTGGGTTGTCCCATCTTCACAATCGATATCAACGATCATAACTATATGAGTTGAATTTTAAATCTTTAATAGCATTAATGGATAACCTGAAGGCGTGGGGAGAGCACTATATATCAGGTAGACATGTAGGGCCCACGGATGCAGTTATGTTCGATATCGATGATACACTCATTTTCACAAATGGTAAAGCTAATACACCTATGATCGAACTGTTACACAGGGGTAAGGTTATGGGATACAAGATTGTCATAATAACAGCTCGACCAGGTTTGGGACCTGTTATTAATTGGACAATAAAACAGTTGGGAGAATATGGAATTGGATTTGATTATATAGGGTTTACGAGTGCGGCTACAAAATCTCTCATGAAACAACAACTGCCTTACAACTTCATTCTATCTGTGGGTGATTTACCAACTGATCTAACTGATTCTCAACACTTTCTCAACATTTCCAATTTTTACCACAGTTGAGACAACTCACAAATACCGTCATCGGTTCATCTGCTGATCTTGTCTGCATTTGATAATATGTCGTCTTCACTGATTTACATCGACCACACTTGAAAAACCCATCTTGATTCTTCGCCTCTTTCGCGATGTATTCTTTTCGTAATTCTTTGTGAATTCGCTGTTCCATCTGAATGGCATAATTTCCTTCTGGACATAACTCTTCTGGTCGCATATCGACAATGTCTAAAACAGAAAGACGTCTATCTATAAGATGTTTCTTCAGTTTGGGATTGTTAATCAGGCTTGTCTTCAGAGATAAAAACTTATGTTTATAAATGTCTGTGAATCGGTGATTATCCCACGCAGCCTGGAAACCTCGAAGTTTGCTTCGTCGCTCCGAATGACGAACGATGCATTTTTCTAAATCTGTGCATAAATCGTCATCGGGTGTTAAGTCTAAAATTTTTGAAAGTTTGTCAATGACAAATGTACGAGTTGGATTATCCATGTAAATATATAGTAAGAAACCTTTAATGTTTATCATTACTTAGGGGAGAGGAAGTCCGGAATAAATATCAGAACGCTCAGGGGAATCGAATGCATCAGAAACGCGACGAGTAGGGTTCGTGTCTACAAAACCATAACGATAGTCTGTACGACCGGTGTTGTAACCCTCACGAACGCAGTAGATGACATACACAATGAATGCGCATACAGAAGCAATCAATAGGAGATTACCTGGTGTGTTTTTCATTTATAGGTTACTGATATTTTTTTGTATGTACAAATCAAGATGACAAAAGCTGTGCTTATCCATGAAAATGTGGATAACATAGAAGAAATAGACTTAGACATAGCTCCTCATAAGAATGAAATATTCAAATTGTTGGAGGGGAGACAAACATTCATAGGACAGTGGCCTGAGATTGATGTCGTTATTATGAAACCTGAGGATGGTAAAGTGAAGAACGATAACATTTTACCAAACCCATTTGATGTTGAAATTGTTTATGGAAAGATTTTACTTGTGCGAATGGATGAAAACTCCGATCCACAAGATTTTACATTAGAAGAATATAATTCATTTTTACTTGGGGACAAACGCATCTCCGTTTAAAACTGCGTTTGCATATTTCATGCATAGCTGAAAGTGTACATACGCCCAATCCATCGGATTTTCGATCGACGGCTTCCCGGGTAAAGGGTTATCATTGACAACCGAAATGATATTAACCTTCTCACCGGTCATCGACTTTGCAGTGATAGTACCAACTTTCTTCAGCCACATGGCATGATCCTCATTTTTACAATCGAAACTTCTGACAAAGTGTGCCATTTACATTATTTAGGATTCTTTTCTATAAGTAGACGCGCACTTGGATCCGTCACATCAGTCCATTTAGGTCTCCATATTTCAGTGATCAAATGATCGTTATCCTTTCCATACATCGTCCAGAAGATGTTCCTGTACATAGCCTCCTCTTTCGTCAAGGGTGTGTTATAGCAACGCGTTTTTGCCCGCGTTTCTCTTAAGAGTTTGTCGTCCACTTCACTTTCGGCATACTTCTTAATCTCATCAACCCAATTCGTACCGACTGCATCACTCATTCCATCCTTTTGTCTCCACAAGACTTCCTTTGGAAGATACCCCTCAAACGCTTCGCGGAGTATGCGTTTCTCAATCTTGTCGATCTTAATCGTCTGATTCACCGACATACAGACATCGATGAAATTCTTGTCTAGAAAAGGTACGACCAAATCAAGACCATGCGCTCCCGCACACCTATCCGCCCTCAACCCATCGAACTGATGAATTAAACGAAGACGACGCATGTTTTCACATGCAAATTCATCAACATTTGGAGCATTGTGGAAATAGAGGTATCCACCTAGGATTTCATCAGCTCCTTCACCTGAAAAGATGTACCGACAAGGAGTATGTTGCTTGATGTACTTACAGAGAAGCCACATCGGGGTACTCGCCCTGACAGTTGTGGTGTCATATGATTCAAGTGTGTGAATCACATTATTAATATGTGCGATACCCTCTTGTGCAGTGAACTTTACCTCTGTGTGTTCACTGCCCAAATAATCAGCCACCTTGCGGGCAGCTTTGAGGTCCGGACTCCCTTCAAGACCGATGGAGAATGTCTTGATCTTTCCAAGTTTACGAGTAGCGATTGATGCGATCAAACTACTATCAAGACCACCCGAAAGGAGAAACCCAATGTCACGCTCGGTGTTTTCAATGCGCTCATGAACCGCGTTTTCAAGGGTATCTCTAATCTTTTTGTGGTATCTCGTCTTGATGTATTTATTTACGGGCCAATATCCGGCATGATAACATATGAAATCATTCACATAGGAATCATAAATATGTCCAGGTGGAAAGATATTAATTTCACTGTTCAAAAAGAGGAGTGCTTTCACTTCACTCGCAAATGCAATAGAGTTCTCGTCATACCTCGCATAGAAGAGAGGTCTTACACCAACAGGATCACGAGCCGCCATGACACGCTCACCATTTGTCCACACGAATGCGAAATCTCCGTTGATGTTATCAAGGGCTTTTTGAATACCATAATCCTTAATAAGGGGTAAAAGTACCTCACAGTCACTCCTACTGACTTCATCACCTCTAAGAAAGTCACGATGGTTATAGATTTCTCCATTACACACGAGCATCTCATCTTCTTTTCTGAAAGGTTGCATGCCAGCATCAGTCAGATCATTGATCGCGAGACGATAAAAATCCATACGACATTTACCTAAAGTCTTACTACTATAATCATCAGGACCTCGGTGAGAAAGAAGATAAGAAGGAACGTCCACTTCTTCACCGAAGAGGGCTAAGATGCCACACATTATTGTTACAGGTTAGTTTATTTTTAAGTTATATTCAAGTAGGTCCCTGTACGCATATTCGTCCACGACCGCATCCATCTCCTGTCCAGACATTGAGATAGATTCGAGATTTCCAATGTCCTGAGTTTCAAAATGTAAAATACAGTAAAAGGAAGAATTCGTTCGACTTGCTATCCTATCGATTGTATTCATGTCATATGTTTCGATATCGATGTACCTTTCAATCTGCTCAGGAGTTCTACTTTTTACAGAGGAGCTTTCGAGTTTTCTCTGTCCTTTGGACATATCGAAACATGGCCATACACCATGCTTTGAACGAAATGATGATACATATTTTACACATTTACCGGCAGTTTCATGACTACTAAAGCATATGAAGCGTGGCTTTGAGGTGGGGTCCACGAGACTGAGATAGGTTCCGTTTACATTTAATTTTACAAAGTGAAACTCCATTTAATTAATATAAGGAAAATATCTTTAATAGATATAGATGAACTTCCCCAAGACCCCTGGTCAATGTAAATATGCCCTCGCTCTTAGGTCGAATAAACCTATCGTTGTAGGAACCGGACCAGCAGGGTCTGGTAAGACATTATTGGCATGTCAGATCGCTCTCGAACATGTGGCTAAGTATCAACGTCCTAAGATTGTACTAACTCGACCCATCGTAGCAGCTGATGAGGATATGGGTTACCTACCAGGTGATATGGATCAGAAAATGGAGCCATGGACAAAGCCTATGTTTGACATTTTTGAACGGTACTTTTCATACAATCAAATTGATAGATTTGTTAATATTGAACCACTTGGGTACATGCGAGGTCGAACCTTCAACAATACTCTCATCATTGCTGATGAGATGCAAAATGCAACACCCAATCAGATGAAGATGCTTCTCACCCGAGTTGGTGAAGGGACCAAGCTCATCGTGACTGGTGACCTTGAACAATCTGACCTCGGCCCGGAAAATGGTCTCGAAGACCTCATCTATAAGATGCAGTGCCAAGACCTTGAATATATCACTCACGTCGAAATGGAAGATGAAGACATTGTTCGTCATCCCGCCGTGAAAGAAGTGCTTAGTATTTTATCGAAATGAGCTACCGTGTCGTGCACGCGAAAACTCTCGCAATTTGAAGCGATTTACATCATTGTCTAAATCTCGGAGGTTTTCAGTCACACGTCTCAGACGTTCCTCCATTTGGATTCTCTCCTTTTTGACCCTCTCGTACCACTTGTGCATCTCGTAGATTTCCTGGTCGATTTGGGTATATCGCTCAGCAAGTTTATAGTCTGTAGGAAGGTCTCGAAGGTCTACTGCGATTTCTTCGATACGTACATCAAGGCTCTGGCAAGCGTCTTTGAACTCTTCCATCGTACTTATTTAGAGTAATTATTTTTTAATGTAGTAAACCAAAATGAATACATTTACTTCAATAATTAAAGATTATATATTATAAATATTAAATGTTGATTGATTGTTTTACGTTTTATAATGAGATTGACATATTGACGAAACGCCTTAGGTACCTGTCACCTATCGTAGATAAATTTATTCTAGTTGAATCAACTGTAACACATAGGGGTGAAGATAAAGAACTCATATACGAGAACAATAAACAATTATTTGAAGAATGGAACGATAAGATTATTCATATCATTGTCAGAGATAATCCAATCGATATAAACCCATGGTCCCGTGAAAATTTTCAAAGGAACTGTATAACGAGGGGTCTCGAAGGTATTCCCGATGATGCACTCGTCATGATTTCTGACGTTGACGAGATACCTAACAAAGACTTTATTGAATTACCTGAAGGTGTTCATACATGTACGTTTAACATGATTGCTTTTGAATACAGCCTGAAATATATGCAGGAAATTGAACCATGGTTCGGTACAGTTCTTACTACTCGTAAAATATTGCGACATGTAACGCCACAAATATTTAGAGATCGAAGGTGGAAGTTTCCATTCTATAAAAATTCTGGATGGCATTTATCATCCTTTGGTGATGAAGAATTTGTAGCTAATAAAATATACAATTATAGTCACTGTTTTGATGAATCAGCAAAACATAAAGATATTGACACGTTTAAATCACTTATACAAAATGGTATTCATGCCGATGGTAAACATAAATTAACATTGACGACGGGGGAGATTTTGAGAAGTGTTCCAGATGAGTTAAAATAAACTTAAAGGGTAAATCGCTCTTTCTTTTAAATGAAAGTGGCTATCATCACTGGCTCAAATGGCCAAGATGGTTCATATCTCCAAGAATTTCTAAAAAATAAAGGGTACACTGTAAAACGTTTTGGTCGTGAGGATGATATCTTAAATTATTCTAACGTTCGTGCGTGTATTTCGAATTATGATGAAGTGGAGATATATAATCTCGCTGCACAAAGTCAGATTGGTATTCAGCCTAAAATAACTTACGAATTGAACACCATAGGTCTTTTAAACATTCTAGAATCCGTGAATGAATTGGGTCTCACACACAAATGTAGAATCTTTCAAGCATCTTCATCTGAAATATTTGGGTCGACAGAGGAAGTCCCACAGAATGAACATACTACATACAAACCAATCACTCTCTATGGGGTTTCAAAACTCTCTGCTCATCTAATTGTGAAACACTATAGAGAAACATATGGTATGTTTGTCTGTTCAGGGATCCTATTCAACCACGAATCACCTAGGAGGAAGGATACATATGTCACACAGAAGATTATTAAGGGTCTAAAGTCTGGTGAGTGCTTCACCTTAGGAAATTTAGAGGCTCGTCGAGATTGGGGTCACGCGAAAGACTATGTGGAAGCGATGTGGTTTATGTTGCAACAAGATAAACCTGATGATTATGTGGTTGCTACGGGGGTAACACATTCTGTCAAAGAATTTATAGATATCGCTGTACACAAGATGGGTAAAAAAATTGTATGGTCTGGTAAGGGTACTCACAGAGAAGGTCGTATCGATGGTAAGGTTGTTGTCAAAGTTTCTGAAGAGTTTTACCGTCCAAATGACCCCAAGGCACTTGTTGGTAACCCCAAAAAATTGGAATCTATTGGGTGGTCAAGGAAATACACTCTCCCAGATATCATCGAAGATATGATTTATCATACAACTTAAAGTTTCTATAATTCTTTTAGTCATACTATGAAGACCATATTAGTACTTGGAAGTTCTGGTGTAATTGGATCAGCCCTATGCAATACTCTAAGAAAAGAGAAGTACGATGTTATCGAATGGGATATTAAAAAATCATTTACACAGGATCTCACGAATCCTATAAATAACAATTTACTTAAAAAGGAAATAGAAAAATCCGATTTTATATTTTTTATGGCTTATGATGTTGGTGGGGCAAAATATATATCCAATGTGGATTTAGATTTTGTGAATAGAAATATGATGATCATGTTGAATACGTTCAATTTATTTGAAAATAAGAAATTTGTATTTGCATCTAGTACGATGTACAATATGGATAACATATATGGAATTCTGAAATACATCGGTGAGAAATATACATCTTTACTTGGTGGTATATCTGTGCGTTTATGGAATGTATATGGATATGAAAAAAGTTCAGAAAAGTCACATGTTATCGCTGATATTATTCATAAGTGGAGAACAAATGGTTATATAGATCTACTCACAAATGGTGAAGAAGAACGACAACTTCTTCACGCAGATGATTGTGCGAGAGCTCTCACACAGTTAATAGAACACTATGATGATATAGACTCTTCGATAGATATCAGTAGTTTTGTATGGACAAAAATTAAAGATGTTGCAAAAATTATTTGTGAAGATGTACGTGTTACCGATGTACATGTCACTACACATGATAGGAAAAATCAACCAAGGAATGATATTTTAAAATATTGGAAACCAGAAATAGATTTAAAGACTGGAATACAAATGATTATAGATGGAGACTCTGATTAATACAACTCTATATGGAAAGGGTGATAGTGATGCACACCTCACGACTATGTTTGCATTTGCTTTGAATATTCATGCAAAGAACATATTAGAACTCGGGGTAAGAGATGGAACTACCACGTTACCTCTCTTGATGGCTGCAAAACGTACTGGTGGTAAAGTTGTAAGTGTAGATATTAATGATACTACATTCGTTCCACCACCAGAATTGGCACCCTATTGGTCCTTTGTAAAAATGGATGCTCTTGAATATTTAAAACAACTTGATAAGAGTGTCGTTCAAGATTTGATTTATGTAGATGATTGGCATTCATATGAACACGTAAAGGCTGAATTAGAAGAAATTGATAAATGTGTATCCCCTTCATCTATTGTCTTGTTACACGATCTCATGTATGGTAATTATACACCAAGATACCATAGTGATCTCACTGATAATGCAGGAGCACAATGGGCACATGGTGGTCCATATAGAGCAGTCGCTGAACTACCCGGCCAATTTTGGGAATTTGCAACGATTCCAGTATGCAATGGATTAACTATTCTCCGAAAAAAATATTCAAATAAATATCATATTTAATCATTGGAAATAATATTAAATGGTTTATTTCCGTATATAGCCGCCATATAGGCATATGTTGAAAATCCGACCATGTCTTTATTACCTCCAGTAATAAATAGATGAGGACATTTACTCAATAGAAAGAATAAAAGGTATATATTGTGATAATCTGTGTATTTCTTTTCACCTTCTCTATCATGTTCAGCACCCACAGTGAATACTGTATCGTTCGTTACAATTTTATCACCAAATTCTTCCACGAGGGATTTTAATGTTGACTGTGAATCACTTGTCATAAAAATTTTACCTGGAACTTGTCGTATGATATTCTTAAAACGTTCTAGTCCTACATCTGAACAAAAGAAATGATGTGGGCGATCACCTCGTTCATCTGTAAATTGTCTAGAGTCCTGGCAATATGAACCTCTACGTATCGCCATACCACATGAAACACCGTCTAAAATGTGGATATTCTCTTGAATACATTTTTCCATATATGGAGTTGGTTCAATTATATCACGGATATTAGGATGAGTATGTTTTATCGTAAATGGATTAATGTAAATCGGGGCTTCTGGCGTTTTACCATCATATGATACACGGGTGAATCCCTTGATAGTTATACAGTTTGCGAATTCATACTCATATACCGAATCATGTAATGAGTTACATTCTTCTTGCATTGTGGTGAGTTGTATTAATGTGTTTCCTAAACCACCAGTTGGTTTAAATACAAACATATATGTATTTAGATAAATACATCTTTAAGTATCAACCCACATTCAATAAATACTCAGGTCGTGGTCATTTTTCAGTTTGGTGTCCCGACTCTATGAGAGCTCTACATAAAGCAGTTCCTATCACACCTTCTGAACCCAGTACGAGTACTTTCATCTACAGAATGTGTCAATATTTTCTCTAAGTAATATAAGACAATGTCTCGTTTTGGGGCAATACGTTCAATGGGTGGTTCCATGTATGGAGCTGGGGCTCGTGCAGGTACCGCCATGCGGGGTTCCGCCGCCTATCAGAGTGCTGCCAAAACGGCAGGTCAGAAAGTTGAATTAGATATCAACTGGGGTACTATAGGTATTATCCTCTTCCTCGGTTTCTTCTATATGGTCATCGCCTCCATAGGTATTGACACATTCTCCAAGTGTGATGAGCTAAAGGGTAAGGCTGTTCAAGAGAACCTAAACAAATGGCTCATCGCCACACTCGCGATCGCTCTCGCGATTCCATTCACTCTCTTTGTCACAAAGGTTGCCGGATCAAAGAAGCTCGGTGCGTTCACTCTCATCTATGCGATCATGGGTCTAATAGGTAGTGCTGCGGCCCTAAACTGGGTTCGTAACTGTAAAGTCACTAAGGATGACAAACCCAAGCTTATCTACAGCGGTCTCAATGTAGCATCGTTCTCGTGTGTGCTGCTCATCTCTCTATTTTTATTCGTGAAAAAGAGTAAGAAGGCATGAAGCCCGTTGCCTATAACGTCTATATCCTTATGATGTTCTTGGCCTACGTGATGCGGAGGGCAGGGACATTTTCAATGGAAGAAAAGGTAAAAATGATCGAATTTATAAGTTACATGGCACTCAACCCCAACAAAGCGGTGAACCCCAGCATTGCGAGCCTCCCATTCTTGAGCTCAGCCTCAGGGGTGAATGCCCCTATTTTCTCAGTACTGAAGTTTTCAGCTGTGAACAGAGACGCGAGTGCCAATGTAGTAACGACACCAGTCGCAGCCACAGCATACATAGGATCCTCAATCTGCTGAATGACATTTTCACCCGTCATCATCCAGTTTAGAGAACCCCAAAGAACACCCTGCATAGCAGCACGACCGTTGAGAACCTCAGCAAATCGGGTCCGTGGATCGAAAGTCTCGACCGAAGGCTCGACCGAAGGCTCAGTCGACGAACGAACCTTGAGTGTCCTACGTGTCGAACGCTTCTTGGTGAACTTAGTCTGATAGACGGGCTTTACGGACGCACAAGTGATAGCACTCATTTCTGAATACTATGAGATTCGAATCTTTAAACCACTCTAAAAAAGTGGAACATGGGGGTGCAAAGATTCGGTTAGAAGAAGGGATGCGATGCCAACCATCGCAAGTCGACCATTTACTAGCTCCGTCTCGGGCTTCCAAAAGCCCTGAATGTAGCCCTCATCCTTAGGATTCGCCGCTGTTCCGAGGAACGCCAAACTGGCAACAGCGACAGAGAGACCGATGTTCTCGCTAAACTGGGTACTGATGGAGTTACCAGTCATGATCTCATCAATCACGGCAGAGGTAAAACCAATCATCGCAGCACGACCATTTACACGTTCGGCTACAGAAAGGAAATCGTTGGGGCGCTCAACCGGCTTAAGCGCGGGACCACGGATAGAAGGTGTACTTTTCTTGGAAACTACCTTGGATTTGACAGTTGGTTTAAATTGCGCACAAGTGATAGAACTCATATCTATTTTACTTGGAATCTTTTTCCTTAAGTAAGATCTTGTTCAGAATGTACAGCTGTACAATTATACCGGTTGACGTGTACATAGTTGTCATGTTGAGACCATATCTCCTGTACTGGTGTACAAACCATAATAGACTCGAAATGAGACCCAATAGTATTACATTCTTTCGTTCGACATCGATCTTATCCGAATGCTCTATATCTCTGTACATCAGGACGAATCCGATTCCAAACGCGATACTCGCTATAATGTCGTTTGTATCCATCATTTATTATGTGCACATATAATAAAATGGAAACCCTGTTGCAAAAATTCGCTGGCAAGATTGATGCCCAAAGCCTCGTCAAGACTGTCGAAGAACTCAAGATGGAATACATCGATGATGGTCTCACAAAGGAGGATATTCCCCCAATTCTTGGTCGCCTCATGATGGAATCCATGAAGTTTAAGAAACTCCCTGGTCCCCAGAAGAAGAAACTTGTCATCGGTGTACTCAATCATTTCATCGAACAGATTGACGATGGTGAGAAGGATTCTGAATTTGAAATTGTTCTCAAGAGTATCGTGCCACCTATGGTTGATAGCTTTGCTGCTATGTTAAAAACTAAACAAGCTGTCGCCAAGTGCCTCCCTTGTCTCGCTTAAGGATTATCCATGTAATCAGAATAGAATGCGATTCCCCTCACTTGAGGTTATGGTTCGCTATGGGATTTATACAGTGAAGGAACTCGAACGTTTCGCGAAAGGACTTACCCCAAAAAGAAAGATTAGCATCCTAAGTGAGTGTACAAAGTGTGATTTTGTATACGACGGTCCAATGTGTGTGAATTGCCACCCATGAAATACTGTCAGGTGACGAGCTATATGTCCAAAGGACCGGTCGTCATCAGCAATAACCATATGTGTGCAGAGAGGCAACTCATACGGCGTCTTTATCGAGAATGTATGAAGAAAGGCTACAAACCTCATCAATTTACAGAGTGGCTCCATCGGAAACATGGTGGAATGGTCATTGAACGCAAAACTGTATACGGAGATGCGGTGTCATTACCTTGTGTCCTATGTAGGAAAGCTTTGGAAAGGCTAAATATTTGTTGGGCAGCACACGACGGTGAACAATGGGTTCACAGTAAAAAATCAGAACATATTCCACCTTCATTACCAACCGCTAAACAGAAAAGAAATCTAGGTTTTGGGAGTAATAATCAAACCCAAAGCCGATTCTAGGTTGTTGTGATTCCTCTTAAGTGGCTTTGTTCGCTTAAGTTTTAGCGCGTTGTTATTTGAAGTCGAATTCTTTATTTCATCCATCTTCTTCGTGTTTGAAATAATGGGTATTAATTTATCGACAACTTGCTGTGTCTGCACATCCTTAGGTTTTGCCACATCGATAGTGTTATTCTTTCTGAACTCCTCTATTGTCAAGTCACCACCAAACTCTTTGAGACTAAACCTGTACGGCGCAGGTTTTATGGACCCAATTTGATTGTACATCTTCTTCCGCATCATCACGATGTTCCCACAAATAAGACCACCTCGACTGAGACCATATCTTTCTAATGCATAAGATTTCATACAACTCCATGAACAAAAGTTACCAGTTGTATGAAATGTGTTTCTTCTATCGTCATGTTTGACGGGTAATTTTAAGGGTGTTTCAGTGAAATCGTGACAACACCACCAACACCACATACTTTTAAAAAAAGTCTAACTCTTTAAGCCTTTCAAATCAAACCAGCTAGGGCGTCTAAATCGTCCTGAGTAATACCCTTTTCCTCGACTTTCTTCTTTATTTCAGGATCTTCTTCAACTTCCTCTTCAGGGGTGGGACCAGCGGAAGGACCCACTTCACCCTTGTACATCTCCCTCATCCTGAAGATGAAGAAAAGAGCAACAAGTGCAGCTACCGCTATGAGGATAGTTCTGGTTCTATTCTTCATTATAGTTTAACTCGATATTTTAATTACCGTCTTCGGCGACCACCTTTACCACTACCCATCATCATCATCATAAGTAATAAGCAACAACATAAAACGACAACTCCACCAACACCGATCGCGATCTTAGTATTTTGAGGCATACCCCCTGGTTTCGCTAAACCACCCCCAGAAGGGGCGGGAGACCCAGAAGGGGCGGGAGACCCAGAAGGGGTGGGAGAAGCTGCGGGAGCTTTCTTAGATGCAGGTGCGGGTGCGGGCGTCTTATTTTTTGCAGCAGCAGCAGCGTCTCTCTTCCTCTTGGCAGCAGCAGCGGCGTCTCTCTTCCTCTTAGCAGCAGCAGCAGCGGCGTCTCTCTTCCTCTTAGCAGCAGCAGCAGCGTCTCTCTTCCTCTTAGCAACAGCGGCGGCGGCAGCCCTCTTCTTGGCAGCAGCCGCCGCGTCCCTCTTCTTCTGTACATTTGCTAAAGAGTTTGCACCCGTAAAGTTACAAGACTGGATAGCTTTCAAGTCCCCATAGGCTTTTACATTTTGTTGATTCATAACTTGATTACACACTTCCATCTTCTTTGCACAAGATGGTACACCACTCAGGGGTTGGTATACACCACCGCTACATATACCTGGTACGATACAGTCGGCATTGCCAAAATCAGCCTCCTTGAGGTTTGAACCTTTCAATAGTTTTTGCAAATCATTAACTCTTGGCATGATTTCATTGCAACCAGCCCAATGTGGATTCGCTCTACAATCTCTTATAAATGTAGATCCAGCAACATTCAAGCATTTACATTTGGGATCCCTTCTTCCCGCCTTGGTTACACAATACTCACGAGCTTTTTGGTTCGCTGTAGCTTGATTGATGCGTCTGGATATTAATTGAAAACAAGTCTCATTACCGATCTTTTTTGCGAGGTTTTCCTTCCTGAGACAATACCCCGTTCCAGTGGTACCTTCGCGCATCCTGGCACCGAAGAGAAGTTGATCTTTGATAGTTTTCCTAACGTTGCGAGAATCATTGGCTCCGGCTGAATTTACATGATTGCTATTTCCACTTAATAATCGTGGTATTCTAGAATCAGGAACTGTGCATCTGAATCCAAAATTCGCTCCCGAAAAAGTAGAACCAGGGCTTGTGTACAAGTAAGATGTACCCAAATTTTTACAGGGGTGATGTCCCTGACCACCCCTGTCCCAACGCACATAGTCATTACTGTTTCCTATCGTTTTTTCTAGTCTACCGCTAGAGCTTGTCTTCACATTCACACAGTGAAACCTCTTACGACGTCTGGATCCTTTGTGACGACGATAAATTGCACGAGATCCGCGAACATTTCCACTACCGGAAGCACAATTTCCATCTCCCGTATCCGCATTTCTACCTCCCGATGGTTCATACCACCCTGATGCGTAAACATACATCTTGAAATATACAAATATTTTTTTTTCTGAATACCTATCAGATGTTAGTGATCTATATAATTCTGGGTCTACTACTAATTTGGCTCATTTCATCCCAAAAAAAAACTGAAGTCACCCATAAGAATGTATTTTCGAAAGAGGAATGTCAACGAGTTGTGGAAGTTGCGAGTAAATTTGTATATGACAATAACCGATTAGACACCATTGATCATCAACCCGAACACCAAATTGATATATTTACAGACGATGAAGTGAAGAATAAAGAACTCTATGATCTTTGTATGAATCTCTATCGTAAAAAACTACCAAACTACGACCATCTAAAACTTGGTTATTTATTTCTACGACGATACAAACCCGAAGATCGTTCTGGTGTTCCTATTCATTTTGACGATTCTACCGTGACTATGAGTGTTCTTCTGTCTGATACAAAAGACTTTGAAGGGGGGAAATTGTATGTATTTGATGATAAAACGTCTAAGAAGTTCGACAAAGATGGACTTGATTTTATGGAAAACAAAGAACGTGGAGAGTATATGAATGGTCGACCATTACCTGTGATGGAATATGAACAGGGTGATATGGTAATGTTCAAAGGTGGTAAACTTTTCCACGGAATTACACCTGTGACAGGAGGGGAGAGATATCTACTATCTTATTTCTTCGACTAAAGTATGTATCTTATCATCCTGATACTCCTGATACTCCTGTATCATTTCATAAGTCAGGAGCATCACAAAGTTCATCCATTTGGGTATTCACTTCTAGTTGAAAAAGAAAACTTCGAATCAAAGTCACAGTGTGATACAATTAGTAAACATCTTTTAGAACACCCATCAATGGTCGAAGGTCAAGGATTTTCTATATATTTCGATGAAACTGGTGATCTTGAAAGTAAGTTCAAGAAACATAATCTAAATTGTGTATACGAAATTTTCAAAAGAGTCCGACAACCCAAAACTAATTCATATGTGTGTAACATCATGGTTGTTCCAACTTGTAACGATACAATCGATAAAGAGATATCAGTCGGGGGTCATTATGACGGAAGTATAGAAGAGACGGATTTATTTGGTAAGTATTACATGCCTTTATGCACTACAGTTTTGTACCTACAGACACCTAAGAAGTTTGTAGGTGGTGAACTTTTTTTGAAGAAGTATTATGATGATAAAACTTATGCAAACATAAAACCTATGGTTGGAAAATACGTCCGTTTTAGAGGTGATATGTACCATGGTGTTCATAAGATGTACAGTGATGAAAGTACATCCCGATTGAGTATCGTTTTTGAACAGTATATCATTCCCAAAACAAAAGATAAGTTCGTAGTTCAGGACATTTTTACAGAATCGGAGTATGATGAAACGACTGGTGAAATGAATTATCGGTAAACATTTCCAGCAAGCGTCACACGTGGATCATCTGAAGTTTGTTCGTCGACACTATGTAATAGGAATGGTGGGAAGAAAATTACCTCACCTTGAGAAATATTGAGTTCTACCCGCGGTTTAAATTCTGGTCTACACCCTGAAAACTCTTCGTACATATGGGGTGCCGGTGATGGATTGTGAAAATAAAACTTCGCATCCTTCTCGGGATCATATTTTGCAAAGTAGGTGAAACTGAAAAGTGGTGTTTTTTCATCTTCCTGGTTCATGTGATAATGTAAATCTTGGTGGTCACCTTTTTTGTATACATTAATCCAATAATCTACACAATCATTACTCGTGCATTGTAGATTGGAGCATCCATTAAAATTCATATTTTCTTTTGGAATATGAACATCCTTCGAAAACTTTCCGAGACAATTTTCCAATTCTTCACGAATGTGTAGTAGGGTCACACTATTCCGTGTAGCAGCTGTTGATTTACACTTCGCATTCCAATCTTCAGACATTTCATCGAGGGTCTCATCGTTTGCATTTTTTAAAATCTCTTCAAGTGCTTTGTCGGGATCGTCAAATTTGTATTTAAAAACCGGAAATCCCCAAATACTAAACTCCATTTTGTTATTAACGGGTTACTTTTTTAATAACAGAATGACTCACATAATCATATATTTGACAGTTAGTTTGTAGGTATCTTTGGTGCTCCAAAAAAATCTTCGACGAAAAATAATAGTTGATCATATTCACCCTGCTTAGCGAGTGTATAGGCAATCAAAATACTATCTTTATCATTAGTCATTTTAGACATCATCGACTTAAACTTTTCTGGATTGATCTCGTCACCCATAATATAAGCAATTAATTCCTCTCTCTCTGCATTATACATTTCAATACCACCCTGGCGATTATTGAAATAAACCCATATGACGAGTACGACTACAGCTAAAATAAGTGGGAATCGTTTCATGATTTATATTCAACTGACATTTTAATTAAGAAACTTTTTTAAGGATTCCACCTTTTTCTTTTTTTCCTGCCCCATACCTTCCACAAGTTTCACGAGCTCAGTCCGTTTACCCGATTTCGCCAGGGAATAGGCACTCTGAATAACATCGACATCATCAGTGAGTTGTTCTGTTCGTGTCATCACTTCGAGGGGAACCAACTTTTCTTTTTTAACATAGTCGAGTAAATCGTCTTTACTCATTTTGTAATTTTCCCTGAGTTTACGACCCTGCATATATTTCATAACCATCCACACACATACGAGGATGACAGCGATGATTAAAATAATCTGATTGAGATTACCCGTCTTCATTATAATTTACTGTATATTTTTTTTTCTCAGGGAATAACAAATGGTACTCGGTCTTTTTGGTAAAAATAAATCCAGTAAGGAGACTACTATTGAAAACACAGTTGTAAACAATACAACATTCAATGTCCTGAACCAAACTGAAAATGTTTCTTCGTCACGGGTTATATCAAAACAAAACCTCGACATTAATGGTGCGACATTCATATGTAAAAAGCCTCAAATAAAACAGATCGCAAACCTCGATGTGAAGGTTATGGCCAAATTCGAAGGTAAAGATTCTGCCAATCTGGTTGATAATATCATGAATGAGATGGATAATAAACTGGATGAAGAACTTAAGCAGGCATCTGGTTTCCTGGGAATTGGTGGTGGAAATGAATCTGAAATGAAAACAAACGTTAAAAATAGTGTCACAAATGATTTGAAGAAAAATATCACAAATAAAACTCTTAATAAACTCGCCGCTGAGATTGCGGTTGGTCAGGACCTTAAAATTCAAAACTTGATTGTAGACCCTTGTGGTAAGGGACCCGGTCTTAAAATGGCTGAAAAATTACTGGAACAGGGTAAATTATCGTTCAAGGACTTTATGGAAGCTACCAAAGACGCGTGTGACGCGGAATGTGGTGAAATTAGTCAGGATGTACAGATTAAGTTTGTATCCGAGCAGGTTGGATCCAAAATCAACGAAACAATTGCTAAAAACGAAGCGGTTCAGAAACTCAAGCAAGATGTTAAGTCTAAGCAGGAGCAGGAACAAACGGGTGTTGGTGGAGCTGTTGCAAAAGGTGCTAAAGGTATTGGTGAAGGTGTAGGTAGTGCAGCCGAAGGTGTTGGTTCGGGTGTAGGAACCGCCGCCGAAGGTGTCGGTTCGGGTGTTGGTAATGCCTTCAGTGCTGGTTCTGCACCTTCGATCGCATCGGCTGTCGTCTCATGTATTATGGTGATAGCAGTTGGTGCTTTCGCGATGTCCCCCGCTGGTCAGAATGCAGCTAAGGCGGCTTCCAAGGGTGCCAAGGGGCGATAACTTATTGAAAGAAAACAACCTGATTTAGTCTGTATTCATCTTTGAAATACTTGTCATTTGGTATATGCATTCCATGAGGAAAAAACCCTCCATCGAACAGAACGCATCTATTAAACTTTGGTTTCAATGTTTTTATAATTTCCCATTTTGATTTGGATCTCCAAGGAACTACATGTTCACCGAAATGATTCTGTGTATCAGGACTAATATTTCTGTATAGATTAGTTCCACACACGGTATCATTTTTGTTGAAATATATAAGTGCGGTATACCCAGTGTCAGTGTGTGGATGCCAGTAATTATTCATATAGTCATTGAATCTATTAGGGAAAAATCGTGTTTTATTGGTCATTACTAAATTAGGTTCTTCATCTGGTCTACGTTTACATATTTTTGATAAGTATGAATTTACCTTTTTCATTTCTTCAATTCGTAACACGTGACGCATATCTTGAAAATGAACACCATTCAAACTTTTAAAACCTGCATCTTTTTCCGGATTATGAATCGTTGCTGGAACAGTATTAAAAAGTTTCAAAATCGTTTCAGGTTTCTTATAAAAGTTATCGATGTAGTAGATATTAGAACCCATAATCTTTTCAACTTGGATTGGTGACCGCTCGTTTAGATCGAAAACACCCATCTTATTAAGTTAAAGAGATTTTAATCCTTTATACCAATGATTCTCTCAATCGACGTTGGTACAAAGAATTTAGCCCTCTGTCTTCTTGATGATAAAACTGGAAACCTTGTGAGGCAATGGGATGTTGATGGTATTCCACCACAACATGCGGATGGGGTCTATGTATCACTCCGTAACCATCTCGATGAAAGACCCTGGGTCCTGACTGCCGATACGATTCTCATTGAAAAGCAACCTGATCGTAACAAGAAGATGGTTTCTGTGATGCATTTTTTGCACGCGTACTTCATCATCAGATGTCCAAAGGCTGAGACGATCCTCTATGATGCACGCCACAAGATTCCAGATGTCGCCGGTCCCGGGAAGGCACAGTACAATAAGAGAAAGAAGGTTGCCATCCAAAGGTGTGAAGAGTTTATTCGCACAGGTCCAACGAACGCACACTGGTTAGATGTATTCCTAAAATCTAAGAAGAAGGATGATCTCGCGGACACTGTGATGCAGGCACTCTCTTTTGTCAATAGGGTTGAAGTTCTACCAGCTTCAAAAAAGAAAAAGACTACAAAGTTGGTGGCTCGAAAACCAAATGAAAATCAAAAGAGGACAAAGTATTCCAAATCAAACTTGGCTTGGATGTATCTGAACAAAGTTGAATGTGAAGTTCTTGAGAATAATAAAAGATTCATGAAAGATTTGAAAAGGTACTATCGAGACCTAAGTGAATTGATCAGAGAACTAAAGTAGAAAAATGTCTCTCTCCATCCGCATGTCCGCTACACCCAACAAGCCCCACATCGACAAGGTTATCAAAAGTAACAAGCGTCTCAAGTCTGCGTTCCACTCGAGGAAGTTGAATCGGAACACACATCGTGTTGCCCTCGACGAACTTGACACCTTTATAGAACTCGTGGATGAAGCCATGGATGCCATGAATGACACGAGAATTGAACTCGAAAGGACTCAAGAGAAGCTTTATGAGCTGTACGACTTTTGTGGAGAAGTGCCATTTGATGATAGTTGTGATTATTAAAGATTTGAACGGATAGATATCTATAATGCAAAAGGTTCTCGATCATGGAT
>Ga0181399_1000161_pt1 | contig 24041 bp, 30 predicted proteins | sample 22SPOviralmetaG_FD_130128 | JGI IMG/M metagenome (GOLD analysis project Ga0181399, IMG submission 130128) | Marine viral communities from the oligotrophic San Pedro Time Series (SPOT) site, San Pedro Channel, CA, USA - 22 SPOT_SRF_2011-05-21 | ecosystem: Environmental > Aquatic > Marine > Strait...
ATTAATCGCACACGAATGCGCTCACGCTTTACATACACCAGTTGATGGTTGGAAGTCTATAATGCATGATGACTCTTTAAGATCATATGTAAATGTATTAGAAGATTGTAGAATAGATAGAATTATACAAAAACAATACCCAGGTGTTGTTAAGAATTATTTAAATGGTTTTGATATATTAGAAAAACAAAATTTCTTTGGTACTCACGGAAAAGATATTAATAAAGACTATATGTTAATTGATAAAATTAACTTATACTATAAGTCTTCAAAAAGATTGCCGTTCATTTTTTCTCCTAAAGATGTTAGTTGGTTAAGTAAGGTTGACGCATTGAAAACTTTTGATGATGTTGTCAACCTTGCCAAAGACATATTAAAATGGCAGAAAAAACAAGTTGAACAATTAAAAAAATTACCTGATTTTGATTCACACGTTATCGCAGAAAACTATAACCTAAACCAAGATGATGAAGATGGTGAAGAAGTTGAGTCTAAAAAGTCAGATGAAAAAACTGACGAGAATGATGATAAAGATTCTGGCGATAGTGAAGAAGCAGAAAACAATAATGAAGATAAAAAAGAGTCTGGTGAACAGACTGCTGTTACAGAAGAAGCTCAACAAGGTGGTGGTGAAGGTGTTGCGCCACAAAAATTACTTTCTATTACAAACGAATCTTTAGAAGATAAAAAATCTAATTTATATGATGGTGAAAAAAGTTATTCTTACTTTACTTTACCAAATACAAATTTAAATAAAGTTATTGTTTCAAATAAACAATTCTTAAAAGATTTGAGATCGTATGCGTTTAAAGAAATAAAACAATATCCAAACGCAAGTGGTACTTATTACAACTGGTTAAAAACTCATTACAAAGAATTTAAAAACGATAATAAGAAAACAGTTAATTATCTTGTTAAAGAATTTGAGATGAAAAAAGCGGCGACTGCTTATAAGAGAGCGTCTACAGATAAGACTGGTATTATTGATCCTCTTAAATTACCATCTTACAAATATTCAGATGATATATTTAAAAGATTAACTATTTTACCTGATGCTAAAAATCACGGTATGATGATGTTACTTGATTGGTCAGGTTCAATGTGTAATATATTAAAACAAACAGTTGAACAGTTAATGAATCTAATTTGGTTTTGTCAGAAAGTTAATATTCCTTATGAAGTTTATTTATTTACAAGTGAGTATGGTGGCGATGATAGACGTACCCACAGTTCAGGTCACTTTGAATACAAATATGGTGATGTAACATTAGATAAAGTAAATCTAGTTTGTGTTGCAAGTAATAAAGTTAAGAAGACAGAATTAGATGAATCTTTAATGTGGTTATATCATATGGCACTTGCGTATGATGACAGATATTCTGGTAGTTATGTTTTCGGTCAAAAAACACACGAAGGTGAGATGTTTTATATGCCACACAATTATTACTTAGGTACAACTCCATTAAATCAAGCATTAATCGCTTTTGAAAAAATGATACCTATGTTTAAGAATAAAAACAAGATTGAAAAAATGTCACTAATTACTTTGACAGATGGTGGCGCAAACTTTTCTTTTGGTAATACTATGGGTGATGAAGGTGTAGAGGTTCCAACAGATCACGGTAAACCAGTTATCAAAGTTGGTAAAAAACAATACACAGTTGCTGATGAGAGTACATATTATTCAAGTGATATTTACACTGGTTTACTTTTAGATATTATAAGACAAAGACACGGTATATCTACTATTGGTTTTTATGTGACTAAAAAATTAAGAGGTTATGATGTAGAAAGATTTGCTAGAGATTGTAAAAATTGGGAAGAGAGATATAAGAGAACCCAAAAAATTAAATCTAGTTTATCAAAAGAGAAGTATGCATCAGTAGATAGTATGGGTTATGACAAGTATTTCTTATTAAATGGTAAAAAATTAAAAGTTGAGAATACAGATTTATCAAATATTAAAGATAATATGAAATCAAGTGGTATCGCTAGAGTGTTTAAAAAGTCTATGAAAGGGCGAATCACTAGTAGAACTTTGTTAAATCAATTTATTCAGGAGGTTGCATAGTGAAAAACACTAGTAAAATCAATCCAATTTATGGGGTTGACTTTTATGTAAATCCTGATATTATTATATTATAAACTATGAAAAAAAAGGAGCACACTATGATAGACTTAAACGCAAGTCAAAAAGAACAAGTGTCAGTGTTACATAAACACTATAACAAAGACACTTTAACTAGAGGTGAGATTAACGCTCTAGTATCTAAAAAGAAGATTAAAAACCCTTCTTGGTTAAAAACAGATAAGTACAAAGTTGACAGAGGTACTTACAAGTTACCACTAGATGGTACACCTACCGAGAACGAACAGTTAATGGAAACTGAAGTTGCCGATACTAAAACAGAGGCTGCTTATGTTGTTTCTTCTTTAACTGGTAATATCGTACCACAAAAAGATTCAACCTTTGTGAGTTTTGGTAACTATCCAGATGTTAAGAATATAATTAAATCTGGTCAGTTCTATCCATTATTCATTACAGGTCTTTCTGGTAATGGTAAAACAATGTCAGTTACACAGGCATGTGCTGAATTGAAAAAAGAATTAATCAGAGTTAATATCACTATTGAAACAGATGAAGATGATTTGTTAGGTGGTTATAGACTTAAAGATGGTCAGACTGTATGGCAGAATGGTCCAGTAATTGAAGCGATGGAAAGAGGCGCAGTTCTTTTACTTGATGAGATTGATTTGGCATCAAATAAAATTATGTGTTTACAACCAATCCTTGAAGGTTCTGGTGTCTTTGTTAAGAAGATTAACAAATTCGTTAAACCTAAAGATGGCTTTAATGTGATCGCTACTGCGAATACTAAAGGTCAAGGTTCAGAAGATGGTAAGTTTATCGGTACCAATGTATTGAACGAAGCGTTTTTAGAAAGATTTCCAATTACGTTTGAACAATCTTACCCAACTTCTAAAACAGAAAAAAAGATATTATCAAATACCTTAAAAGCCTCAGGTAAAAAAGATGACAAGTTTGTTGACAACTTAACTACTTGGGCTGACGTTATCAGAAAAACCTATTTTGATGGTGGCGTTGATGAGGTTATATCAACTAGAAGATTGGTACATATTACACAAGCTTATTCTATCTTTGATAATAAGATGAAGGCGATTCAAATGTGTACTAATAGATTTGATGATGATACAAAAAATTCGTTTGTAGAGTTATATACAAAAGTGGACTCGGGAGCCAGTGTCGAAGACATAATGGAATCCAAGAGGAAAGCTGATTTAGACTCTCAATTGAATGACAATGACAGTGAGTCGGATTCAGAAGAAGACAATTCTTATGATTCTTAATCTGTCAATTCATAGTGTAGTCCTAGGGGGCGCTTCGGCGCCCTCTTTTTACTATACTTTAGGGTGTGTCAATACAGACCATTTACTTTTAAACAAAAATGGTGTAAGCTTATAGTATGAAAGTTAATTTAGAAAAATTTAAAGTTGCTGATACTGGCCAAGTGAGACCAAATTTTAAAGGCAGACAACCCAAAGGCATGACGTTTGTAGGTTTTTATAGAATACCTTTAGATATGTTAATAACAAAAACTGACTTTCATAAGTTATCAAATATCAGACCAATTTCTTCAGAACATAAAAATAGTTTAGTATCGCTTATAGAATCAGGACTGTGGCAAGAAGGCAGTTATATACCACCTACGGTAATGATTACCAGAAGTGGCAAATTAGTTTTACTTACAGGCGAGCACACTTATCAAGCTTTCTATGATATAAAAAGCGGTGACTTGTTTGTTGCGTTAGTTGAATTTGATACTTTTAAAAATGCTAAAACTTGGCAGTCAAATGAAAATGCGAATATAGAATATGTTAAACGTGGTAGAGATGATGACCAAGTCGCTCAATCTTCAAAAGATATTCTTCAAAAAGATATTGAAGACGGCCTCGTTGATAGTACCGACATTAATAAAATGGAACAAGCCATCATAGAGATATTAAAAGACCAAGACATAACAAAATCTTTAGTCGGCGAATCAAAAGTTAGAAAAATAGTTACCAAAGTTTTAGAATACTTTAATGATAATATTGAAGTTGTAAAAAATTATACAGATGTAGAACTAAAAGAATATTTTGAAAAAAAATTTAAAGATAAAACATTGAGTAATAGTAAATTTATTCTTAATGATGATAATAGTATTATTATCAATAATGATATTACAGAGAATGAAAAAGGTCTTAACATTATGAGATACCAACAAAAGTTATTAAAACTTGCTAACTATCTTTATAAAATGAATTATCCTTTAGATAAAGTAAGATTAGAAATATTAAATCATTTTTCTACTCCTAATTCAAAAACATATGCAGAATTATTAAAAGAAGATAAATCAAATACTAGACTTAAAAAATATTTTTCTAGTTTAGAAAACATTTTAAAGTTTAAAGATTTCTTTTTAAACGCAAACAAACATAACGTACCACAAATGAGTGATAAAAAATAATGTATATAGATTTTGAAAAATTTAATGAGAATAGTTATGTGTTAGACTCTGTACTATTGGGGGTAGAGTATGATGGTCTTTGCGCTAAATACGATTCAATATTAGAATTAAAATTAGATAATTGGCATCCAAAATTAAAATGGATAATTACCAAAGCTATGGGTCGCTCAGTTTACAGTATTGTACATAATGGTAAAATCATTAATACAGGTTTAACAAGTAAAATGGCAAACGCATCTAAAAAATTAAAACAAAAAGTTACCAAAGACCATTTACTAAAACCTCAGCTATGGGGCGAGTTCTTTTTTGATAATGGTGACCACTATTACTCTGGTACAGAAACAGCATTCAAAGAATGGCAAAAGATTATGAATTATCTTTGTCATACCACCAACGTAACTGGTGAAGAAAATGATTTGTTAAGTACACAAACTCACAGAGATGATGATACAAAACAATTAGATAGATATACTTTATTAGAAAACTCTTATGATACTGCTAAGATTGAATTAGAAACGCCTACAAACGGATTTATAAAAAGTAGAAAGTTTCCTTTATCATTACCTACAGAGTTTGTAAAATGGGAAAAAGAATTAATCAAAGACATTGAAAGGGAGGAGGTAAAATAGTTTGAGTATTACAGTAGAAGTAAGAAAAGGTAATTTAGAACAGGCGATGCGTGTACTAAAAAAGAAAGTACAAAAAGAAGGCGTTATAAAAGATTATAGAGCTAAGTCGGTTTATGAAAAACCAAGTGAAAGAAAAAGACGTAAGAAAAAAGAAGGCATTGCTAACTTTAAAAAGAACCAAAAGAAGTTAAAACAACAAAGAGGTTTTTAAAGTTTTACACTATACGTTGATGTATATATATTATGGTCAGGCAACTCGTAAGTCCTTGACAGTGTAAAAGCCCGAGATTATCTCGGTGTCGCAAATCGCAGGTTTAGCCACTTACTGCGTGAACAAAAAAGTGGCACTTGTAATTATTAAATTAATGATTATATAAATAATTGTACAACGCCATAATGGGTTGTACTTAAAATAAACTTGCTTAACAAAAGGAGTTATAATGACTAATAGAGCAATTTCAATTTTCAATCAATTAAGACCACTATCAGTAGGATTTGATGATGTGTTCAATCATTTTGAGCATATGTTAGATTCGGATTTTACAAGTGTTCCTAACTATCCACCTTACAATATAGTAAAGACTGGTAAGTACACTTATGATATACAAGTAGCACTTGCTGGTTATGGTAAAAAGGACATAGATGTATCTTTTGAGAATAGTGTCTTAACAATTAAATCTGTCAAAGATAAAGACGAAAAAGAGGTTGAAGATAACGAGGGTGTACTTCACAAGGGTATCGCCAAAAGAATGTTCACAAAGTCTTTTACAATCGCTGAAGATGTAGAAATCAAAGGTGCAGAGTTAAAAGATGGCCTATTAAGTGTATCAATGGAAAGAGTTATTCCAGAGCACAAAAAAGCTAGAACAATAAAGATCAAGTAATCTAAAACGAGAAAGCGCTAAGACTTGACTTCTTGGCGCTTTTCGTATATAATGAGTCTAAATTATTAAGGAGTTTTATTATGGACAAGTGGAATATTATAGATCACACATTTAAATATAGAATAGGTGATAGTGATGAAAAAGGCGGCTGTACTTTTATCGGCGGCGAATGGGTAGATGTTACTACCGATCAATTATTTAAAGGCAAAAAAGTTTTAATGTTTAGTTTACCTGGTGCTTTTACACCAACGTGTTCTGGACAACAATTACCAATGTATGATACATTGTATTCAAAATTTAAAGACCAAGGTTTTGATGAGGTATATTGTATATCTGTAAACGATGCGTTTGTTATGAACGCTTGGGCTAGAGATTTAAAAATTGAAAACGTTAAAATGATACCAGACGGTTGTGGTACGTTTACGAGATCAATGGGCATGTTAGTAAATAAACCTGCTCAAGGATTTGGTATGAGATCGTGGAGATATTCAGCGATTATTAATGATGGTGAAGTAGAAGAATTTTTTGAAGAACCAGGAATTAATAATGCAAGTGCTGATGATGACCCATATACAGTTTCATCGCCAGAACATATGTTAAGTTTTTTACAAGTTAAAGATGTTGAGAAAAGCTTATAACATTGACAATTAAACTATACTATGATAAACTATATTATATTAAATTATGAAAAGGAGTGAAGTATGAATCTATCAACTGACACATTATCTGTGTTAAAAAACTTTTCTGACATTAATCAAAATTTGTTGATTAAACCAGGAAACAAAGTACAAACTATTTCTACAATGAAAAATATTTTGGCAGAAGCCGAAGTATCAGAAAAGTTTGAAAGTGAATTTGCGATCTATGACTTACCTGAATTTTTAAGATCAGTTGAGTTATTTGATAAACCAGAACTAAAATTTAATGGTAGTGGTTACGTAAATATATCAAAAGGAGATACTAGAGGTATTAAGTATTTCTTTGCAGACAAATCTGTAATTGTATCGCCAAGTAAAGGTATTAATATGCCTGATAAACACGTTACATTTACTTTAAAGAAAAGTGACTTTACAGATTTAATGAAAGGCGCAACAACTTTAAATCTACCTGATATTTCAGTTGTAGGTAAAGATAGTAAAATCTCATTAGTTGCTACTGACAAAAAGAATAAGTCTTCAAATACATATTCTGTTAATGTTGGTGAAACTGATAAAGAGTTTACTGCTTACTTTAGAACTGAAAACTTCAAACAAATCGTAGATGATTATGATGTTGCTATTTCAAAAGCAAAAATCTCACACTTTGTTAATAGAAACAAAGCAGTACAATATTGGATAGCATTAGAACCTGATTCAGAGTTTTAAATGAAATTCAGTAAGACCGAATGGCATCAAGTTGCTTCTGAATTTAAATATGATATTGATGATAAAGATATTATAGAAGAATTTGGGTCAGTCCAAAGATTTAAAGAAATCATATCACATCAGGACCAAGAGTATCGTTCTAATTTAGAACCACACGGTGAAGAACCTACAGATGAAGAATCTGATAAGTTTTGGAACTTTGTTTCTGATTCTGATTCTGATAGAGAAGATGATTGGTGGACTGATAGAAAAGGTGGCTATGATGTTACTTGTAAGTATGAAGAAGAATCTAAAAATGAATAAAGTGAGGTTTATATTATGTCAGAGTTTTTATGGGTTGAGAAGTATCGACCTAAAAAAATAAGTGAGTGTATTCTTACAGAAGAACTTAAAAATACATTTACACAATTCCTAAAACAAAAAGAGATACCTAATCTATTATTATCAGGTAGTGCTGGTACTGGTAAGACAACAGTTGCTAAAGCATTATGTGAAGAATTACATTGTGATTATATTGTCATAAATGGTTCAGATGAAGGTAGACAAATTGATACAGTAAGAAGTAAAATTAAGAACTTTGCTTCTACCGTATCACTAACAGAAGACGCTAATCACAAAGTTATAATCATAGACGAAGCAGATTATATGAACGCAGAATCAGTACAACCTGCGTTAAGAAATTTTATTGAAACGTTTTATAAGAACTGTAGATTTATATTTACTTGTAATTATAAGAATAAGATAATCCCAGCGTTACATAGTCGTTGTACAGTGATTGACTTTAAGATTACGAATGGTCAACGTGTAAAGACTGCTACTGCCCTCTTAAAACGCCTAGAAGGCGTCTTAAAAGACGAAGATATAGAGTTTGATAAAAAAGTATTAGCAGAACTTATACAAAAACATTATCCAGACTTTAGAAGAACAATCAACGAATTACAAAGATATTCTGTAAGAGGTAAGATTGATAGTGGTATATTGTTTAGTCTATCCGAAGTCAATACAAAAGAACTCATAACATCATTAAAAGACAAAAGATTTAATGATATGAGAAAATGGGTTATTCAAAATTTAGATAAAGAACCATCTCATCTATTCAGAACAATCTATGAAATTCTATATTCAAGTTTAGATTCAAAATCTATTCCACAATCTATATTAATTTTGGCAGGATACCAATATAAATCTGCGTTTGTCGCAGACCAAGAAATAAATATGATTGCTTGTTTAACTGAAATTATGGCAAGTTGTAAATTTAAATAAAGAGAAGACAATGGCAAGAAGAACATTATTTAGAACTTTGATAGTAAAGTTGAGAATGTGGTATGCAGATATAAGAGGTCATCACGGCAAATGTTGGGATTATGAACCAGGTGATTATTATATGGGAAGTCACAAAGGACACTTAAAACATCAAAAAAGAAAATAGAAAAAGGATTATTATATGTATGAGTTACGTGATTACCTTAACGCTATAAATTTTACTAAAGAAAACCTATTAGACACAGACGATTTAACTTGGGAGAAGAAATATCCTCCATTTATAATTAACAAGTGTTTATCTATGCATTACGACTGTATTGAAAAGGCGAATGAGATGAATGGCTATCATTTTTTAGATAAAAAAGTCCAGTTTCGTTTTTACATAAATAGTATAAGAAAAAGAAAGCGATTTGGTGGAAAGTGGTTATCACAATCCAAATTGAAAAATTTAGAGTATGTAAAAGAGTATTATGGTTATAGTAATGAGAAAGCAAAACAAGCTCTCAACATACTAAAAGACGAACAAATTGAACATATAAAAGAGACCTTGAATAAAGGTGGGAGAACAAAATGAGCGAAGAAATTGTAAACTGGTCGCCAGAGAGTATGTTAGAGGTCACAATCAAACAACCAGACGACTTCCTAAAGATCAGAGAAACTTTGACACGTATCGGTGTCGCTAGTAGAAAAGATAAAACATTATATCAATCTTGTCATATATTACATAAACAAGGTAAGTATTACATCACACACTTTAAAGAATTATTTGCGTTAGATGGTAAGAAAGCAACTTTGACAGAAAATGATATTCAGAGAAGAAATACAATCTCAATTCTATTACAGGATTGGAATTTAATTGATATAGTAGAGAGATCACAAGCAGAGAACAAAGCACCATTATCTCAAATCAAAGTATTACCCTTTAAAGAAAAAAAGGAATGGAACTTATCAGCGAAATATAATATTGGAAAAAAGATTGAAGAAAATAAGGAAGAAGTTAATACAGAGAATGAATAAATGTTGGTTCCAAAGTTTAGAGAATTTATAACAGAACAAGACCTAGATCGTAAATCAAAACCTATTACGATTGCGATGGTTACTGTAGCAGATTCAAAAGACCCTAAAGAAAACACAACTGCCGATTTAGTACAAAAGGCTTGTAAGAAAAAAGGCATAAAGTGTATTATTGTAAATACTAAAACAACTATCATCACATCAAAAGACGAAGATAAGGGTGCATTAACTGTATCTAACTATGATGGTAAAGGTAGTGAACATACTTTTATAGGTAGAGATACAGTTTGTATTACAAGAGGTGGTGCCTTAGAAGATGAAGCAGGGTTATCTTTAATATCTTCTTTTCAAAATTCACAAGCATTTATGTTAAACACAAGAGCAGCAATGCTTACTTGTGATAATAAACTAACAACAGCATTATTATTTGAAAAGTTTGGTTTACCAACACCAAAAACAGCATTTGTATCAAACGAAAAAAATATTAAAACTGCTTTAGATATGATTGGTGGTAAATTTCCTGTCATATTAAAAACACTTACAGGTACACAGGGTGTTGGAGTTATTAAGATTGAAAGTTATGAGGGACTTGTTGCCACTTTACAATCAATGTGGAAATTGAATGCTGAAGTCTTAATACAAGAATATATGAAATCAGATTTTGATATTAGAACTTTTGTAGTAGATAATAAAATATTTGCTAGTACAAAAAGAGTGCATAGTAGTTATGACTTTAGATCAAATACTCATAGAGGTGCTGAACCAGAACCTTACATATTAAATAAAAAAGAAAAAGAATTAGTATTAAAAGCGGCTAGAGTTTCTCGAGCTTATATGGTAGGTGTTGACCATATTATATACAAAGGCGAACCTTATCTATTAGAAATCAATGGTAGTCCAGGATCAGGTGCTGATTACGAGGGTTATCAACATAAAGATTACTATTCAGATTCAGAACCTTCTGGTAGAATTGACGGTGAACAGATGATGTTTAATATGGTTGACTGGATATCTGATAGAACGCATTGGGATAGACAATCACTTATAGAATGTGGTTGGTTAGAAACTATTGATTTAGATGAAATAGGTAAAGTGAGAGCTAAGTTTGATACAGGTAATGGATCAGAGGCTTGTGTTTTACACGCTGATGAAATTATAGAATCAAAAGGTAAAATAGTAAAATGGAAATATGATGGTAAAACTTATGAAAAACCTAAACACGGTGAGAGTAAAGTTTACAGATCAAATGCTACTAACGAGCCTTCAGAAATAAGACCAACTATATTAATGGATTTAACTTTCAATGGTTTTACTTATATAGATATAGAAGTTGGTTTAGACCAAAGACCAAGATCAGGTTCTGATCTATTGGTAAATAGAGATTTAATGCGGCAAATGAATGTTGGTGTCAATCCTAACAGAACATTTGTATTAAGTAGAAGATTAAGACCGATTGAAAAAGAAGGCAAACAAGACAAAGTTGGCTTTGAAAAATAACATTGACATTTACGTCAATGTGTGTTATATTATAAACAATTAAGGAGTTATTATGTCAGACGTGAAAATATTAAGACTCTCTACTGGTGAAGATGTAATCGCTAAAGTAGGTGAGAATGACCAAGGTGTGAGTTTAAACAAACCATTTGTTATCATACCTCAACAAGCAGGCCCAGGTAAACCAATTCAATTAATGATGTCACTATACAATGCTTTTGGCAAAAGTGATAACGTAACTATAGGAAAAGATAAAGTTGTGTTTATGACTGAACCTAAAGATGAGATATTAAAATCATATCAACAAAATACAAGCAGTATTTTAACATCACCAAGTCTAATTACGGAATCTAAATTACCAAAGATTTAATGATTACTGTTAACTTCAAACGAGGACAGGAAACTATTCCAGTCCAAGTTGACGAGGGTAGAACTATTATGGAAGCGGCCAGAGATTTTGGCAACTTACCAGAAGTCCCTGGCGATTGTGGTGGTTGTTGTGCTTGTGCTACGTGTCATATCAAAGTAGATGAAACTTGGATTGATAAAATAGGAAAAGTAGATGAAAGCTCATTTGAAGGTGGCCTAATTGAATATGAAAAAGGTTACGATCCAAATGTGAGTAGATTAGGTTGTCAAATTCAATTAAATAAAGAACACGATGGTTTGGTCGTATATTTACTTGACAATCATAAAATTTAATGTTATAATAGACTATGATAAAAATTGAATTAATAGATATGATGGGAAATGACTTAACAGTAGTAAATGCTGCTAGAGTAAGTTATTCAAAGACTAAAAAATCATTTGAACTATCAGATGAAAAACTTATTAAGTATCTAGCCGAACATAATCATTGGTCACCTTTCGCACATGCAAGTTTACAGTTTAGAATTAAAGCACCAATCTTTGTTGCAAGACAACTTGTAAAACATCAAGTCGGATTAACCTGGAATGAAGTAAGCAGACGTTATGTAGATTTCCCACCTAAACTATACGAACCTGAAACGTGGAGAGGTAGACCAAAGAACTCTAAACAAGGAAGTGACGGTGAGATAGAACTAGATCAAACAATTAAGTATAATATGAAAACAACTATGGAAAGTTGTCTTATACTTTACAATACATTATTACAAAAAGGTGTGGCACCAGAACAGGCAAGAATGGTATTGCCACAATCAATGATGACTGAATGGTATTGGTCTGGAACACTATACGCATTTTCTAGGGTTTGTAATTTAAGATGTAAACCAGATACACAAAAAGAAACTAGAGATGTTGCAGATGAGATGTTTAAAATTTGTGACGAGAAGTTTCCATATAGTTGGAAATATTTAACAAAATAAATTATGAATTTTTATAAAAACGTTATTGAACATAGAGGTAAGTTATTAGTACGTGGTATACACGATGGTAAAGAATACAAAGAAAAATTAGATTTCAATCCTACCCTTTATGCAATCACGCAAGAACAAACAGATTTCAAAACATTAAAAGGTCAAAATCTTAAACCTATTACATTTGGAAGTATATCAAAAGCAAGAGAGTTTAAAAAGTCTTATAATACAGATAACTCACCATTGTTTGGTATGGATAGATACCAATATCAATATATCGCAAACGAGTATCCTGAAGATGTACAATTTGACAAAGATGCAATAAAAATATTTACGGTTGACATAGAGTGTAGTGCGGAAAATGGTTTTCCTGATGTAGAAAATCCAATGGAAGAACTACTAGCGATCACAGTAAAAAATCAATCTAACAAACAAATCATAACTTGGGGCACTGGCGAGTTTAAAACAGATAGACCAGATGTAACTTATATAAGATGTAAGTCAGAGAAGTCTTTGATTATGGAGTTTATGAAGTTTTGGATTAAGAACTATCCTGACGTTATCACAGGTTGGAATACTAAATTTTTTGACATACCTTATTTGTTTAATCGTATTAGAAACCTAGTAGATGAAAAAGTTATTAAAAGATTTTCACCTTGGAATTTAGTTGAAAGAGAATCAATTGTTGTAAGAGGTAGACCACAAACTCATTATAATATTTTTGGTATTGTAATGTTAGATTATTTGGACCTATACAAAAAGTTTATACCACAAAGACAAGAGAGTTACAAACTAGATTATATTGGTAAAGTAGAACTTGGCTTACAAAAAGATGAAAACCCCTATGATACATTTAGAGATTGGTATACAAAAGACTTCCAATCATTTATTGATTACAACATCAAAGACGTTGAGATTGTTGATGGACTAGAAGATAAACTAAAATTAATTGAACTTGTATTAACTATGGCGTATGAAGCAAAAGTTAATTACAATGATGTATTCTCACAAGTTAGAATGTGGGATATGTTGATTTACAATTATCTAAAAAAAGATAATATAATGATTCCTCCAAAGGAAGATAACGTCAAGGAAGACAAGTATGACGGCGCTTATGTTAAAGACCCTATTACAGGTATGCATAAATGGATAGTATCATTTGACATTAACTCTCTATATCCACACTTAATTATGCAGTATAACATTTCGCCAGAAAAAATCATTGGCGTTAAACCATCGGGCGTTTCAGTTGATAAGATGTTAAAACATGCGACACCATTAACACACTTAAAAACTGAAGGCGCTTGTATTACACCAAATGGTGCTATGTTTAAAACAGATAGTCCAGGTTTCTTACCTAGACTTATGGAAAGTATGTACAATGATAGAGTTAAGTTTAAAACTCTTGCGTTTCAAGCAAAGAAAGAATATCAAAAGACAAAAGATCCAAAGACAGCAAAAGAAATATCTCGTTGTCATAATATACAATGGGCAAAAAAGATTGCGTTGAACTCTGCTTATGGCGCTATTGGTAATCAATATTTTAGATACTATGATGTAAGACAAGCAACTGCTATCACTTCATCTGGTCAATTTGTAATTAGATTTATTGAAAAGAATGTAAATGAATATATCAATAAAATATTAAAGACACACGATAAGGTAGATTATATTGTTGCGTCAGATACAGATTCAATTTATCTTACTTTAGATAAACTAGTTGAGGCGACTTGTAAAGATAAATCAAAAGTAGATACATTAAAGTTTCTAAACAAAGTAGTTAGTAGCAGAATAGAACCATTTATAGATAAGTGTTTCGCAGAACTTGCCGACTATACAAATGCCATTGGAAATAAAATGGTTATGAAACGAGAAGTTATCGCTGACAAAGGTATATGGACAGCGAAAAAAAGATATATGTTAAATGTATTAGATGAAGAAGGTATTACATTTGATGAACCTAAACTAAAAATTATGGGTATTGAAGCTGTAAAGTCATCAACACCTGAAGTTTGTCGTGGTAAAATTAAAGAGGCCATCAATTTAATTATGACAAAAAATGAAGATACACTACAAACATTTGTATCTAAATTTAAAGACGAGTTTTATAATATGTCAGCAGAACAAATATCTTTTCCAAGGTCTTGTAATAACTTGGCTAAATACAAACATAGTAATGATATTTTTATCAAAGGTACACCAATACACGTAAAAGGTGCTTTGATTTACAATCATCAAATAAAAGAATTTAAATTAAGTAGAAAGTATCCAATGATACAAGAAGGTGATAAGATTAAGTTTGTAAAACTAATAGAAGCAAATCCATTTAAGTTTGATGTAATTAGTTATGTGACTAAACTTCCAAAAGAGTTTAATTTAGACAAGTATATTGATTACGAAGTACAATTCCAAAAAACATTTTTAGACCCATTAAGTTTTATTTTAAATTCAATCGGTTGGTCTTATGAAAAGAAAGCATCACTTGAAGATTTTTTTGTATGATAACAAGTTTATTTTTAATATTAATAACTATACATTGGGGTTTTGCTACTGGCGCAATACTTGCAATGAAAACAGACTGGAGTATACCTAGGTTTCTAATTATAGTTTTACTTTTTAGATACTTACTAATATCTTATGGTCTTTAACGCAAATAAACAATATGGAGTAATATATGCAGATCCACCTTGGACGTTTAAAACGTATAGTAACAAAGGCAAAGATAAAAGCCCTGAAAGACATTATCCTTGCATGTCTATCGCTGACATTATTCGGTTACCTGTTGACCGAATTGCTAAGGACGATGCAGTCCTTTTAATGTGGGTTGTAGATCCACTTTTAGACCAGGCGTTTAAAGTTATTGACGCCTGGGGTTTCAAGTATAAGACAGTTGGTTTTACTTGGGCAAAAACGAATCGAACTAAAATGGGTTTCTTTACAGGTCTTGGTTATTGGACTAGAGGTAATCCAGAAATGTGTTTATTGGCAACTCGTGGGAAACCTAAAAGGCTAAATAAAAGTATACCACAATTAGTTGTAGATCAAAGACGAGAACACAGTAGAAAACCAGATATAGTATATGACCATATAGAAAAAATGCTAGAAGGTCCTTATGTAGAACTCTTTGCTCGTAGAAAACGAGATGGTTGGGAAAGTTGGGGAAACGAAGTATGATTATAGACTTGACATTAGCGTTATTATATGTTATATTAGGGTATGGTTTTGTCATATGGTTATTAATGAAATGGAACAATGAACAATTATAAAAGATATACATTACAAGATACTTTAGATAGTGAGAAAAGAGCACTATTTAATGTACTATCAACTTTCGCTGGTGGTGGCGGCTCATCAACAGGTTATAGATTGGCTGGTGCTAAGATATTGGCGATCAATGAATTTGTACCTGAAGCACAAAACACTTATAGAGAAAATTATCCAGATACATTAATAATACCAGGTGATATTAAAAAGTTATCAGGTAAAGATTTTTTAGAAAAGGTTAATTTGAAACCAGGTGAACTTGACTTATTAGATGGTTCTCCTCCGTGTTCAGCGTTTAGTATGGCGGGTTCTGTATCGCATGGTAAAGGTAATACACACGCAGATGCCTTTGGTAAAAAGAAAAAGTATAGTGACATTGAAGGTGTAGAAAATGTTGAAGATTTATTTTTTGAATTTTTAAGAGTGGCAGAAGAAATCAAACCAAAAGTAATTATTGGCGAGAATGTCGAAGGTTTAACAATGGGTGAAGCCAAAGAGTATTTTCATAAGATACAAAATAGATTTGAAGATATAGGTTATCTAGTTGTTGCTGATGTATTAAATTCAAGTTATTATGGTGTACCACAAGCTCGTAAAAGAACTTTCTTCATTGCTGTTAGAGAAGATGTTGCTGAAAAAGTTGGCATTAATTTTATGACAATGTATCAATTATATCCAGAAAAGAATAACGAACAAACATTACTTGGTGAAGCAATAAATGATGTTGTAAACGAAGACCAAGAAGAAATAAATTTATTATTAGAAAAATTAAGTATAGAAACTGCTGTAGGTAAAACTTTGGCAAAGATGCCAAGGGATCCAGACAAAGTATTGACAGGTATGGATTACCACGATAAAGGTCATCACTTTAATTTAAAAAGATGTAGTTTAAGAAAACCAAGTCCAACAATTACAGCGATGGGTAATTTTCCAGGTGTTGCTGGCACTTGTCACCCATTAGAAGATAGAAAGTTTACTATAAAAGAGTTAAAAAGAATTATGTCACTACCTGAAGATTTTAAATTAACAGGCAAACATCAACAGCAGTCAGAAAGAATTGGTCGTATGGTACCACCTCTTATGATGAAAGCACTTGCCGAAAGTGTATATAACAAAGTATTGAAACCATATAAGGAGTTAGATAATGACTAAATTTACATTTGCCACATCAGAAGAAGGCTTCGATAATCATATTGATAAGTCTGTTAGAGGGTATAGTCACTTATGGGGTGATATACTTTCACTATCAAAATATTTTGTAGAAGATTATACCCAAGTTGTTGACATTGGCTGTTCAACAGGTAAACTATTAAAAGGTATGATGGAACAAAACAACGATCATATACCACACGCACAATACACAGGTATTGAAATAGAAGATGACTTCTATGGCGATTATAATATGGACGAAGAAAAATATCAAAATTTAAGTTACTACAGAGGCGATGTAAGAGATTTTAATTTTCAAAACTGTTCTTTAGTTACTTCTATATTTACTTTACAGTTTATGTCACCAAAAGATAGACAAGATGTAATTAATAAAGTTGCCGATGGTTTAAATACTGGTGGCGCATTTATCTTTAGTGAAAAAACTTTTAGTTGTAATCCTAAAATACAAGATATGATGACCTTTACTTTTTATGATTATAAAAGAAAAAATTTTACAGATAAAGAAATACTAGATAAAGAAGTACAATTAAGACATATGATGAAGTTAAATACTAAAACAGAAATCTATGAAATGTTTACAAACGCAGGGTTTGAAGTACATAATTTCTGGCAAAACTTTAACTTTATGGGCGCCATTGCTTTGAAGAAATAAATAATATGATGGCGATTACTAATCAATCATATAAAGAACTAAAAGATTATTGGGACTATCAAAGAAAGATAGAATACAATAAAGAGATTGTTCACTATTTGGCTGATAAGTTTGAGGGAAGAGTCTATAATGATTTTGGTATGATAAGTATAGATGAGATGAAAAACTTGCTATGGACAAGAGTTAAGTCAGAAGATTACGAAGAACCTAAAAAAGGTTATGTACCAAAAGACCCTAAACTAAGGTTTGAGTGGGAGGGTGAAGCACACTTACCAACACACTTACTTCCTTATGATAAAGATTTTAAAAACTAGACTTGACAAATAGCAATAAGTATGATATATTATAACACAATTAAGGAGATTGAATATGAGTAATTTTTTAAAAGATATAATTAAAGAAACTGGTAATGAATATGCTGGTTTAGTAAGTGATGGTGTTGATAGCGCTGATGTAACTAGTTTTATTGATACAGGTTCATATTCATTTAACGCATTATTATCTGGTAGTATCTATGGTGGTATGCCAGGAAACAAAATCACAGCAATCGCTGGTGAAGCCGCAACAGGTAAAACATTTTTCGCATTAGGTATTTGTAAAGCATTTTTAGATAAGGATCCTGACGCAGGGGTAATTTATTTCGAATCAGAAAGTGCGATCTCAAAAGATATGATTGAGAGTAGAGGAATTGATAGTAAGAGAATGGTCATTGTTCCAGTTGCGACAGTACAAGAATTTAGAAATCAATCTATAAAAATTTTAGACAAGTATAATGAACAACCAGAGTCAGGTAGAAAACCTTTGATGTTTGTATTAGATAGTTTAGGTATGTTATCAACTACAAAAGAAATGGAAGATACAGCATCAGGTAAAGAAACTAGAGATATGACTCGTTCACAAATTGTCAAATCAACATTTAGAGTATTAACATTGAAACTAGGTAAAGCAAATGTACCTATGATAATGACTAACCACACTTATGATGTCATTGGTTCAATGTTCCCTCAAAAAGAAATGGGTGGCGGAAGTGGTTTAAAATACGCTGCATCATCAATCATCTATCTTGGTAAGAGAAAAGAAAAAGACGGTACCGAGGTCGTTGATAATATCATACATTGTAAAAATTACAAATCAAGGTTAACAAAAGAAAACGCACAAATAGATGTCAAATTAACTTACAAAAAAGGTTTAGACAAATACTATGGTCTTATTGGTCTCGCTGAAGAAGGCGGTATCTTTAAGAAAGTATCTACAAGATACGAAATGCCAGATGGTTCTAAAGTTTTTGGTAAGAATATAAATGACGATCCTGAAAAGTTTTTTACAAAAGAGGTATTAGATAAGATAGATGAAATCGCAAAACGAAAATTCAGCTACGGATCAGAAGAAGAAACAGAAGAATAAAAGATACGCCTTTGCTCAAAGAGAAGGCGATGACTTTAGTTGCGTAAGATTACTCGAAGGTCAATATGACGGAGTAATTTACAAATATGATAAAGTTGCTTTTGAACCCAAGCCATTAGACACTGGTGATATACCATTAAGGTTTACATATGATATAATGATAAACCCTAAAAAGGTAGATGTCGAATCTACAGATTTCAAAAACTATATTGGTGATATTTTAATAGAGATTGTTGAAGAACAATTAAAACAAGGTAAAGCAGAATTTAATGGTTAACTTTATTAAAACATACGATAATGTATTGACAAAAGAAAATTGTCAACACTTAATTGATAAGTTTGAAGATAGTAGAACGCATTGGCAAAAAACTGAATTGAAAAACCATAGATCATTTACAGAAATCAATATTAATTTACACGAAGATTGGCAAGAGTATGTAAATATATTATATAAAGCATTTAATACATTTATTGAAAAGTATGCTAAAGAATTTAAAATTACAAACAATTGGCCAGAAAGATATGGTTGGGAACAGATTAGATTTAAAAAGTATGAAGTCAATGATAAAGATGAATTTAAAGAACACGTAGATGTTATGGATTACGCTAGTGCGAAAAGATTTTTAGTTATGTTTTTATACTTAAATAATAACGAGGGAGGGTTGACTTCTTTCTCAGAATATGATATAAATGTTAAACCAGAACAAGGAAAGTTATTAATGTTTCCACCATTATGGACACATAAACATACGGCACATAAACCAATTAAAGAACCAAAGTATATTATAGGAAGTTATTTACATTATGTCTGATCGAATTGAAAGTACGATATTAACAAATCTTTTTTATAATGAAAATTATACAAGAAAGACTTTACCTTTTATAAAACCACATTACTTCTCTCAAAAAGACGAAAGAGAATTATATGTTGAAGTAGAAAAATTTGTATTAAAGTATAAGAACTTACCTACTAAAGAAGCAATCTTAATTGAACTTAATAATCGAAAAGACTTAAACGAAGAAGAATACAAAGGTATAAAAGATTTAGTTAATAGTATTTCATATGAAGAAACAGATTTACAATGGTTATTAGATACAACAGAAAAGTTTTGTAAAGATAGAGCAGTTCACAATGCCGTACTTGATGGTATTAAGATATTAGATAATAAAGATAAAAAAAGAACACCTGAAGCGATACCTAGTATTCTTGCTGATGCGTTGGCAGTTTCATTTGATAATCATATTGGGCACGATTATATTGAAGATGCGAAAGCAAGATTTGATTGGTACCATACAAAAGAAAAACGTTATCCATTTGATTTATCTTTCTTTAATAGAATTACAAAAGGTGGTGTTCCAAGTAAGACTTTAAATATCGCACTGGCTGGTACTGGTGTTGGTAAGTCTTTGTTTATGTGTCATTGTGCTTCAAGTTTCTTAACACAAGGTCAAAATGTTTTATACATTACACTTGAAATGGCTGAAGAACGTATCGCTGAAAGAATAGACGCAAACTTATTTGATGTAACGATTGATGATTTACACGCTATGCCAAAAGAGTTATACGATAATAAATTAAATAAATTAGAAGGTAAGACAAAAGGTAAACTAATTATAAAAGAATATCCTACTGCGTCAGCACATAGTGGTCACTTTAGAAGTTTACTTAATGAACTTGCTCTAAAGAAATCATTTAGACCACAAGTTATCTTTATTGACTATCTAAACATATGTTCATCAAGTAGATTTAAAGGTGGTAATATATCATCATACTTTTATATTAAAGCAATTGCTGAAGAATTAAGAGGTCTCGCTGTTGAGTTTGATGTGCCGATCTTTAGTGCAACACAAACAACTAGAACTGGTTATGTAAGTACAGATATTGGTTTAGAAGATACATCAGAATCGTTTGGTTTACCAGCGACTGCTGACTTTATGTTTGCATTAATGTCAAATGAAGAACTTGAATCACTAGGTCAAATGAAAGTCAAACAATTAAAAAATAGATATAATGACCCTGCGATGAACAGATCATTTATTCTAGGTATTGATAGAAGTAAAATGAGATTGTATGATGTAGAAAACACAGCACAGAATATAGTTGATAGTAACCAAACAAAGGTAAAAGAAAATTATCCATCTCCTGAACAAAGTTATGATAAGTTTTCTGATTTTAAATTATAATGGTAAAGAAAAAAACACAAAAAGTTAGATTTCACAAAGGCGATCAAAGACCTGGTAATCAAACAGTAAAAAATTTACATTACCGTAAACGAATGATAAAGAAAAATGGTGATATAATTTGGCAAGTTTTAGAGTATCCAAAAAAGAATGTAGTGGCAGAATATTTCTTTGAAGAAGACGCTCACAAACTAGTTAAATTTCAAAACAAACATAAAGTATGGCATATAGAGGGTGGTATACCCAAATTTCTTTATAAATCAATCTAAAATAGTCCTTGACAAACTCTCATAAATAGTATATAATATAAATATTATCAATTGATTTATATGGGTAAAGTGTATTCGTTTATGGAATTAATGAGAGAAAGATGTTTAGTTTTAAAGGATTTATTACAAAAGACAGAAATGTACATTTAGAACACCTTGAAGACGATATAATAAATCGTGGTTCAAAAGGTGGTGAGAATGCTATCAATTTCTTAAAGTCAGTAAGAGATATGCTCGCTGGTTCTTCACGAGCAAAAGTCAATATGACTGTAAAATGGGATGGCGCACCTGCGATCATCTGTGGTATCAATCCGGAAAATGGTAAATTCTTTGTAGGTACAAAAGCAGTATTTAACAAAAATCCAAAAATCAATTACACAACAGGCGATATAAGAAAAAATCACTCTGGTGATTTAGCAGATAAACTATCCGTAGCATTAAGAGAACTAGGTCGTCTTGGTATCAAAGACGTAATACAAGGTGACTTCTTATTTACACAATCAGATTTAAAATCTATAAACATAGACGGTGACAAGATGATTTCTTTTACACCTAACACAATTACATATGCTGTTCCTGTTAATTCAGATATTGGTAAAAGAATTTCTAAGGCAAGAATGGGAATAGTATTTCACACAAAATATTCAGGTAAAACTTTAGATAGTATGACAGCAGGGTTTGGTACAGTTAGAGGATCAGCAAGAAACGTATTTCTAGCAAGTGCTGGTTACAGAGATGTATCTGGTTCTGCGAAGTTAACAAGAAACGAACTTACACAATTTGATGCGAAGTTAAGAATGGCACAAGGTTCATTATCAAAAGCAGGTCCAATATTAGATGAGATGAGTAAATCATCATCTGACGCTTTAAGTGTAGGGTTTAGATTAAAAACTTTCTTTAATTATTATATTAGAAACACACAAGGTCATATGGCAAAAGTTAGAAATCTTGTAGATATGTTTAGAGAGTATTATATTAATATCTTACAAGCAGAGATAGACGCTAGAAAAACTGATAGTGGTAAGAAAAAATATAAAGATATTTTAGAAAAGAATTTAAAATATATTGATAGAAACAAAAATGCATTAGTAATGGCTGTTGCTTCTCACGTCACATTACAAAACGCTAAAAACTTTTTAATAAGTAAGATGAGTGAGATACAAAGTATAGGTCATTTTTTAAGAACTTCAACTGGTTATAAAGTAACAGCACCAGAAGGATATGTTGCTGTAGATAGAATTGCTGGCGCCGTGAAGTTAGTAGATAGAATGGAATTTAGTAGAGCAAACTTTACAATGCCGAAAGGTTGGAAGTAATGAATATTATTTTAATAGGTGGCCCAGGTTCAGGTAAATCAACTTACGCTGAATTTATAACAAAAGAGTTTGATATACCCCATATCTACCCTGGTGAACTATTAAGAAAAGAAAAAGAAAAAGGTGGCGAGATAGCAAAACGATTATCTAATTTAGGTAAAGGTGGCTTCGCTCCAAATGATATAGTTTTAAAACTTATCAAAGATGCTGTTGCTAAAGCAGATAAAGGTTTTGTATTTGATGGTTATCCAAGATATATGCAACAAGTAAAAGATTTAGAAAAAGAAGGTATTAAAATAGATAAGATTGTTTATCTAAATGTAAGTCCAGAAGAAGTTATAAGAAGATTAACTAAAAGAGGACGAGCAGATGATAAACCAGAGATTATCAAAAATAGAATTGCGTTATACAAAAAAGAAACAGGTCCTGTTGTAGAGTATTATAGAAATAAACCTGGTTTCATAGAAGTTAAAGCAGAAGGCGGAGAACCAAAAGATATTGCAAAAAAAATAATAAATAGATTAAAGGGTAAAACTTTGAATGAGTTTAGACATTATTTGAATGAAGGTGTTTACGACCCAGGTATATTTAAGGCGTTCTTTTTAGCTGGTGGACCAGGTTCAGGTAAAACATTTGTTACACAATCTGCCTTTTCTGGTACTGGGTTAAAAGTAGTAAACTCTGATTCTGCGTTTGAAAGAGGTTTAAAGAAAGCAAACTTATCTCTTAAAATGCCTGATGAAGAAGAATACTTTAGAAACATTATTAGACAAAGAGCAAAAACAACTGCGGCAAATGTGTTAGACACTTATGTAAAAGGTCGACTAGGATTAATTATAGACGCAACAGGAAGAGATTTACCACTTGTTCAAAGACAAGTAAGTATGTTAAAAAATATTGGTTATGATTGTTATATGGTATTTGTAAACACTAGTTTAGATGTGGCGTTAGAAAGAAATAAAAAACGACCAAGATCAATACCAGAATATATTGTACAAAAAAGTTGGGAAGGTGTACAAGGAAACATAGGTGCGTTTCAAAGAGTATTCAGTCCTAACAAAATGTTAATTGTAGATAATAATAGAAGTGAAAAAGAATTAGTAGCAAATGTTTTAAATCAAGCCTCAAAATTTATTAGAGGTAGATTAAGAACTAAACCAGAAAACGGAATAGCGTTAAGTTGGATAAAGAAAGAATTAGAGTTAAAAAGAAGATGAGATTTAAAGACTTTGTATTAGAAAGTATCATAGATATACCAAGAAAAACATATG
>Ga0181399_1000162_pt1 | contig 24031 bp, 40 predicted proteins | sample 22SPOviralmetaG_FD_130128 | JGI IMG/M metagenome (GOLD analysis project Ga0181399, IMG submission 130128) | Marine viral communities from the oligotrophic San Pedro Time Series (SPOT) site, San Pedro Channel, CA, USA - 22 SPOT_SRF_2011-05-21 | ecosystem: Environmental > Aquatic > Marine > Strait...
TGCCGAGGACAACACTTTGACATTTAGCGAGTATGTAAATGGATGGACAAGTTTTCACTCCTGGATTCCTGAGTCTATGGTAAACATGAATGGTGACTTTTTTACATTTAAAAATGGTCAGCTCTACAAGCATCATGCAAACGAAAACAACAGGAATACATATTACGAGACAAGATACGACACAGAGCTTGAGTTTGTTGTAAATGACGGACCGAGTGATGTGAAAATATTCAAGACGATAGAGATAGAGGGAGACACAAAAGACTTTGACGTAACAATAACAACCGACTTAGACACAGGACATATAAATAAAACATCTTTTGAAGAGAAAGAAGGTTTTAATTATGCCTATATAAGAAGAGATGAAAATGATCTAGCGAATACTGAGCTTCTTTCTGTTGCTGGTATTGGATCAAATATGTCTGGTACTAAAACAGCAAACTCTGTTGCTATTAAGTTTTCATCTATACCATCAAATGTAAACATAGGAGATGTTTTGTATCATCAAATATCGAATGGAACAAATTACAAGATTGGTAAAATAACTACGATTACAACTGACAGTAACAGCCTGCTAGTTGTAAATGTTGCAGTTGCAACGAACATCGGACATCTATCAGCTTCGTTTGGAACAAATGGATTCTGGTATGCCGCCAAAGATTCTGTTGCGGAGAGCTTTGGATTAAAAGGATATTTCGCAAAAATAAAACTAACCAATAATAGCACTGAAAAAGTGGAAGTATTTTCCGTGAATAGCGAAGTTTCCAAGAGCTTCCCTTAAAAATCAGTATATTTGTAAAAATATTATTATGCCAGCAGCAGTAGCAATTCCTATTATTATATCAGCAGTCGCATCGCTTGGACAAGCGGTCAGTGGTTATTCTAGAAGAAGAAAAGCCAAGAAGGCTTTAGATCGTTTTAGACGACAAGACCTAAAAAACGCAACAAAAGGCATGAGGGTGGCTACACTGGGAGCTGAGCTTAGATCACAAGAACAAGCTAGACGTTTTTCTACATCTGTTGATGCATTGCAAGGCGCTGGCGTAAGAGGTCTTGTTGGTGGTCTTGGTAGACAAGAAATGATTAGTGATGTCACTGATCAAAGGACGGCAGCTTCGTTAGACCAACAGCAAATGATGATTGAAAGAATGGGCGCTCAGGATCAAGTAAGAATGAGGCAGATTCAAGAGGCTAGAGAGACTGGAGCTGTAGCTGGATTAGGAGCAGAAATGTCTCAAGGTTCAAATCAAATGATGCAAGGAGCAATGGGACTAGCTAAAACAGCAGTTGCCGCTGGCCAAGCAGGTCTTTTTGATGGAGATGGAGGCGGAGATGGAGGCGGAGATGGAGGTTCTAATGCGGAGGTGAAGTCGAGAGGTGTACAAGAGGTGTATAAAACATTGACTGATAACACTACACTTCAAAGTGCTCAGCAATCTAGTGCTGTCAATCCTAATCCTTATATCCCTCCTACTTCGGGTTCTGGATTTATGGGAGCAAATGCTAATCAATTTCCTGCACTGACGGCAAATACAAATTTATATCCTATTTAATGGCACAAAATACAGCACAATACGAAGCATTACAATACGGAAGGGAAAAGGATTTTGATTTTGGAGCCTTGGCTATGGATGCTGTAAAGCTTCAAAAGGAGCAAGAGGCAGTAGACAGAAAGATCAAGAAAGAGGAAGAGGATTTTCAAATGAAGATGATAGCAGAAAACCCAGATGTTGTTCATGCGTCATTTGATAATTCTGGACTGCAAAACCTTGATGCTTACAGTGCAAAGGTTGGTGAGCTTATGAAAACGAAAGCGAACGAAGCGACTCAGCAATATCTGAAGGATAAAGATAGAATGAAGTATTTCACCACAATGGCAAAGCTTAAAGGGGAAGTAACTGCTTATACTTCGAACATTGAACAACTAGTAAGCTACGGGTCAACCTTTATCGAAAAAGGAGATGACGCAAGCGCTGTTATGATTGAAAATGCAAAGCGTATTGATGCAATGTTCAAAACAGGAACTCCTGGTCTTGACGAAAAAGGATTTTTAACTAACATCTCTACTATAAGGGATGATGATGGTAATCTTATTTCTGACAAAATAAAGTGGGGTGATGCTGTTTCAATAACACAACCTTTTGACAAAACAGATCCTTATGATGTAGCAAAAAACACGATAGAATCACTTGGAAAAAATAGTAATTTTATTGACAAATCTGGAGGCTTTGTAATCTCTACATTGCTTTCTAATGAAGGCGAACTGGAGCCAGAGGCCTTGGCTCAGCTTAGAGCCAATATGGATATTACTTCTGATAATGAAGCTATTGATAAGGCAGATCAACTCGATATAGAATATACAATCAGAAACGGCAAACTTTTAAATGGAAAACAACTGAGGGAACAGATTTTTGAGCGACAAGAAGAATATATGATAGCCGATCTCAAAAACAAACAAATAAAAGACGAAGTATCTTTTAAGGATTTGGATTTAAAAGATAAAACGTATGGCTTAAGACTTGAACAGTTAAGAAGAAAACAATTAGAAGACAAAGAAGACCTGCCTTATACAGTTTCTTACATAACAGATGAAATGGACACTTCTGGAGAAGGGAAAAGAATAGAGTATTACATGAAAGATAACGTTATACTTAGCGCCAACTTAAATGATGAGCTTAAGTATAACACAATATTAGGTCAAAGGAGCCAAAATATTACTAATATAAAAGTAGTAGCCTATAAAGAGAATGACAAATATGGAGACCAGGTAAAAGTACAATACACTATTACCGATGAAAACGAATCTGGTAGAACTAAAACAGGAGAGCAAAAAACAAAAACAATTGAGGAATTTGTGACTCTTGAAAAAAGAGCTTTTGAGCTAAACAATAGAATAAGAACTAAAATTGGATTGGAAACAAGATCTGTCGACAAAGACACTTACTACAATACGCCTACTTTTAGTCAACCCCCTAATTCCGAGTCTGAGTCAGGAATATTAGATTAGTTATAATATGGATGAACTGCAAAAACTATACAGAGAATTAAGTGATAAGGGATATTACACTAAATCCTTTGATGAGTTTTCTAAGCAATTAGAAGACGACTCTTATAAGCAGAAAGTGTATGATGTGGTTTCCAAGGATGGATTATACACAAAAGACTATGACTCATTCAGCTCTAAGTACTACGCTGAAGATATAAAAAAAAAAGACGATACGGATTCAACGTCTTTGGAGGTTTCTTCGGATGGACAAGAAGTTGATGAAGATCCAGTTGAGATAAAAGACTATGGCTCTATCGCGGCAAATATCCTCGCGCCATTGTCCCCAGTGGCATCTAGTGGTATTTATGCGCTCGAGGCTATGGATGTTGATGTTGATCGTTCTATAGCGCAAGGAATTTCACAAGGTTATGCTACAGAGGAAGTTGGCGCAATGATTATCAACGATAAGGTTGAAACACTACAAGACGCACGTAAGCTTTTTGAGGGAATCAGAGAATATGAAAAGATAGGTCCTTCAGAAAACATGAAAGAATACCAAAAATCTGCACAAAATCTCGAAAAAGAAGGATACAACGAGTTTTCTGCTGGAATACGTGCATTAGCTGATGCTCCACAAGTAGTTCCAGAAGTTTTATTAACAAGCACGGTCGCTGCGGGTAAAGCTTTGGTGGAAAACCCAATTGACATAATTAAAGCAACAGCGGCAGGGGCAGTAGCTGGAATCCCAGGAGGACCCGCTGGTATTTTGGGTGGTGCTACATTTGGGTTCAGATTTGGAACAAACTATGTGCTTGATGCCTCACTCAGCTCTATAGAGTTTTTAAAAGAAGAGCTGGGTGAAAAAGAAATGACACCTGAAAACATTTTATCTGTTTTACAAGATGAAGAAAAGTATGACAGGATAGTCTCAAGAGCACTCACACGAGGAACCACCATAGGCGTGGTTGAAGGTGTACTTGGTAAGTTTGCAGCAGGTCTACCAACAAAAGGGGTCGCTAGTATTTCAGCTAAAGCAGGGTTAGAGGTTGCGGCAGGAGGAGTGGGGGAGGCCTCTGCCCAAGTTTTATCAGGACAGGAATTGAGTGCGCAAGACATAATTCTTGAGAGCATCGGAGGTTTTATTGGTGTCCCTGGAGTTATTGCTGAGGGGATGTCCGCAAAAGCTGTTGATTCTAAATATGCAATTAATGGAGAGTTGGTTGAAAAAGAAAAAGCTGAAAAGGTTGTTGACAATTTAACTTCTGATGAACTTAAAGATGTTAAGATACAGACTAATGACAAAGAGTTTGCTGAATCTGTGAGAGAAAAAAAAGACAGTGAAAAAGCTATCACTTTTGATGCTGATGTTGAAGAAAAAGACGGTGTAAAAACTACGAAGTTTAATAAGTATAAAAACGGAAAAAAATTAACAGGCGGAGAACAAAGCCCTGATGTTATTAATGAAATGGGCTACGAGATTGCAGACGAAGAAGGCATTCTTGATAACCTCGAAATAGTAGGAGTTTCTGAAGTCAGAGAGGGGGAGACAGGAGCAGCTGCAACTGTAACCGTGAAAAATAAAGAAACAGGGTCTTTAGAACGAGGTTATGAGTTTTCTTTGGAGAAAAAAGAGCAAGCAAAAGAAGCCTCACCTGAACAATCTCAAGAACAGCTTGAACAACAGCAAAGACAAGGTGTTGATGATAGTGAACAACAGCCCGAGCCACAAAAGAAAACATTCTTTGAAAGGTATAAGGATTTAGGTAAAACATTGTCTAATCTCAAAAAGAAGGTTGGACTTGACCCAAAGAGAGGCAACAAGGTTATCCGTGATGAACAGGAAAGAACAAAAGGAAACGTTAGTGCAGAAAGCTACATAGCTCTCAATACGTTGAAGAAAATAGGCAAACTGACAGGAAAGGATCAAAACGCTGAGATAGTCGCTAACAAGGTGCTTAGAGGAGAGGAAATAACAGAACAGGAATCAACAAAGTATACAAAACTTATACTGGAGTCGCAAAAAGCTAGAACTAACATTGACAACTTAAGTCAACAACTAATAGATCTAGGTGTTTTGCCAAAAAAGTCTGCTAAAAACGTTGCTGATAATATAGGAACATATATAACACGAGCGTATGAAGCCTTTGAAAATCCAAACTTCATACCCACAACAGCGGCAAGAACACAGGCAAAGGAGTTTTTACTAGCGAATCCAGAGTATATTCAAGAGGCATCAGAAGTAATAGCAGAAGAACAAGGAATGTCTTTGGAGGAAGCCTTGGATGAACAAGCGGACAAATATCTCGACGATTTACTTGAGAAACAAAGTGGGGATACATTTCTTTCAAGAGAGTATAAGCTCAAAAAGGGAATATTAAAAAGAAGAAAAGATGTACCAAAAGCTCTTAGAGGGTTTTTAGGAGAAATAGAAAGCGGAACAGAAGGCTATTACTTAACTCACTTAAAGCTATCAAACCTTCTTAACACTTCTAGATACCAAAAAGCCATGCTTGATAAGGGCCTTGGCAAATTTATATTTGATAGAAAAAATAGACCACAAGGAACTGTACAGATAAAAGGTAGCGCATACTCTATTCTTGATGGATATTTCGCATCACAAGAAACAATTGATGCATTAATACCAAAGCAAAATAAGCAAAGTTATGGGCGCACTGTTGACTTACTTCTAGATATAAACGGCTTGACAAAAGGGTGGCTAACGGTATATAATCCTGCTTCTTATTTTAGAAACTACATATCAACATTGTGGATGCTTGGGACGAGGGGTGATTTAAATTCATTGAGCGGCATCATACAGGCTCACAAGGATTATAAGACTTTTTGGCTTAAACAACCTGATGTAAATCAGAAAATAGTAGAGTACAAAAAAGCAGGTATTATAGGTCAAAATGTAGAGGCTGGTGCAATAGAATCTATATTAGACGACAGAATAAAAGATCCAAGCACATCTTTGGCTTATGAAATGGCTGGATCAAAAAAGAAGGTAGGTTTTTTTGGATTTGAAGTTAAAAGGCCAAGAGATTTTATTAGATCTCTGTATAAAATTCCAGTTAAGGTGCCATTTACTAAAGTAACAGCTGGAGACGTTTTAGAAGGTGCGGCAACATTTATGCAGTCTACTTTTCAGGCTGGTGATGATGTTGGTAAAATAATAGCATATGAGCAGAGAAAAAAGTTTTATGCAGACGCTCTTTTTGACCGTCCTTTTGATAAACTAACTGAAAGCGAGCAAGAACAAGTAATTGAAAGAGCCTCGGATGAAATTAAAAATCAATACAATAACTACGATAGGGTGCCGACAAAAATAAAACAAATTGGAAGAACGCCTGTTCTTGGTCCTTTTGTACAGTTTCCAGCGGAAATGATAAGGAATACTGTTAATATATACGGGTCAGCAATTGATAATATGAACAGTGGTAACAAAAAACTTAAAGCTGACGCAATAAAAAGAATAGCTACATTTACTTCGCTTCAAGGCCTAATTATTACTGCATCAACAGTATTAGGTGATAGAATATTAGATGCTTTTGATTTGGGTGATGATGAAGAGCAAAAGACAAAAGACTTGAGAAACATAGTTGCGTCTTGGTCGAGAAACAATAGAATTTTAGCTTCGAAAGTAGAAAATAATATACTCTACTACACAGACGTAAGTGCAAATAACCCATACGCATTTATGAGTAAAATGACTCAAGAAGGATTAAACGCGGATAATGCTTTTGATGCAGTAACAGGAGCTGTGTATGAATTTTATGCTCCCTTTGTTCAAGAAGAAGTTTTAGGAAAATCATCTAGGGAAGCTCTGGCAGGGAAAACTGATTCTGGAAAACCCATATGGTATAAACAAGACAATTTTGCTGAGAAACTTGTTAGTGGTGTGATGCATATGGCTGAATCTGCTACTCCTGGATACTATAGAACACTTAAAAGAATGTACGAGAAAGATTTTCAAAACGAGATTATTTCTCTTACAGGCTTTAGAACAACAGAAGTAAAGCTTGACACGTCTTTATACTTTAAAATGAAAGACATATATGAGAATAGCGAAGATATAAAATCTAAGTATAGAGCTGAGAAAAGAGAAGATGAGTCAACTTCCGTTGAAAGTTTTCAAGAGGAGTATGATATTGAGTTTAAAAGAGCTAGCGAAATTTATATGTCTCACTTAAGAATAGGTCTGGACCCTGAATTAGCCTTTAGTCAGCTCAAAAAAATGATGGGTAAAAATCAGAAGTTTAATAATGCAGAAAGAAAGGCTATAATTACAGGTAGAAAACCCCCCTTGATTGAATAAAAAAAGCCAAAGATGTGGCTTTGTGAGCCAGCGAACTTTGGCAGTTTGTCTATAACAATTTAAACTTACAATATTTTATTTAATAAATCAATAACTTCCTGACAGTCTTTTTGATTCCTTGGCATAAATAATGCAGGCTTATTATCTGAAAGAGCTAAAAATCTTTTGAATAACTTCCATCGTATAGGGAATGCCTCATTTGGATTGCCCTTACATTCTATTATAAATCTGCAAGGTTCTTGCTTATCTACAAAGTCAGGAGTGTATTTAATTGGTAGCACTTTCTTGTTTCCGCGATCATGAAGAACTTTTTTTGATGCTGTTTTTTCATACGACGGCATGTCAAAATCAAAACCGTCAATAAGAACATAAGTCTTGCCTTCATAAACTGCATCTATTTTGTTTTTTTTCAGCAACCGATACATATGAAGTTCTAGCTTGCTGGCGAACTTGATTCCATCCTGCTCTACTTTTGTAGATCTGGTTATCTGTCGCTTTTTCTTTTTACCCGAATATTTCCTCATCGTCTTCTCGTACTGTGAGAATATCTTTTAATTGAAGTATTGTTTTAAAATAGTAGTGCGCTTCTTCTTCATTCTTAGAAACGCAATAATGGGGCTCTTGATCCTTAAGAAGTGTTGTTTTTGTTTGAGCTACATACCTGGTCAATTCATTTATTTGATTAGCCCATAATGTCTGCATAAGCTCTTCATAAAATCCATCGTAGTCAACAATAGAGAATAATGCTTGTAAATCAGTGCACATAAGCTCTTTTGCTTGCCACTGAACTTCTTCTGCTCTGTACCCTGTAATTGTCAAGTCTAGATCTTCTTTGACGTCTACATAGTAATACTGATCGTCTGTATTGTTTCTTTTAATAAGACTATCTAGAAATAAGGATACAGTATAAAGCTCTGTTTCACTTATATCCCTACTGAATACTACTTTTTCCAGTCCTGAGCTCATCTTTTGCTTTTTGTATGTAGAGCACCGCATCCATTAACTCCTGCTTGAGATGCTCCAGCCATTCATCCAAAGATAGGTTATTTTCGTGTAAAGTTTTACCGTACTTCTCAATACCAACTGCGCTTCGCACCTGAAACTGTCGAACAACATTATCGACAACAGGGTCATGTTTTTTTCTGTAGGCACCCGACTCATTCATTTCATGCCACTTTTTTACACTGTCACTCATCTTTTCCGATAATTTTTTTGTATAACTCTATACATCCCAACTCTATGATTCTAGCAATAATATAGAATCCCATAAAGTAAAAGAATATTCCAAGTGTAAATGTGTTCATTTTATAAACTTTTTAGTCGTTTCCTTCGAAGAATCTGTTTGTGTATCTTCCTTTAGTTGCTCCAGGGCTGTCTCGTAGCCAGGCATCCGCTTCAAGGTCTCTAGCGTCCCAATCGAGAGGTCTTTTAGATTTGTCATTTGTCCCAGAAGAGCTGTCACTATTCCCTCTAGGTTTTTTACTTTGTTTCTTAGTTGAATCAGTTCGCTTTCTTTCATTATCCATAGTTTCTAATTGACAAAAACAACCGCCAACCTCTAGCCAGCAGTCGCAAATTCTTAATTGTTTCAAAATAAATGAGTGAACCTTGCTATTTGTCCTCCATCTTTTTCATGTATAAAGCCCTCGATTGCTTTAGGAGCGTGTTGATACCCGTTCCTGTGGTGCCAGGAATCTGTCCCTGATGGAGATCTTAAGGCTTCTACTGTTACTCCGTGAAAGTCTTTTGACATTTTATGATGTATGTGGTGTATGTATACGTATCTGTTTTTACACTTAGACCAAGCCTTTCCAGACTCTTGCGCCATAAGCATCGGAAGGTCTTGCGTTTTAGCTCCATCTCCGTGTGTGGTTCCAATCAAATTATCTCCGTACTCATAGTACTTCCTGTGAGATATAGTAACATCGAATGTTATATTATTACAGTCTCGATACCAAGACTTAAGTGCTTCAGCAAGGAAAAACCCATTAGTGTAGTCGTGATTTGAAGGGTTGTACATGACGTGAACATCTGCTATCTTCATCAGTTCATCTATCACGTCAACATACAACTTCTTCGCGGTGATAAAATTTTCATACCACATCCCGTCGGTGTCCTGTGGTGTACCCGCCGTAGTTTGCCTCTTTGGTGTATCAATATGTAAAACATCATTACCAGCTACGAACACTATCTGATCTATGTTAAAACCAGAGGCTTTTTGGAGTATTCCAGATACTCCTTCTTTAACTCTTTGCACAGCAATCTGTGTGTTGTAATCCTCTCCTGTCTCAAAGGATGTTGCTAACTTGCCAATATGTATATCAGCAGGATCAACAACAAGTAGGCAAGGAAAAGCTTGCTTAGGTCGCTCAATTGTTTCATATTTAAATGTATGTGATTTAACTTCCTCTATGTGGTCTTTAAGCATCTGCTCAAACGTAACGCCTTCGTTTTCTGTAGGCCTAAACTGTATAGACCAATGCTTGTCTTTGTTCCAAGCAAGACCAACAGATCCAATGTCAATACCCCTCTCATCACATGCAGCCGCTAGTGCAGGCTGATCATCCTCTCTTTTTTTATTTCTAAGCGTGTATGATATTTGCCTTCGTGTTCTCTCTACAGATCTATCAAGGTCTGTTATGCTTAAATCATTATGGATTTTTTTTGCAATATGGGTAATGTTTCTCTCACCCATGTCCCAGTATTCGTGGGCCATTTTGTTTATTTTACTCATATTCATCTTGAAGGTCGTTTTGCATTTGTGAAATATGCTCTTTCATATCCTGAAGGATGTCACGAGTACGCTGTGCATCATCTCTAAAGTATGAATCAAAAAGGTCCATCAATCTTTCATTTATAAATGAACAAACATTGACAATATACTTAAGTCTTTGATTCACGATCTATTCTTTATCCATATGGGACAAAAATGATTCACCGATTGCTTTATTTATCTTTTTGATTGATCTGTAAATGGCTCGTGAAGCTTTCTTGGTTTCGTTTCTTTCAGTTTTAGTTGAGCCATATCCAAGGTTCATGTAGAGTATCGAGTCTAACTCTAACATGGCGTCCATTTTTTCTTTATCCTTAATGGACTTTTTGTGAAGTATTCTATCACAAAACAGTTGAACATTCAACGTAGAAATGTCGAACATTTTCTGTTTTATCTTTTTGTATTCAATTTCAAATTGGCTCATAATAAACTAATTATAAAGTTATATACTTTTTTTGGATTGAACAAAACATTATTTGTTATTTTTTTTATGCATGTGTCTGTATAATTCATATATCTTTCGATTGTAATTATCTTTGGGATATGTTTCAGGCGACTTGATGATAGTGATTCTCCCATTGCGTATCGTTTCTATCTCTAACAAATACTCATGATTTTTTGGAACAGGATATATTCTGATCCTATTGTCAAGGCACCAGGCCATTGCACTTACATCTTCTTTTGTTGGACTATAAGTATCATACTTTATTTTCTTTGGTCTTCCCATAATTAAAAGGGTAAATCATCTAAATCAAAAGCCTCTTTAGGACTAATAGACTCAATTGGCTGTACAACTTCCTCTCTGTCAAACTCAAATACTGGTGGATTATTTCCAGTATAGTATCGACCACTTGGCAGGTGATACTTAAAAACCTCACGACCCATAAGCTCACCTTGAAACTTCATCTTTACTTTCTGAGTTATAAATTCTACATCGTTTTCCTCGAAGTAAATGTCATTGTCGTTAACTTCTTTGAAGTGTCTGTATATAGTAAACCCATCGTGTGTTTGGTTTCTAAAGTCTGCTGATCCAGAAACATCGTAAAGAGTTGGCTTGGTGTATGTCCCATCTTCGTGCTTTTGCATCTTTGTAGGGTGCGCAATCAGGAAGATAATGACATTGTTCATTTGTGCAAACAACGTCAATTGTGTAAGAACTCTTTTAATTCTGCTAAGTTCTTGGTCTTTACTGCTGTCAAACTCTAACTTATTGAATGCATCAATTACAAATATGTCAACTCCGTAGATAAACATCTGCTCCTTAAACTTCTCTAGCAACCAGCTCCATGTTGGGAACTTATTATCTTCTGGAGCTGTGATGTATATCTTTTCCTTGGACCAGTCATAGTATCTTTTAAGCTCTGACTTTTTTATTCTTGGACAGCCTGGATTATCAAAAAAGAAGCTACGACCAAAGAATTTTTCAATGAATGTAGTTTGATGCAAGGCCATAGGGTGGTGTTCAGGAGAAAAGAAAGAGGCCTTCATGTCGTAATCCCGTATCAGGTTCATGACGTACCACTCAACAAAGTTTGACTTTCCGTGAGAAGGTATCCCTGTCGTAACACATAGGTGTCCTCTCATCACGCTAAACACATCCTTTAATTTGCCGAAGCAACTATGCTTAGGGTGTATCTTGTCAGGAAGCCCGTTATCATATAAGCTATCTATGTCATCAATCAAGTCTTCAATGGTAAAAGTTCCGCTCGCGGGATACTTCTTTGAGTCTCTGATAGATTCTTTTAGCACATCCTCGCCATCCTGAAGGTCTCCGTTGGCATCTTTGTTTTTGAAAAGTATTCGTTCGCAACGATAACGACCAAGCCTTTGTGCTATCTTTTCAGATACCACTTCACCCTTATCATCGTTGTCAGTACAAATGAAAAACTTTTGTACATCCTGAAGATACCTTTCTGAGTTGATCCAAAAGTCATCATTGTCGTTTGCACCGTTTGGGATGCTAATAGTGTTCTTGTATCCGCACTGATGCATTGCAAGGACATCAAACTCCCCTTCAACAATATAAACCTCCTTCTGACCTACTGCCGCATTTATGTTATAGAATAAAGGCTTTGTTGCAGAGGTCTGTGTGAAATTCTTAGATCCCGAACGATACTTTTTGTTTACAAGCGTATCGCCTTCAAAGTAGTTGAATACAATGTTGTTTACCTGCTTTCCTAACTGTGGTTGAAAGTAAACCTCTTCTGTTATATCCATATCCTTCAAGGTTGATTGTCTCAATCCTCTTCCCTCACAATACTTTACAATTTTATCTGAAAGCTTTGTGTAGTTTCTCCAAGTCTGTTCAGGCAACTTGTAGGTAACCTTTTCCTGAATAGGACTATCGTCACGAATAGAGACAACGTCGCAATGATGACACTTTGCCAAACCTTTCGGTATATTGACGCTTAGACTTCTATCCTTCTTGTTTGTTCTGTTTGGTGTGCAAGATGGGCAAGTTGTTTTAACTTGACCTGAAGTCTTGCCTTTTAGATCGATACTAGACCAAGGAATTGTTTTAATCATAGGTATTGTTTCTTGTGTTTACTCAAGATCATTCCTCTTGAGTTTTTGCCAGTCTTCTTTTTATACCACCTCAAAAAGTATTGCTGATACTCTGTGACACTTAAGTTAGACCTTCCGTTCATAGTAGCGTGTTTTGTAAACTCGTCTATGTTTACATCAAAGGATTCATCAGAAAGGTTGAAGTTTTTTTTAATTGCCGATACCCATTTAGAATCCTGTAAACTATTTTTTTTGGCATCTTCTATTATTATTATTACTTCTTTATTTATATTATTAATATTATTAGTTGTTGCCCCTTCTGTGCCCTCTGTGTGCCCTTCCTGTGCCCTTGGCTTGCCCTCTAAATACTTATTACTCTGGTAGGCGTTGTAATTACAGACCTTTACAAGGGTATAAGGCTTGCCCTTTTTCCCTTTTTTTGGAGTGTTTAGCTTTAACTCCCCTGTTTTTTGTAGTCTATCGAGAGCCCCACGAACTTCTTTTACAGTGAGGCCTGTTTCATCGGATAGCTTGCCAAGGGAGGTTATAAAGGTTGACCTTTCAATACTTATTCCTTTCCATTTCTTGTTACGCCAGTTGGCTTTTACAAGGCAGTGTAGGAAGAGTTTAAACATCTTGTGATCCTCATACCACTCCCACTCCAGAATCTTTCTGTTCAGGAGGACAAATGAGTTTATCGTCACCGAAGTATTTTCTTCTTGTTTCAATTGGTATAGATTTTATTGTTCCCATTAAATTAATTACCCTATTTACTAAAGCGTGAGTGAATCTCTTTTGTTTCATCAACTCATCTAAAGGGCTGCTGTAGTCTTCTTTCATAAGGGGCATGTTGTTCATCACATCTATGTGTATCCTGCTTACTATTTTTTGTATCTCCGTATCGTAAAAAAGTAAATCCTCAATTTTTTTTGATCCGTGAATTACAGTAGCGTGATTCTTTCCAATCATTTTTCCTATTGCGGCATACCCCATATTGGTATACTTCCGAAGGACATAGAAAAGAATTTGCCGTGATTCGGCATATTTTCTCTCCCTGGTGTGTACCATTTCGAATGGATTGGCAGAGGTGTGTTTTATAACTACGTCTATTATTGCGTTTGGTTTCGCAATTAGTTTAACTGATTCCATAAAATTATATTTTAAAAAAGGGAGCCTTGGGCAGACCCCCTCATCTTTAACAAAAAACAAACAAATTACTAGAAAGGCAAGCCGTCATCATCTACTGTTACTTTAGCAGGTGCTGATTGCCCTTGGCCTTGCTTCTCTAGCTTTTTTGTGTCACCATTAGTCCAACCAACATATCCATTGCCTAGGTATGTTTTTGGTTGTTTAGCCTCCCGCTCCTCTTTGCTTTGAGAAACGGTAACACTAGCTTGGTTTCCAAACTGGTCAAGCTCGTCATTAATGGTGGTTGTAATTCTAAGGTATTTCTGTATAACCTTTTTACCATTGACTTCTACTTCTTTGGTTTCGATTTTGTCTTTTGGTATCTTGTGTAAAGCTACCGATGTGTGTGCAATAATTGCCATATAAATTAAATTAAAGGTTTCATGATCCGTTCTCCAAGACCAACGGATAGGTCTGTTAAATATTCCCTGCATAAATCTATGCGTTCGTACAGTCTTTCGACATCATCTTCATCGTACTTTACGTCAAACCTTTTGATTCTAAGTTCTTCTGGTATGTCGTTGTACTGAAGTCTTTCATACACCTCATTCTCAAGGTCCATTGGCACCTCAATCATTCCCATCTTCCAACTTAATCTACGCACCTCATCCTGTATAAGATTTGATGGCGTATCGACTAAGCAGTAAATTACAGCAGATTCTTCTTTACCAGTCAAAGCCATGTATCCTTGCATTTGCCAATAGTAGTCTTTGCTTGGTAGTACATCACTGTGCATTGGGAATGTTGTGAAGTCCCAAGAAGATTTTATGTCTATAAGGTGATGTTCATCGTTTATGTCGGGAGTTCCACAAATCTTATCGTTTTCAAAAAACTCTTCGTTTTTTTTAAACTTAATGGATCCAACGTTTTCAACAATTTTAATGGAATCTTCTTCTACTTGAATACCTTTGCTCAGATACCGAGATTGAAGCTCTGTCGTTTTACCAAACAGAGCCTCTTTGTGTATCTCTTGGAGGTACTTCTTTGTAGTTACCGATATAGGGTCCTTCTTGTTTTTTGGCGTAACCATAAGTTTGCCAAGAGAAGAACACCTAAATTTGTGGTTGTCGAAACTAGTCATTTACAGTCTTGAATCCCTTTGGGCTTATGTGATTCATCCATCTGTTAAAAACATCATTGACATCAAATGTGAGATTAAGGTACTTGATAGAGTTTTCTGTCTGCTCCTGATTTGTTTTTTGAATCTTAGTTACAACCTTAGCTAGTTGCTCGTGGCCAAACTCATTAACCGCACTCCACGTAGACAGCTGTCCTGTGTGATGGCGTAGAAAAGATAAAAGCACAGTGCTTTCTTCTTGTGTCATGTGAACGTTTGCGTTCTTCTTTGAAAGGTTAAATAATCTGTTGTCGATTTTCATAGTTATTAAATTAAATTAGAGATTAAATTTTTGACTAGGTTTAGTCTTTTGTTTATTACTTCTTTTGAATAGTCGGATATGTGAAAGCACTCAACATCCATTCTGAGTTGTTCTGCTTCCTTTTGTAAAGCATTTAAATGCTTATCCCTTATGGCAACCATTTCCTGTTCTGTGGTAGCCCTGTATATACTGTTTGGCTTACCACTTCTTTCATCGTTAATAGTGCCACACTCCACAATGTGTCCAGAGTTGACAAGCTCAGTGAACCTTGGCTGAATCTCATTAGCCCTCTGATTATACATGTTGCAGATTTGCCTAGGAGAAACAGGTTCAAGTTTTTTTATAAGGTTGTAAACTTTCTTCCTTTTCTCAGGCAGTTTGTCTAGTATCTCTATGAAGGCTGTGTTTCTATTCTGAACTCCCATTTCACTTTCTTTTGAAGTCTTCTGATTCATCCTCTCCAAACACTCCAAGCTCATAGAATCCTGTAAGCTTTAGCACCGCACGAGACATGGCACGTTTCTCTGCCATTTCCATAATGTACCATGTAGCTGAATTGCCCTCCTTACCAAAGCCGTATTTAGCCGAACCAAAGGTTTCTATTGTCGCATTGTCCTTAACTGCAACAGCCTTAACAACGGCAAAGTCAGGACGACACTCAACGACTTCGTACTGAATCTTGATTTGCTCAGAGCCTTGAATCTTGTCGATACCAGACCTAGTGATGATAGTGAAATGTTGATGCTTGAACACATCGCTTTCGGATAGTTCGTACTTTTTGTAAAGCCGAACAATCTTGTCTCTGTTAGTCATAATTAAATTAGATTTTAGTTTTTAACCTAAGCCTCTACAACTTTTTCGTAGTAGAGTTCCTTAAGTTGGTGTGTTGTGGGTATTCTTCTTTTTTTGCACACAGATATAATCTCTTTTACCTTTTCAAAATTTTCATCTGTGATCGTCATCTTACCAGTCTTCTCAATATTTTTAGATTGAGACTCGTAGATGTTTAGGGCGCTTGTATATCTTATTGATAAAGACAGTCTTCTTACGTCTTTGTTGTATGCATAACATAACATGAAGTTTTGAACAGGAAAATATACGTGATTGGACGTGTCAAATAATTCGTATCGTTTATCATCAAACTTCTCTAGCTTCAGTCTTTTAAAATAAAAAGCCTGTGTGTTGTCGCTAAACTCGTGAAGCCTGTTCATGTCAAGGTCCATGTTTTTCCAAATAACCTTCAACATATACTGTCGGTCATCGCTTATGTTTTTAAATGGATTGTGCATTTAATTGATTTTAAGTGAATTGAATTAATAAATTCATATGTAAGTGCCTTGCGTTTAGTAAATGTGCCAGTCTTTGCATTTCTTTATTGTACTCCTTTTCAGTTATAACACCTTTTGCATAGGCAAGCATTAGGTCTTTGGTTTGGTTCTTTATAGCAATGACTTCATTTATTATTGCACCCATATACGCCTCACGTCTCATTCTTTTGCCTATCACCACCTTTCGGATCAATACTAGGCATTTTACTATTGCGTTCACAATTTTTAAGAGCCACGATATGAAGAAACTCCTGCTCCATCCAGTGAAGACAAGGCGATTCTGAGTATTCATAAAACTCCTCTTCGTAAAACTCATTTTTATAGAACTCATTCTCTAAAAGTTTTTTTGTTAATGACATTGATTCCTAATTTATCTAAATTGTATTTTACTTTAGACCACCAAGTGTTCATTTGATACTGTAAGTTGTACTGATCTTTGCTTAGCGTCTTGTAGCAACGAACGCCTACGTCGTTCATGTATGAATAAACATAGACTCCCGTATCAAGTTTAACGATTCTACCGTTTCTCTTCATTATCCCGTGTTTTGTTGCCACCACGCCAATAGAACGACGCTGGCAGCCATTATTAATCCAGTCATAATTTTACTCGACAATTTGTTGTGTTTTAAGGTCGACAATCTCAGAGTGCTCTCCTTTGATTGCCATCTGCCTTGCAGAGCCAAGGCTTTTCATGAAGTATTCCTCTTGGGAACGTTCTTCGCCGTGATAAATCACGACATGGTATCGTGGTGTATATCCGTCCATAATGTTGATTTTAGATTTGCAATATACTGTAAATAATTTAAATAACAATAACTTTGTTAACAACTGCTACCAGCTAGACTGGTAATAGTACTCATCTTTCTTGTTTAGCTCCATGTCATCTTGAAGTTCGTGAAGTGTTTCATATAGTTCATCCCAGTACCAGTCATCAATTTCTGTTGATCCAAAAAAGAATCCATCTGTTGGAGGCAATATCTTTTTAGCTTCTTCAATGTCTCGGTTTCGAACTAACATCTCAAGAGTAATTAAAAACATCTCCAGTTTTTCCCTATCTACATAGTGTCTCTTGCAATCATCAACACCTCCTTGAACGTTCTCAACAAACCAGTTGTGAATTGCATTGTGCTTCCTCCAATACCTTATGGAGAACTCAAGGTGTGTTAGCTTTGATAAGTCAATAGCGATGTTCCCTTGAAAGGCAACCCCTTGGAATCTCCTATCAGGTTTTGTGTGATTCCAATTCTGCACGTATTTTACACGTGTTAAGTACATGTCTAGTCCCATAATTTCAGATTTAATTATTAATAGTTTTTGTTTTTAGGTCTTTTGTAGTCTGGGTGTATCTCTACGATGTACCCCAATCTCAATGAATCTTTAATGTGTTCAACAAGTTCATCAAATCCTTTCAACTGATACCCATTTGATGTAGTCGTGTTTTCATTTGTCATATAATCCATTCGATACTTATCAGGTCTCCATCTTTGATGAATCTCTGTTCTAGCAGGATTGTGGTCTAGACCAATTGGTTTTCCATCCACTACCCATTGCTCAAAGCATTTCCATTGTTCGTGTACTTTAGGTAAGCCGTTGTCTGTTTTCATGTTGTTTGTTTTAAGTTGTTTTCTATTAATATTGTCATCTCTGTGATTGTAATATCATCCCACACATAATCGTACTCTTTCATAATATCAGCGGTTGCTTCTTCAGCATTCATGCCATCGTATAGACCGCTATTCTCAACATCGTCCATGAATAGTTCCAAGAAGTAGTGTTTGTCTTGTTCGTACATCCATTGTCTGTATGACACGTTGTGGTCTTCAATAATTCCATCGGGACCATATTTACAGTAGCCTCCGAAGTCACATCCGCATTCATCAAACTCCAGTAGAACATTTAGATTGAACTCTTTAGCCAAAAGTTCCATGAGGTGTGTAACTGGGCTCCAAGCAGATGAACCCTGAACAACTAACTCATTGCCATCAACCTCTACATCTTCCCAATCCACATCCCACCATCTAGTTCCTACCACATCGTAGGGACTGTGTTTTTCCTTGTCAAACCTTTCTTCTCCGATAATGTGGTTTGTCCAATCGGTTAGGTTGTTAAATTTTTCATAGTCTTTCATTCGACTAAGTATCGTTTTCAATTCTTTAGGGTCACCCTCAAGGCATGCCCAATTCCAACAGTGATTTGCCATAATTGTTTTAGTTTAGATCGTTGTCTTCTTTTAAATATATTCTGTTCAGCACTTTATCTTGATTGCTATCCCATTGCTCTATGTAAAGAGTAAATGGAGTGTCGTTTTCTAGCAACTCATCTACCACGTCATTCATTTTTTCAACGTGGAGGAGGTCGTACACTGTGTCTGGTCCTAGTGTATCGGGTCGGTGTTTAGAGTCACACTCTAACTTGTAATAAACTTCTGTCATATTATCTTAATTTTATTTTTAAAAATTTTCTTCTGTATTCTTCTGTCCATCGATCTAGGGGCATCATGTTTCTTGCTATTGATGAACGAGTTAGGTCTAGTAGAGTTCCATTGTACTCTTCGTATCCTCCATCGAATAAATATTCATCTACATCCTCAACATTCCACTCCATTTGCGCATGGGATATGTCCTCACAGTAGTGGTCGCTATTGTACTTCTCAAGGAAGTCTTCGTAGTTGTCTGCTTCTACCTCTACTATTGTTCGAAGTAGTAAAGATTGGTCAATAATAAATTTTGGCATTAGTCATCTATTTTATAAATTATATTTTCTCTTGCGTATTCAAGCGTAACGTAGTTGTCGTTGTCGTCCCACAGTAACAAACCTTCGCCATCTATTTCAACAGATTTACCCTTGAACACGAAGTTCTTTCTACCTAATCGGCAGTCTGAGTCATAAGTGAATAGTATTTTTTCCCCTATGTACTCGCATAGTTCATCGTAGTCATCCTCATCGTACATTGTAGCATGTTCTTTACACATACCACATATACCTGATTCTGTGTACCACTCCGAGGCTCCACAGCAGTTGCTTACTATTGTTCCCATATCTGCTTGGCTCGGTTATAAATTTCGTCATATACTTCATCGTACACGTCTTCGGGTACGTCTAAATCCCCCATGCTCTTTAGCATTTCTTCAGATAGCCACGTTGATATGTCGTTAGCTACTCTTGAGGTGTATTCCTCAACTCTTTCTGTGTAATTAGAATCATCTTGATTCCAAGGTGCGTTGGGGTCATTGTCTGCCCCTACTGGATAATTGCTCATAGATTTAGTATTAAAATTCATTGATTAAGTCGCCTAGTTTATCAAACAGTTTGTCTTGATTTTGTATTTCATCGGCTAATAAAAGTCCACCACCATACAATGGAGTGCCGCTTCCCACCTCCGAAATTCTTTTATCCTTGGGGAAGCCATCAGTATCATAATCTCCTTCAACCTCGACCTCAACCTCGTGCCCATCAACAAAAGTAATGGCGAGGTATCCTACTGTTACTGTGGTGAAACTGTACTCTGATTCTTTAATGATTCTCATAGTCTTCGTATTGTAGTTCTAGTTCCCATAAATTGTTGTCGTCTTGATAGAAGTCATACGAATTGCTTAAGCTACCCTTAGTTCCTTCTTTCACTTGTTCTCGTGATGGAATGTGATTGCCATAATAGTCTTTGTGAGATTCGTTTGGGAGAAAATACTTTCCTGATTCCAAACCACTCATTGCTTCTCTACCAATAGCACCCTCCATTGACCAAGCTATTCCCTCATCAATCAATTCTTGCATTTTGCTGACGTCTTGAAAGTCTGCTTGTCTGTCTCTAATAAATTTTTCTTTTGCCTCCATGTTTAAATATTTAGATTAGATTTTCTTTATTTCTTATGCACTCCCAAATGATGGCTTGGTATTGATAACCCAGTATTCCAAGCCTCTCTGCTTCTTGTTTTGTAATCTTTGCGATAGCATCGTAACGATTCTTAGTTAGACCTGTGTCCATTGTCTGACCAAAGCATGCTCTTAAATGCCATACATCTACTGTGATGTATTTTGAATCTAGGTTTACAATGTTCTTTAAGAATGAGAATGTTTTTCGTGATTCGAATGTTATCTCTCTCTGTTCTGTTGCAAATGCAAAAGCCTTAAACTTGTTGCTATTGAATGTGCATACCTTTACATTGTTGGGTTGCGTATTGTTTTCGATAGCTTGTAGGACAGAAGTTGCATCTTGAATATTTCTTTCCCATTTGTTTCTAGGACTTAGTATTGCAATAACTCCTCCCACAATCCATGGGTTGAATCTCTTGAATTTATCGTGTATATCGTACACAATTTCATTTGCGTCTTGATACCAAGCCATACCCCTACGTATATCTTCGGGGGTAGCAAGGTCAAAACATTGTCTCATGCCTTCCTTAATTTTTCTTTTGAAGTAAGGCGTAATGTCTGGTACTTTATTCATGCTATTTGTATTTTGGTTTTAGATTATTGATTTAAATTTAACATCGTTCCCTCTCAGCCATGAGTCGCTAAGGATTATGGATAGGGTGTCGTTTAGTTCTGTATATCCCAAACAGTTTATCCCTCTGCTTTCTAGATACTCCTGAGCTTGTTGCATAACGTCCCCTATCTTGCGGTCATAGGGTAATGTAATAGAGTCATTGCTACCCAGTCTGTTCTCTGTTATTTTAATCTTTGCTACTAGGCTCTTTACTTGAATACATCTTAAATTTTGCATAGTTTATTTTGTTAAGGTTAATCTTAATTCATTTGCCGCATAGTTTATATGCTTTTGAGTTGTAACGCTCCAGTATCCTAATTGGTTTAGAGTTTCTCCTTCAATTGTTGCAACGTGTGTTGTGTAGGAAATTATTTTGTTCCCATCTTGCTTTAGGTTTTTTTTGTACTTGTCGAATGTTCTCATAGTTTAATTGATTTTAGATTTATTGCATAGTTATTAATACAAAAGCAGTCCATCAAAATAAATCGATGAACTGCACGTTTTACTCGTTTTACAGTATCTCAACTGTTGCGTAGGCGGGACTGTCCCACTCAAAATATAGACCCGATTCTTCTAGTGTTTCGTTGAGGAACTTGCTCCCCCAGTAGTTGTCATAGTATTCCAAAGCTTGTTGAGTCTCTACGCTATCAGTTTCGCAGTTAATCCAAAAGATTCCATAGTTTTTGCTTTCTGATTCTTGTACTGCGATACCCGCTTTTTTTAGCTTGTTAAAAGCCTTCCTGTATTCTGCTTTCATATTGTTGTTAGTTTATGAGTTAAAGCTATTAGCCCAATATATAAAAGGACGTAAGCCATAAAATAGAGTGTTACTTTTATGCTTTCTTTCATGTTACCCAAAATTAAATTCGATTAGTTCTTGTATTTCTTCCCGTAAATTATCGGGACATTTCGTTTCCAAATGGTGCGGAAAGTCTGCGATTTTTAGATCGTTGGCGTCTGTGTTTGGAGTAAAAGTCACCCCGTTGTTTTGGATTACGAAAGTCTCCCCTTCCGCCAATCCGATTGCGTAAGTATTTAGCATAATTAAATTGATTTAGAAATGTGCGTTTAGTTAAGGGAGGAGGGGGACACCCTCCCAAACTAACCAAACTAAATAAATGAAAAAAGGTTTTTCCCCCAATTAGACACCCCGCCAAATATTCTCTACGTTGGAGAGGTTAGTTTATAGCATTTTTTAGGCTGCTTTTTTTACCTTGTTAGCAATAGTATTTTTTGCCATACGCCCCACTGCTAGTTGTATGTAGTGAAGGGTAAATTTAGAGCGTTTCTCACTTGTGATTTTGCCGTCTTTTGTGATGAAGCGTTCCCGCTCTGATAGGCTTTCAATAACGCTTTTGAATGTAACGTCAGAGGCTTTTATATTTGTGCCAAGTCGACTGTTTATTTCGTTTATTTCAGCCTGTAAGTAACTAAGCCCTTCATCGCTTTTTATAAACTTGATTAAGGCGTTTAAGCTAAGAGTCTTTTTTGTCCAGTTCTCTTTTGATGCCCTTCTAAGTTTTAGACTCATTGGTTGCTTTCTTTGCTTTTTTGCTTTTGCTTTTTGTGTAGCTTTTGAGATTTTCGCAGTAGTTGCTTTTTTAGTTTCCATAATAGATAAATTTAAAGGTTAGATAAAATAATTAAAAAGTAGATAGGCGGAAAGGTTACGACCCTTTGCCATGAAATGGTAAACCCGTTATAATTGGCACCGCCCTAGTTTTGTTTTGGATTGCGGTCTTACGCCCGCTCGTTTCGGTATTCATAAGGGATTTTCGCCCCCTTCACCCACGTTTTTAAACGTGAAGTTGCGTCTTTACACGATGCCCCGAAATAGCTATCTAAACACCAATATGGTGTTAACGGGATATTAACGCCTTCCCGCTTAGCGTGTACACTATGCTACTAGAACCCGAGATAAAGGGAAAGCCCTTCTTTGTGTGGTACTTTGTGCGTTGGTAAAGACCAACAAAAGCCCAAGATTAAATCGCCTGATTTTTTGGCACCGCCCGTCCCCCCGTGTGGGGTTACCTGCGGCGTGTGTAATTCAATAAGTCAATGAACATTAGGGTCAAACGTATATAAAAGGAACTAAACACCAAAAAAAAATCGATGAACGGCACAACTTTTTTTACTTTCCCAATGTTTACTGGGGTTTCAAGCCTGCCTAAAAACGTCTAAAAACTCGATGAAATGCATTTTTTTTGTTTGCTTTGTATTTGTTTTTTTTGTTATGTTATGTGCGCGGGTGTACGCGCGTTAGGGAATAATTCTAACTTATCCAAATTTATCTTGTAATCTATTGAAACACAATGAGATAACGCAAAGGTGTTACCAGGCGTCAAGGGGGGTATTTTTAGGGGGTTTTGTTACCCCGTTTTGGTGTGTATAGGGGAGGCAAGCCAATCGCGTAACGTGTGCGTGTGTGTGCGTTATGCGTGCGGGTGTTAGATACTTCCCGCGTATGGTGTACAAAAACGCCAAAACATTGCGCGCGTGCGTACGGGGGCGTGTGGGGGTGGGGTAAAAATATCCGTTTTTCTGTGGGACGTGACAGTCTGTAATCTATATATAACCCACTACTTCAATATATCTAACGTGGCATAAAAAGTGGACAGTTAACTATTATATAAAGGTATACACTTATTTGTCCAGATTCTTTGCCACATAAAATATTTGTGTATATTTGTATTAATTATGTGGATAGCTTAATTTCATAATAATTGATTTTAGATTTGGGGCGACCCTCGGACTGCACGCATGTAAACGCACTCAGATCTGGGGGTCTTTTTTTTAATACGAAGACTTATGATGTTTAGATTTATTTTTCAACCACCTTTTGCGCTTATTATTGGACTTGAGGCATTAGGATCAGAGGATGGAGCTGGTAAGACTATTATAGAGGGAGTGACTTTTCATTTTTTGATAATTAGTATAGAGATCAACTGGGCAGATATGTAGGGTTTTTGTATATTTGTGTCAGTAATCTAATTTAATTTAACATGATTGAGAAGAGTATTGACTTTAACAAAGAAGCAAGAGACAAATTACTGTCTGGAGTAAACAAAATAGCA
>Ga0181399_1000165_pt1 | contig 23893 bp, 10 predicted proteins | sample 22SPOviralmetaG_FD_130128 | JGI IMG/M metagenome (GOLD analysis project Ga0181399, IMG submission 130128) | Marine viral communities from the oligotrophic San Pedro Time Series (SPOT) site, San Pedro Channel, CA, USA - 22 SPOT_SRF_2011-05-21 | ecosystem: Environmental > Aquatic > Marine > Strait...
CTGTCATTGAAAAGTGCATAATGTAAAAGATATGATACCACAGTAGTAGACTTACCAGTCTGTCGTGGCATCTTGCAGATATTAAATCTATTGTTGTGAAAATTATGAATTAGTTTCTCTTGAAAATGATATGGATGAAACTGTGTTAAACCCTCATCAAGAGAAACAATTTTAATATAGTTGTTTGCAAAATAAACTGGATCTTGTTTACATTTTAGAAACTCAATAATTTGTTCTTCTGTAAACTCAATCGCAGTATTTGCTTTTTTTAATAATGGATTACCAAGATATACGTCACTCATAAAATCAAATTAACAATTCCAAGCTCTTAATGATTTAGACAATCTATCATCACCAGTATTATTAGAAGGTTTTTGTCTCTTTCTCATTCCCTTCATTCTTGCACAAAAACTTTTCCTACGGGGATTGCCAACTTTTTTACTAGGTGCTTTCAGATCACTACCAGGATTTTCTCTTTCATAAGACTTACGTCCTTTTTCGTTGAGTCCTCCAGATTTATTTTTACCAGACTTTTTTGTCCATGCTGCTCCTTCCAAAACTTCCGTCTCTTCATTTTTTGGACGGCAATCGTTTACCAATTTACCACCTTTCATCTTCATACCCACTTTCTTGTGAGTGTCCCAACAATCCTTTGCTTTCTCTTCAAGTTCATTTTTCCAGTCAGATTGTTCAAATCTTACCTTTGGTTTTAATTTTTTCTTTCCATCTGGTGAAGGAACAAATTCTCCAGTTTCTGACGATTTCATATCATCAGTATCTACATCACCATCAACATCGGCATCGACTCTTCTTACTGCTTTTGCCGTAAGTTTCTTCAAGTTGCCACCACCGACTTTAGATTCTTCTTTTTCTTCTTTCATTTTTTCACGTTTTGCCTTTGCCTTAGCAAGTAATCTTTGTTTTGCTGCTTCTCTTTCATCTTTAGGAATAGGAGTTACGGCACCAATTTTTTGATCAACATCACCAACATCATACCCTTCCTTCTTTACACAGTTATTATAAGTTTTACCAAACATCTTTTTGGTTCCTTTCTTCTCATATCCTTTCCAACACTTCTGTCCTTCATCAATCTGCTCTTGACCACCTTTAATTGGTTCTGGTTTGATGAGGTCAACAAATTCATATTCTGTTGCTTCGAAGTCATCTCTCCAGTTTGATAATTCATATGACTCTTTCTTAGTGCTATTGCCCCAGTTGGCAGCACCCTTCTTACGACACTTGACTAATGCTCCAGAAGCATAAGCAGAAGGCCACACAGAATAACGAGACTTGACCTTATGATAGCAGGCATCTTTTGTGCCACTACCTTTACCTTTTTTATCCTTTGCTTCTGTTACCTCTTCTTTCTTCTTCTTATCAAATTTTCTACCAATAGCACCACCTACTCTTTCTCCCACTTCACCACCAACAATTCCAGTTCCAATAGATGCAGCTCCTGCACCAGCAGCACCACCTGCTATACCACCAACGACACCACCAATAACTTTACCAATTTTTTCTCCCTTTCCTGCTTCCTTCTTTTGTATTGCATTTTTAGTTGCAGTTTTACCAGATTTTAATCCACCCTGTACTGCTCTACCACCTCTTTTTCCAGCAACCTTAATGCCAGATCTAACTAATCCACTATATTCTAACAATTCCATTTCTTCTTTTTTCATTTTCTTTTTGTCAGTAGCAACATAGGTTGGTTTTGCAGCACCAGTTTTTTGCTGTTGACCTGGATCTGCTTTTTTCTTTCTTCTGGCAGCAGAGAGTCTTTCTGCCTTACTCATACTTGCTCTTTTTGCTGAAGAGACACATTTTGGTGTTCCTTCTCCTGGTTCATCACTAGCGCAAGTCCCACCTGTGACGACATTGACCCACCCGCTTTTATCATCTTTAGACTTGGAACCTTTGAACCACTTATGTAGGGTGCCTTCACTTACTCCTCCACCATTTCCACCACCATTACCGTTTCCATTTCCACCATTCCCATTACCATTTCCACCATTCCCATTGCCGTTTCCATTATTATCACCATCTTCTCCAGATTCTTCTCCGTTTTCTTTGCGAAGATATCCACCAGATGCAACACGATATCCCAATGGAATTCGTTTACACTTCTTATCAGTATAACAATAATAATATCCTTGCTTACACTTTTTCATCGATGAAAAGTAGTCTATTCTTTATTATTTAGAAAACCTTGCTTGAGCATTTTTTGAAGTTCTGATGTCGATCCAACAAACACTGCATTATTAGTAACATTATTTGTGGTCTTTTTAGTTTCGTCTTCTACATCCTTAAGTTTCTTTTGTAAATCAATTAACTTATCAGTAGTATCAGCAACACTCTTAATCAACTGCCCTGCGACCTCGTATGCCCTTGGACTGCCTCCTTCCCCTGCTACCTCCATAATGCCATTGATTGCCTCCTGACCCTTCTCTATGAGGGAGTAGAGGTTCGCACGACTATAGACATAATCTTTCTCTATATCATCATCCTTAGATTTTATAATCTCAGGTTTTTTGATTGGTTTTGACTCTACAATATCACTATCAATATTCAGAGCCTCATCGATTGAATCATAATTATTATTCATAACAATCAAATATCCTCTTGTCTAGTAGGACTATAATCTTTAGAGTCGCCTAAAAATTCCCAACTCTCAGTGAATCCAAAATTATCTCCAGGATTTGCATTTATTGGATCAGGAACTGCAGTGTATCTCATTTCACGCTTTGCAGTTTGGGTATTTGTATCTGCATACAAATCAACCTGAACCTTACGAATGAGACCATCAGTGCTTTCTGCAATTGGACCAAACAGATATGTTTTTGCAGTAAATCTTAGTGTGTAGATAAGTGCTCTTCTTGTTTGAAATGAACCTTCATAATCATCCTGGAAATCAATACTGTCAAGTATGATTGGAATATCTCTCTTTTCTCCAATAGAATTAACAAGATCAACTGTTAGATTAAATGATGGTTGAAAAAATGGAAGTATCTGCTCAACAATTTGAAGAGCATCATCATTCAACTTACTGAAAATATTAAGTTCAAATCCAATATTATATGGTACTGGCATGAAAACTTTTTTCGTGTTTCCGGAAGTATCATTGACTTTGAATGTTTGAGTTACACCAGTTTTTCTTGTAGGATCATATTGTATAGAAGTCATTTCAAATGACATTCTAGGAAGAGTGATCGCAATCGATTTTGATAACTGTTCTTGTTCTTGAATTTTTGCTAAGAACTTCTGCATTGGTCCATAAGAAAGACCAACTTTTGTTTCATCAAGAATACTACCATCACTTTTAGTGTGACGAATTGAAACGTTGTTAAATAACGTTCCAAAAGAAATAATAGTCTTTCTTATAATTTCGTGATAAAAATAAGTTCCTAGCATTAATAATTACCAAATGGATTTGATTCTGTGAAATCTAATATACCGTCAGCTTCTAACTGAATTTCTTCATTAACATCATATGGATTATCGTAACTTTCATCATCATAGTTCTTAACAACATATCTAGCAGATGAAATGGATCCAACAATAACTTCACCTACATTAAACTTACCAGTATTTAGTGATACTCTGAGATGAGTGATAGGAGGAGTTCCAGGTGTTACTGAAACTGTTGTTCTAAAGTCCCTAACTCTTCCTGTTATTCCTGAGGATTCACCAGTTATCAATTCATTGTAAATAAACGTACCAACACCGACAGTAGAAGGTCCTGTAACACTGATAGGTGGAGATGAGGTATATCTAGAACCAGATTTAATTATATTGATTGCATTGAGTTTGCCATCACTAGAAAGACTTGCAATACCAATTGCATTTATTCCAGTTCCGTCAGGTGCACCAATAGTTACATTTGGTGGAGAAGTATATCCATTTCCTGGATTTGTAATTTCAACCCTAGTTAAATTAAAGTCTAAATTATTTACAGAACAAGTAGCAGCTGCTCCAGAACCCCCACCACCAGAAAATGTTATTGTTGGAGGAACTGTGTATCCAATACCAGAATTTGTAATTTCAATTCTTTTAATAGACTTTACATTTCCAACACTAGTAGTAATGGCAACTGCAGTAGCTGCAAGTCCTGATTCTGGTGCCGAAAATGTTATGGTTGGTGTAGATGTATATCCAGAACCATCATTATTTAAAAATATTTCTGAAACACCTCCAGTTGAAACAACCGCAGTGGCAGTGGCAGTGGCAGTGGAACTGACAAGAGTAAGTGATGTAATATATCCTTCATCTTCTACAGTATTATCAACCTCTTCAAGAGCAGTATCAATAAGTTCATTTTCATATTCATAAAGTTCACAACTTAACTCATAAGTATAACTTGATCCTAATTGATAAAATGGTTTTTCATGCTCAACCCTTTTAATTTCAAATAATCTTTCACCAAGTGGAAAATAAATTAAATCTCCCTCTTTTGGTCTGGTAATTAAATCTGCAAAATCATATTCTGTAATCAAACCTTCTCTAATTCCGGAACTAATTCCTTCCAAAAATGGTGCAATAAATTCTTCATATCTTTCTCTGGATACTGTCAAACTTATTTCATTTTTTAATCTTAAACCGAACTTGGTCATTATGTCACTATCAGGAGCATATCCATCAAAGTTATTAATATATGCTTCAAGTAAAAAAACATCATCAAACTTTGATGACTGAATCTCACGAATAATATCATCGGTTTTAAATATTTTTCTTGGCAAATAATAAACTTCAACTCCGAACATTTTCAAATGTTCATTTATTAAATCCTGAACGAGAAACTGTTCACTGGGAGATCCTTGTAGAAAAAACGGATTTAATGTCATGAGTATTACCCAATCAGGTCCATAGGTGGTAATTCGTAATCCGATGTCATTCTCTGTCTTATTTCATCCAATTCTCTTTGACCATCCTCATAAATTGCTCTTCCATTTAGTTCAAGTCCACCCGGAAGTTTTACACCTTGGAATTTAATTAAATTCTGCCCCCACTGCTTTTTAATTGCTGCTGTCAAATATCTCTTAACAAAACTATCATTATATATTTTTGAAAAACTCTCAGGGTCTAGTGCTCTGTAACACTCTATAACTAAGTAGTTATCTACTGTTTGCGATCCCCAATTAATATCAAGATATAATCTATTTTGTCTTTGATTAAATCTAACTTGTTTATCAGTTGTTAGCAACATATCAATGTCTTCAAGATAAGTCTTAGTCATTGCATATTGCAACAGTTCAACAGAGTTGAAATAATATAAATCGTTCAAGAATAACTGATACTTGATACTAAACATTCCTCCAGAAATACTACTAGTATCAAATTTAAATATTTTTTCAATACCAATAACTGAGTCTGGAACTTGAATAAAATTTGATGTTTCGTAAAAATTGGAAGTAACCGTGCCCAAACCTGAAATATTTGTTGATGTTCCTGTAGTAGTAACAATTCCGACACCAGTCGTAGTTACACCAACGGTTCCACCCCCAGCACCTCTTCCTCTATCAATATCTTCTTGAGAAATTTTATATTTTAAATATGTTTTTTCTACACCATCAAAATGTCTTTCATTAAAATACTGAATTGTATCATCTAATAGATCATCAACTTGCTCGTCTGCTACATTAATTTCAAGAACAGGTGCACCAAGTTGTCTTAAACAATAATCTTTAAGTTCTTCTCTAGTAGTTGGTTTTGCCATCAGTATTCTCCTCCATCAATAAGTCCGGCTTCAAGTGTTCCTGCAACAAAAACATTATTTTGGAAAGTTGATATTCCTACAAATGTTGATAATCCAGTTACTCTCAATTCATTCAATGTTGTTAGATTAGTAACTCCCAGTTGTCCTATTGTTGTAATACCAGTGATATTAGCATTACGTGCAGTGAGTTCATCAAAAGTTAAATCATCAGCAACATAAAGATCTCCACCAACGTAAAGATCACCACCAGTAGTCGTAATACCACCAGCAGATGCTAAGGTAGTAATTCCAACAACATTTAAAGTTTCGGAAACATTAACTAAATCAAATTCTGCAATACCATCTACATCTATTGATCCATTTACGTCAAGTAGTACTCCTACTGTGGCAATTCCACTTATATTCCAATTTCTTGCTGTTGCCTCATCATATACTATGTCATCAGCAACATAAAGATCTCCACCGACGTAAAGATCACCACCAGTAGTCGTAATACCACCAGATGATGCTAATGTAGTAATTCCTGCAACATTTAATCCGTTTAAAATATCAACGGCTGCATTAATATCTAAATCAGATGCAAAGGTTGAAATTCCCGCAATAGTAATACCTTGACCAAGATGAACTTGTTTTTCAATTCCAAGACCACCCTTAACAATTAATGCACCTGTTGTAGGAGAAATTGATTGAGTGGTATTTGAAAATGTTGCGATACCAGTAATATTCAAAGATGACGAATCAATAGTATCCGTCATAAAGAATGTTTCGGTAGAAACATCCCAAACTAAAATTAAACCATCTTTTGTTTTTAAAGATGAGTTTACATCAGTTAAATTGATTAATCGTGTTGGTGGTGCAGAAGCATTTGATAATACACGAATTACGTTCTGAGAACCAATTCTATCGTTTATGTTGGGCATTTACCTACTTACTCCTGCTCTTACTAATGCTGATCCTTCCACGGCTTTATACTCTTTACCGTTAGCTGAAGTTATTTTTAGATCATATACATATCTACCAGGTTTCAAGGATAATGATTGTGTGCCTGTTAGACTGATTGACAAAATTCCCAAATCAGCAGATGTTACAGTAGATCCAAAAGATACTGACGTAGATGACGAATAATGTTTTCTCAGTTGCCCAGAAACTGTTGATCCAGTTAAATTTAAACTAGAATTTGTTCTAGTATCCTCTAATTGAAAAGATGTATCAAAATCAAATCCTTGCTCGATCACAATATTGGATACATAAACGGCCATTATTTTATGATGATAATATACCTCTAGCTATTTATATTATTTGTTTAGGCTAGTTATTTAAAATAAATTGTTTAAGTAAAGTCTTTATTTCATCAATATCTTTCTTCATTTCATCCAACTCTTCTTTTTGAGACTTTTGTCTTTCCATAGATGCAAGTCTTTGATTATATCCAGAAGTATCATGACTCACTATTGCCCCAGTATCCTCATCTCGATAAAGATGAGGATGATCCTTAACCTTTATTAATCTTGTCATTTTAATGCTATAGTTCTAAAGTTTCTAATTATTGGATAATTTGCTTGATCCGTTGATGACATAACGACTTTAATTTGATATCCACTAAAATCACCCAAATCGTTTGCTGTAAATTCATATTCCAAATATTGATTTTTTTCACTTGCCGGAACTCTAATATCAGGTCTTCCATCATTTAATGAGGAATTAATAACCTTTAAAGATCCTTCAGAAGTTGACTCAAGATTATTAAATCCTGGGAAGAGTTCAAATTCTTGTTCAACTCCAGTAGAATCTTCTCTAACCAAACTATAGAGAACTCTAATATCTGCAGGATCTGGTCTATATGCATCTAATATAACTTTGAGAGATGATGCGGGTTTTGCCAGACTTATTAAATTGGAAATATAAACAGATTCATGTGAATCATTATTTCTGGAATTTGTAGAAGAATCTATAACATAATTTGTTACGGGTCTATTAATATTGTCAGAAATAAATTCCACAACAGAATCATCTAAGAATATCATTGGTGATAGATTTTCATTGGTTGTATTTAATGTTACTGTAGAATTAAATGATCTCCTTCCAGAAACATTGTTAAATGTGGATTGATTTAATTCATTTGCTCTAGAACAAACTATACGCACAGAACTTAAGTCATTTTCTTGATTTGGAATTACAGGTTCTATAGTATTTTGAAGGTTGAAAGAAACTTCACTTCCACTAATACTTGTTCCTGTTGTAGTTCTAATATTTGAAGACACTGAAGTTTCTTTCCCTGGAGATATTATATTAAACCTAGGATTAATTCTATTGAACATAATATTTTCGGATGCCTTGATTTTAGTGCCACCACCAATTAATTCAGTTCCAAATGATACTTGTGGATATGTACCATCTGTTGCTCTATTCAGTCCTATTGCCTTTCCTTCAATAGTTGATGTTGCCGATCTATCAACTTCAATAAAGTATGAATCACTTTCAATTCCAGTATCAGAAATATCGTAAACTATTCCATTAATTCTTCTAAGAGAAATTCCGTTAAACTCATATTTCATTATTTGATCACCTATTTCGTGAGTTTCTACGACTCCCTCAATTCCTCTAGTAGTAATAGTTAACAGATTTGAAGTTGCGGTGCTATATCCAATGACTTCATCTCCAATCTTGGCATATCCAATATTTGTAGAATTAACACCTTGACCTTCAAAAGTTTCAAATATGGAAGAATCTTCAACTTGAATTGTTCCAGAACCACTGGTTGTAGCAGAAAGTTGTTCTGTTAATATTGTTGGTGTCGTATCAGATATAATATCATTCAATATCAATTTATTATTGTTTGCATACATTCCATGATTAAAATGTTCTACCTGCAAATAATTACCGGAGAAAATGCCACCATCTCCTGTTGAAGTTAATACATCACTAGATGTAGGAACTACAGTATTTCCTAAACCAACATATTTTAAGTCACCAACTGGTATAGATCCCTGAACATTTGTTAGATATAAGGTATCGATATTACTACTAGCAGTAACTGTAATAACTGCATCTCTACCAACCTGACCGGATGCATTCGTAATAGAAACAATGTCACCACTTCGATATCCAGTTCCTTCGTTAACAACTGATATTCCAGTAATAGTTCCACCAGCACCAACACCACTGATATTGACTGTTAACCCACTACCAGAACCAAAAATATTAGATGTATTTCTTGTTCCGGTCTCATATCCCAAACCAGCAACAGTTTCTGTAACACCAGTAACACTACTTCCTGTAGAAACAATAGTACCAAAACTATTTCCTACACCGGTAATTCTTCTACCAGCAGTCAAAATATTCACTAAAGGATCACTAGAAGTAATTGTAGTAATACCAAGAGTTACATTTTTTGGTAATGCTGTAATTGCATTTTCTTGGAGTGTAGGAATATATCCATTACTTGAATCAAGTGGTGGATTTCCAAAATGTGCAATACCCGTATTTGCAGTGAATTTTGCTTTGTAAAGTTTAAATTTGAGATCAGATTCTTGAGATGGTGTCCATGTTGAACCATTCTGTGATTTAAATAAACTTCCTATCGCAAATTGTCTAGAATATTTTATTGCTTGAGAATTTGGAAGATCTTTAGTGCCAATGGTTTTTTCTCCCATCGTTGCAGTCCAAACTTCATATTGATCTGAATTTGGTGCAAGTAAAACTAACGCATATTCTTGACCGGGAGGAAGATAAATTGGTTGATCAAATGTTACTCTTGTTGGAGTTTCTGCATCTGCTGAAGTAAAGATATTATCAGGAGATAAAGTTTTTGCTTCACCAATTTTAGTTAAAGTTGGTATTCCAAGTTCGACTAATCTTATCTCAACCGTAACAGGTTCATTACCAGCTGGTTTTGATGCAAAGAATAAATCTACTTCTGTTAGGAATACTCCATTATCATCATCATTGTCACCACTAAAATCAGGTGCCTCAATATCTTTACCAACAGTGAAAGTTTGTGCCAGAGGATCACCTGTATCTGTCTCAGTAATTATTCTTGTTGCAGATGAAGTTATAGTTGTAGTTATAGTAGTTACTCTCCGCAATTCACGGAATATACCTCTTGCTGTATAAGTTGTATCACCAGCAGAGATTAATTTACTACCTGGTAATGGAGTTTGATTGGTAGAGCTGCTACTTAATCTAAATGTTTTCTTTCCTGTAAAAATTCTTGGATTTGGTGCTGGATTTACGTGTGGATTTTTAATAAAGAATGATCCAAATAATGTACCATTGATATCAGAAATAAGTTTCAAATCTTTTACATAAGCAATTGCACCACTAGTTTGTCCAACAATTTTTGCACCTTTCTCAAAATATCCACTAAAACTGCCTTGTGCTTCTGATGACAGAGCATTTAAGTCGATATTTATTGTTTTGGATGATTGACTATATCCAGATGGTATAGATTCCGATGTTACATATGGATTTGTGGTGTAAGTAAGTGATGGAGAATTAAAGTTTCCTTCTTTATGATTTGATGCTGCCAGTCTAAATGTTCCTATCCTATTTCCACCATTATAAACTCTTACTGTTTCTCCTTTTTGGAAGGCACCATTAGAAGAACCATAATTGTCTAGAGTGTTAGAGTTTGCAATTTCAATTAGTTTTGGAATAAAATCTAAATTACTGTGATTATCTAAGAATTGATAGTGTCTTGCAAGAGGTCTGAATAATGTTCCAAAGAAAGAAACGTTTCTAGATCGAATATATTTTTCATCTCCCGAAGAAACAAGAACTGTATTGACATTGGTACTTGTACTTCTTCTTATTCGGTTTGCTACTATTTGAATCGTATTACCGCCATCATTATCAAAGTCGAGGCGGCCTCCAAAATTAAATATCGTGTTTGTTACACCCAGATCTCGTCTTATCGTTCTTTCAACTATACGAGGTGCAAGTCTAATAGTTCTTGTCCAATTATCTCTATTTGGTTTTAATCGAATTAGTCCGTTATATTCTATAACATGGAATGGATTTACATTTTCAACTCTAGTAGCAAAACTTTGATTTAACCAATCAACCGAATCATATTTTAACGTAACCACATTACCCGTTTTTTGTACATTTGGATCTAACTGATCATAATTTTCCTCAGAATCAAATAGATTTAATGGTTGCTCTACAGATGAAACTAATTTTTGCTGTAAAGTATTTCTAAATGCAGTTGGTCTCAGTTCCCCATTACTAGAATTAGTAGTCGTTAAGTTATTATCAGACAGAGATTGATCATTAAAATTATCTACAAATATTCCACTCTTAAACCTATTATTTCCTTGAGAATCCTCAATTCTTAAAGATTCTGTGCTAAGTTCTAATAAACTTAAAGATGTAAATCTCTCTAAATTCTCAACTCTATCTTCAAGATTGCCAATATCTCTCATGGTATATCTTCTATTATCTATCATGCTAATTTCAGCATCATCAGTATTATAAAGATATGCAGGAAGTCTAACCTCTGCTAACTGCATTAAACTAGGATCTTCATTTACCGGTGGAACTGGTTTTATGGAAGAAACTCCTCTTCTAGTAATAACAGTCCCAAATTTGTCAATGTATACTCTATCAATTCTAGGAAGATAAAAATCATATCCAACAACAGATCCTTCACCTGGTTTTAAGGTAAACTTTGGTTCTGTTCCAAAATTAGATGTTCTTGATGCAAAATCAAATGGTGATGATGTTGTTACTGAGAAATTTCCAACTCTTGGTCTAAAATCTAACGTATCAGAAGCTCTTACTCGTCCTGGTCCAATTGTAGGAATATCTTCGGAAAATCTATTTGCATCATAACTAAGAACAGTAAATACATCACCATTATCTGATGCTGGAACTGTGTAATGATCATATACAATTAATAATCTTCTTTCTGGAATCTGAGTTCCAACTCTGACTAATCTAGAATAATCATAGTATTCGTTTCTTTGACCTTTATCTAAGGTAAAATTATTTGTAATATTTTTATATTTTCCGAATGTTATTTGCGTTACATTTGAAATAATTCCAGATTCTTTAAATGTTACAACTTCTCCTACTGAGAATGTTTGATCATTCAAATATACAATTCCAATATTATGTGAAGGAATTGGTGGTATTGCTGATGAAGAAGAATTTTGAACAATTCTTGCCAGAGCTCCACTATCGGAACCAATAATATCTTCACCAATAATTGCATTAGTATCTACTTGAGATATTGATAAGAATTTAATTCTATCTAAAATAGGATCAGCAGTACTTGTTGATTCATATATTGAGAGAACTTTAGCAACATCTGGGACATTCAAAGAAATTTGATCATCTTGAACTCTCAATCCATAATATGGATTATAAGTCAATCCATCATTAATTGAATCACTAGTTGCTGCACCAGATTGAGCAAGTGTAGAAAGATTTACAATTTCTAAAGCACTTCTTGTATATTCTTTAATCTTACTTTGAATACCATTCTTTTTAAGAGTGACATTTACAACAACATTGCTTGATTGACTTGGTAACAATCCATCAATAGTTACAGTATTTCCATTCAAATTGAAAGCATCGGGTGTTATTGTTCCAATTCCTCCACCATTATAGTGTACGGAATATCTTTCTTGATCAAATGCTGCATATGATGCACTAGTAATACCAGTGGGTAAACCAAATGTCAACTGTCCATTTCCATCTGTTGTTTCTCCAGTAATTTGTCTAGTCACAGATAATTGTGATCCAGAAAGATTTACTGAGGAGATATTAGAATCTGGAAGACTTGCAAACAGAGAAGCATTTTCATTATTTCTTAGTTCTGGAACTGCCAATTCAACATTGTAAGTTCCATCAGAACCTTTTCCTCCATTAAAAACTTCAGTTACACTAGAAATACCAACCACTGTAACTGTAGTTAAATTTCCACCTACTTTCGAAACTCTATTATATCTTAAATTAGTTCCATCTTGATATTTTACAATATCACCTTCTTTAATACCAGTGAAAAGTTTTCCTGGACTTGTGAAGACACCTGTAGAACTTACAAAGTTTGCTTGACTAATTCCTTCAATTTGTCTTCTGCTAAGAACAGTATCTGCCGCAAAACCGGGAAATCCAGATGCATTTTGTGCTACAGACTTAATGTCTCTAATACCGTAAACAATAAAACTTTTTAATGCTAATGATGCATCAACACCATTAATTATTATTTGCTCATCAGCAACAAAAGTTCCTGATGTCTGGTAAATATTTAATTCTGCACTATTAGCACCTGCTGCAACTGCAAAACCACTTGCTCCACTACTTTTACCTTGTATAAAAGATGTTTGAGGAATTTCTGCGGCAGATACATTTCTATTAAATGTTAGAGATGTATAAGTTTGAATATCATAAAGATACAAATCCCATTGAGTTTCTTGATTTGAATAAGCAGCATCAGTTAAATTGAACGTATACACCCTTGCTTGTCCAACTACCTTTTGACCAGATGTATCTGCTTTAAATTGTGTTTTTAAAGTTACAATGTCATTTTCTTTTGGCGCACCAGCAACATTGTTAACTCTCAAAAGATGTCCCATTTCAAAAGGAACATTGATAGATGATACATTTTGAGTATCTCTTGGTTTTTCTACATCAACCGTTGATGTTCCGTCTATTTCAACATCATAACCGGCAACATATGCTTTTCCGGGTGATACATCAAAACACAGTAAATCATCGGAAGGAATATTTCCCTCCTCTGTTGTTTCATTTTCCAAAAACAAACCATCATTATCAATTCTATCATTCAATGAGTTTAAAACTTTTAATTCAAACTCATCAACTGTATAATGTCCTGATTCGTCAAATGTTCTTCTCGCAATATAATCTCTAATAATATTATATACAGTCTTATCAACTATTTTCTTTATCTTTCCATCATCAGATCTAAAAATTTCTATAAAATCAGTATCATTAAAATCTGTTAATGATTTTTTAGTTAAATTTAATGAAATTTTAAATCTATCTGCACCCGGTGCTGCAAAATTTGTAAACCCCTTTGCATTATCATACAAAGAGTCATCATCTTTGGCATTAATAGTTTCTTCTTTTATATTAAATCCTACTCTATACGATGGTGTATTCGTATAATAATCTAATATGAGAGTTTGTTTTGAAACATTAACAAATGTTCCTCTTACAAAATAAACTCCACTATCAATAGACAGTGCAGAACCCGTAGATGTTGCATTAGGTGTGATTAATGATGCAAATGATGTTCCAGAAGAAATTGTAGTATTTCCGTATTCTACATTCTCATTAGCGATCAATAATTCCCCATCCTCAAATACAGATGTTTCGGAATCATTACCTGCCGCAGAATATTTTACATATATTGTTAAGTATTCTACCAGATCAGACTCACTGGTAAATACTACATTCTTAACACTAGCAGTTACACCAGAACTTTGTCCAGTTATAGATTTTCCAATGAAATTCTTAATATAAAGAGAAACATCTACTCCTAAATTAGTAGAATTTAATTTTACTGCAGAATAGTCACTATCAAAAGTTATACCTCCAGGTATAACCATAGATCCTTCTTTAAAAATATTACTTCCAAAAGACTCTACTTGATTTTGTAAGATAGACTGAAGAGTGGTTAATTCTCTAGCCTGAACTGGAAATCCTGGTTTAAATAAAACTTTATAGAAGTTTTTATCTTTATCAAAGTCATCATAATATGGGCTGATATTTAAGTCGGTTTTTTGTGCCATCTTTTTTTAGAATTCCAGAATGATTTTAACGTCTTCTTTTTGTCTAGAGTCTCTTTGAACTTCGGGTCGATTATCAATGTAGATTATATCCCCTGTCTTTTTATTTATCTCCGGATCTGCAAGACCATTTGTAAAAGTAACTCCCAAATTAATTTGTTTGGAGTTAATTGTTATCACACTACCATTCACATTAGTATCAATTGTTGCTCCACCACCACTACTAGTAAAAATAATATTTGTACTATTATTAAATGTAGTAATACCCACGGTATCTAAGCTCTGTGTTTGATCGAATTTATTACCAAAACATAAAGATCTGTCTTGATAATATTTTAAGATTTTAGTTTCACTATCAAAAGAAGCAACATATCCTTTTGCAACAACATTATTACCTTGATTTTGTGTAATTTGCTCTCCAATAGTTACAGTCCTAGAACTACTCAATCCAACAGAAAAAAGTGAAGAAAATGTGTTGTCCGTAAAAGTCTGTCCAGATCCCACAAATTTTTCTGGATTTTTTATAATTCCAACCTGAGCAAACTTTGTATCTATGGGAAAATCTTTAGTGGAATCATCAAATCTTGCATATAATAATACTTTATCTGTTCCTAATTCAGTATATACATCATATCCATGTCCTTTGGATGGTGGAATAATTGGTATTAATTTAGATCCGGATCCAGAATTTGTGCTCAAATCTATAATTCCATAAGTATATCCTTTTCCACCTACAGTCACTGCAATTTCTGTTATAACACCACTATTTGTTGTTATAGAAACTTCACCACCAGTACCATCACCTAAAATAGATGCGGTTCCATCACTATATCCTGTTCCACCATTTTCAATATATACTGTTTTAATTTGATTGTTATTACTATCCGAATTTCCACCATCTCTAATAATTTCGATATCAGAGTCTGTAGTTGTTGCCCAATTGTTTGGAACAACTATGAATTCTGTAGAATCAAATTTAATAACGTCTGATGGTGAAACTTTAAAAATATATTTCCATTTATATCCATCTGAGTAAGAAACGGGTTCTACATCAGTATGTGTCGGTTCGAAAGTTGATCTAGGAACAGTTGGGTCAATCCCTGATGTTCCATTTTCTATACAAATATAAACTTTAAAATCACTAGTAATTACATAGTAATTTGCATCATATAACTTTAAAGCTTTAGTTATAGGTGCTGGATTATTTCTATTTTCATATTGTCCATAATCATGCCTATACATATCATATTGGTTATTTGAAATCCATTCAACTTTTCTTATAACTCTTCTAGCATTCTCTGTGGTAATTTTTTTACCAAATAAACTAGTATCTCCATAATGAGATAAGTGTTGAAAATTATCTACAGGATTGTTAGTCGTGCTTGTATTCCAATCAGAAGTTCTACCAAATCCAACTGCAGTTGGATTTGACAAACCTAAAAAAGCATAGTAAGAGTTATTACTGATGGACTCTACAAAAGAACCAGCATTCAATATTCTAAATTGATCTGTTACGAATGCAGACATATTAATTGTTTTTTAGATATTTATACGATAATATTAAGTTTCAATTTTTGGAAGAGCACCAGTCTTTCTTATATTAGTTCCACCTCTTCTCTGAATGGTTGGATATGTAGAAAGTCCAGAAACAATATTTCCAGTAACACCAATAGATATTGGATTTGAAGATCTTGTTCCTCCAGATATTCTACCCCATGAATATCTTCCAACAATATTATTTGGATTACTTCCAGTAGTGGTAATTCCAACAACATTTGTATTAGAATGTACATTGCAAGTTATAACTCCAACATAATTAGATCCTGTTAATAATGAAGATGACCAATCAGAAATATAGTAGATATTATCCAAACATGTAGTTCCAACACCAATAATTTCGGAATCTGAACTATTAATTGATGTAACACCATTTCCAACATTTGTATCATGAATGTAAATTGGATATCCAGTTACTAATCCACTAAGTGTCGCACTGTTGTCAATAATTGAGAATACAATAGCTAATGGATTTGATCCAGATCCTGTAGATGTTGTGATTCCAGTAATAATTCCAGAAGATCCCTTTATAGTACTGAAGGATGTGATTTTTTCAACAAGACCAGTCGAATATCCAACTGTAGAAATTCCATTAATAATCAGTGCATCGCATGGTGTGGAGTTATCAGTATATCCATTATCCGTTTCATAACTAAACAGTTCAGAATTTTCAATAAACACTTCAGTATCAGTTGTAGATACATCTTTAATAATTCTTGCTGTTGGGAAGACTAGAGCTTCCAATACATCTCTCGATTTACTTACAAGTTCTCCATTGATTTTTTTATCTGATTTTTGTTTAGTCCAAGAAAGTGGTTTGAAATTGGATTCATCAATTCCTTGATCAAAATATCTATCTGTTTCAACTTTATCAGAGAATGATACATTATAAACAGTTCTTTCGTTCTGTGTAACTGTATCTTTAATATAATTATTACTTATGACTTGAACATTGTCACCAGTTTTTAAAGTTGGTCTTACATTATCTACTGAATTGGAATCAGTTGCATCAACACCCTTATAGAAGTAAATTTCAATTTCATCTTCCGGTAAAGGTGCTTTTGTGAATGCAACTGAAGTTCCTCCACCAAAAATAAAGTTAGTCACCGGTTTTTGGATTACTCCATTTATGAATATCACTAATATATTATTAATATTTTCTTCCAATGGAGATCCTTTCTCTGCTTCAAAACTGAGAAGTTGTCCGTTATAATTTAGAGGGAATCTTTGTCTTTTTCCATTTTGTAAAACTTTAATAGAATCAATATAATCAAGTTCACCAAATTCCCATGCAGCAAAATTATCAGAATATGTAGAAATTACTTCAATTGTAAAATCTGATATTGGAGATGATAAAGTAGAATCGGTAACTAAACCAACTGGTTTAAAGATATCACCTCTACTAAATGAATATCCAGGTCTTGAGAAATTAAATTCTTTCACCTCAAAATAAGTTGAACCTATTCCAACAGAAGTAGAAGCACCACCAACTATGACATCCATTAATAGTCCAATACCGGTGGTTGTTGTGTTACCAATACCTTCTCTATAAACACCAGTGACAGGGAGATTGTCATATGATGGATCAGATACAAATATGGATGGACTTGTGTATCCTGTTCCTGGATTTGAAACATTGAGAGTTAAGGTTCCACCAGCACCAACATTTGCGGTTGCTATTATCACTGCTGGAGTTCCCGAGTGCCCTTCTTCAAAGACAGTTACTCCAATAGAAACCAATCCATTATATCCAGATCCAAGGTTGTCGGTAGTTCCCAGTCCCACAGATACAATAGTTCCACCAGCACCAACGACAGCAGTCACAGAAGCACCTACAAGTGGAGCAAATCCAAGTCCTGGTGTAGATCCATAAGAAACTATGATTCCACCTCTAGGAGTTTCATTTTGATTCACATCAAAATTGGAAGTTACATATTCGAGAGGGTCACTTTGGGGTTTAGTGATTCCGGAAAATTCTACAGTTGTTATTCCTGCAGTAGTATTTTCTAAAATTTCATAGTTGAATCTATCAGGATTGTTATCAGTTTTTGGTGATTGATAAATGTTGTTAATAAAAACAAGTCCATTACTTCCTTCTGTTCCAATACCAATAGTATTTGCACCACCAACCGATAAAGTAAATGTTCTTCCAATTCCAGTAAATTGGTTGGATATATCATCATATACTCTATTATTGTCATAATTTGATTTTAAAAATACTCTACCATTAAATGAACTTGTTTCAAAGTCCAAATTAGATTTGGTTTTATTAATTTGTGGATTTCCTCTTGGTGATTCTGCAAAGTAAATTTCATCATTTACAATATTAAATGCACCTTTATAAATTTGTACATTTGAAGAACTTGTATGGGTTGCAAGAGAAGAACCAACAAAACCTCTATCAACCTCTACAAGTTTTACACTTCCAGAATTTGTTATAGGTCCAATGTTTGTATTTCCAAATCCAATATTAACAACTCCCATATATTCATTATCTATCAATAAAATATCTTTTAGATTGATAGATGAAATTCCACTCAAAGGAAGAATACTTGTGGCAATTCCTATATTTTTTGATAAAGTATGAGTTGTACCAGTAAATGCTAGTGGATATTGAACAAGTTCATCAACACTAACTATGCATTTGGTATTTCTCTCTTTCATAGTAAATCTATGAGCATTTCCTTCACCTAAAGAAGTAAATGTTGTTCCAATACCACTTTGAGCTGCTGTAGTTGTAATTGCAACTTTAAATGTGTTTTCTGTTAACTTAATTGCATATACTGTCGAAGACAAAACATCAGTTGCACTAGTCATCATGGCACTAGTGCCAACTCCAACAACGGTTGAGTTTGGAGTATAAATTAATTCTTCACCAGTCATGAAGAAATGATCTTCTACTGTAAATATTCCTGTAGTTGCATCAAGAGATGCTGAATTTGGATTGAATTCTTTAGAGAAAATTGGTTTTGTTTTATTAGTTAACTTAAAATTAGTTCTATTAATTCTATCACCATTAATTGAGTTGTAGAATCTTTTATCAATGCTCTCGGTTACAGCACCATATGATAAATTATTATAAACGTTGACAATATCAATTTCATTATAAAAAACTTTACTAAAGGTTTCAATATCTACTTGTTGATTTTGATTATCTGGATGGAATTTAAGTATTAAGTTCGATCCGGATACCTCACCACCAAATGTTCCAATACCGGATAAAGTATCTAAAGTATTGTCAGTGGCATCTACTGAGAGGAAAGGTAGTTGTTGAGTATAGACATCAGATCCATCAAAAATCATCATAACTTGATGAAGTGCTTTACTAGAACCTATACTTACTTGAATTAAAGATTTTGATGAATTAAATAATGTCTTATCTAAAGTATCAATTGTTGTTGATGCGACAGATACTGTAGACTGATAACTCGATTTGTAAATGGCACTTCTTTCCTGTCCATCTGCTTGGTCATTAGATTTAAATCTATAAGCACCCTGTCCAGATGTAGTTGTACCAAATCCAACAATATTTGTTCTTATTTTAAGTTCATTACTAGTGGTATTTTCATGTATTAATGAAAATACTCCACCTCCAAGATTAGTACAAGTGAATAGACCTATTGAATCTCCGGTAGAAGAACTTAAATTATTATCAATATAATATTCGGACATATATGTATTTGTTCCATTATGTGCGATGTATAATCGCACATAATTCATATCTTGCGTGGCAGTATCAGTAACTTGTGCATTAACATATAAAGATTCAAAATTATTAGAATTTAATGAAATAATTGTTGTTGTACCTAAACCAACAGTTGTAGTTTCTGTATCGATAGATCCAGTCAAATCTATAAATCCAACTGATTGAGTTCCAACTCCAGCAAAAACTGTATTAAAAGTTTGTTTTATTAATTTTATATTATAATCGGTATTGAAAGGATCGACAGGAGTAAATCTCAAAAGTGTTTCGTCAAATTCATTTTCAAAAATATCAAAACTTCCATATGGATTATCTGAGTTTTGTAATGATTCATTTTCGACGATTACAGTTTCTATCCCATCACTCAAAATAGTAAGATCTGTTAACTGAATTTGATTACCCTGATCACTAGTGACTCTAAACAAATAATTTTGATAGGATATATCATCAACTTCATCAATGGATAAAAATTCTGTATTTTCTGCTTCAGAATTAGAAAATTGATTGCTAATATCATCAATCTCTAAAACATTGAGATTTTTTAATTCGACATAGTTTGTGAGTCTTTTTGTTTCTAGTTTTAAGAACTTAGAATTTGAATCAATAACATCTTGGTCTAAAACATTATCAAAGTTATTAACAGTGTCTACTCTCTTTTCATCTATAATATCATAGACAATTTGGAACTGATCTTTGATTTTATCTATTCCTGCCGATGTGGAAGAAATTATTCCTGTATCGGCAAAGTTTTTCAATCCACTAGTATGAACTAAATTTTCTACAGGTGATTGCTGTTCTTTATAAGTTATTGAACTTTTAACAGAATATGATAAATTTTGATAGTAATCATTATCTGGAATTACTTGATAATCTTCACTTAATTTACCAATTTGATCACTCCATCCAATGTTCTTTAAATTGGAGTAGTTGACATCAAAACTTGCTTCATTAAAATCTATCGATTTTATTGTTGCTTTAGCACCAGATTGAGTTCCTGTGATAACCTCTCCTACGGATAATTCATATAATCCGGAAACTTTCAAATCGTTTCCATCATTTTTTGCGACTTTTAGATCTCTAACTATTTGATTTGACGATAAACTCTCACCAACAGAAAATTCTGATAATTTTTGAGTTACCTCAAATTGTGGGTAGTCATTTTTATTAATTAAAACACCAGAATAATCTTGGACCGTTTTTGCAATGCCAGTATTCGTTGTTAAACCAGATACACTAATTTCTACAGTATCATTAAGACCATCAAGTTTGTAATCAGTTACAGTAAAGAATTTAAATCCATAATCCTCAGAATTAAATCCATCACCATCACTGCTAAGTTTTTGAATTCCTTCAATAAAAACTTTATCTCCAATATTAAAAGGTTTTACTGAAAATGTTCCAATTCCAGGTGTTGATATATCACATTCAAATTTTGTAGGATTTATACTATTTACATTTATGATTGCAACTCCATTAGTATTGTTAGTTGCAAATATTTCTACAGATTCATCAGGTAGACCTGTTGGTGCAACACTAATGTCTATTGAAGAAATTGAAGCCGCAGTAACGTTTGATTTTATTAATCCAGAGTCAATTATATTTCTGTTTACAGAATCAACAATTACCAATGTTGGTGCAGAAGAATATCCATCTCCACTATTAGTAATTAAAACTTGATCCAGAGTATTAAAATCCTTTAATACAATTGTGGGAGATACATTTGCTTTAGGTCTTAATGTTCTATCCGAAGAATATGTAAACTTATTGTTTAGTATTTTCTTTTCTTTTACAGTTCCTACAGTATTTGATATTGCATTTACAATTAAATCCGATCCATTAGTGGAGTTTGTTGATTTTAAAGTTGGCAGAGATTTATATCCAAATCCAAAAGATAATGCATTTAGGGAACTTACCGGACCCGATGCAGAATTTGACGTTGTTGAATAATCTAAAACATCGCATTCTGTTGAAATATAAAAAGATCTTTCTAGTTTTTCAAAAATATTTAAATTAAATGTTGTTGTACCTATTCCAGATATCTTATAGGTATTATTATATGCACTTTCTTCATACTTAATAGTAGAATAATTTTTAACTTCAATATCAGATTTAATTATTGTTCCATCTTTTTCTAATGTATAATATAACTCTTCTGAAATATTTGAATTGTAATTTAATACTAAAGATGCTGCAGCAGATCCAACTGTTCCAGTTTTAGATACTGTAAATTGATTCGTTGAACCAACAGAGATAAATTCATTATTAAATTTAGAGTCACTATAAATTTTAAAATCATATCCAGTCAAACTAGAATCTGAAAGATCAAATACCAAATTATTGTTTTTAGTTGGATTTAACTTTGGATTAATTAATGATAATGATTGCGATCCTGTTCCTGTTGATGCGAAACTTACAATAGTTGGAGGATTTTGTTGAGAGTCGAAATATGTTTCACAAAGTTTAAATCTATTATTGTCAATCTTAAATACAAAATATTCTCCATATCCACTATCTTCATAAAAAACTTTATCACCAGTTTCAAACTCATGATTGTTTATAGTAAATTCATTTGTAGATGTATTAATACCCGTAGAATTGAATCCAATTGGATTCACTACAATATTACCTATTTGAGAATTATAAACAACACGAACTGCTGTAGAAGTTCCAATTCCTACAGAAAGATTTGGTTGAACATTTAGAGTGATAGTATCTCCATTTTGAAGTTCATGTGCAGTAGAAACAGAAACCGATACTTCTCTTTTATCAATGTTTCCAAGAACTTGTGTAAAGTTGGATCTCAGTGAATATTCATCATTATCTGTACCATTAGTATGGAAGAATACCTCTTCACTATTAATCTCTGTCTTTAATCCAATAAGATTTGGATTTTTGTTGATAACAAAAAGATTTGTTATATTAGAAGCATTAATGTTAAATTGATTTAATCCATCAGTAGATATTGATAATGTTGTTCCACTGCTAGTATAAATGACTGATTGGTTTGTTTTGAATGGGTGGTTTTCAATATGAAGACCCTTGGTTGGAATATCCCTAGTTACAGAAATATCTCCAAAGATAAAGGACGTTGAATATCCAACACCAGATATTGTTCCTACTCCAACAGATTCATGAGGATTAAAGAAAGCAATATTGTTTACTGTAGATTCAAATTTTTCTAATGACTTAGAAATAGTGAAAGAATCTGGTAAGAAAGAAACTGCTGTACCAACTGTATGTGATGTTCCTACTACTCCTCTTTCAATTCTTAAAATATTTTCCTTTCTGAATATACCAAGAATTTTCAGGGTTTCCGTTCCAATACCAATACTACTACCAACTGATATTTGCTCAGGAATTGGTTCTACATAAATTTCTGTTGTGATTCCAGATGATGTTATAGTAGATAAACATCTTGCATTTTCATAAGATGGTACTGAAATTCTATGAATTCCATTTAATGTTGAAAGATTTGTTGAAAATCCGGATATAGTAACATAATCTAAGTTAGAGAGATTATGATTTGGTAATATTGAAATTTTTATCTTTTCTGCGGAGTTCCAGGTAAAAATAGAATTTTCATGTGAAATAGAAGTCGTTTCTATATTTGTAATATCTTTTCCTTTTACAGATTTTACATCAACATCCAATCCACTTCCAAAAGTATTATCCTCATCAAAAATTAATTTATCACCAACTTTATAATTGACTCCGGAATTTTGAATTTCTAAAGATTTTATTGAATCTGATGTGACAGAAATAACTTCTATCTTTTGATCTAATACATCACTTATTTCACTAACAAAATCATAATTTGCATTTTTCTCTGATGCTTTATAAGGTAAAGTATTTCTTAATAAATTTGAATTATTAAGATCAAATGATTGATCTAAATTAGAATCTGAAAGTAATTTCGATCTATACTTATTTCCGATAAAATATGGGAATTCATTGATGGTAGCATGATATGCATAAACACCATTTGGATACTCATCGTTTTTTTCATACCTTCCATTATATTCATCAAGATCTCCACTTTCATCAAACTTATAATCTTCAACAAAAAATCCAACATCAAACTCAGAAGGTCTATTATCTATGTTTGAAAGACTCGCAGAATATCCAGAAGTTAATAGTTTTACTCCTAAAGTTATCTCAGGATCAATA
>Ga0181399_1000166_pt1 | contig 23862 bp, 39 predicted proteins | sample 22SPOviralmetaG_FD_130128 | JGI IMG/M metagenome (GOLD analysis project Ga0181399, IMG submission 130128) | Marine viral communities from the oligotrophic San Pedro Time Series (SPOT) site, San Pedro Channel, CA, USA - 22 SPOT_SRF_2011-05-21 | ecosystem: Environmental > Aquatic > Marine > Strait...
AGTAACGTAAAAGTTAACCAACACTGTAATTCGGAAAACGCAGAAGGAAATCCATTATCGACTACTATAGGTACGACTGATTATACACCAGGTGAGGCTGACGATAAAGAAAAGGAAAGAAAGGTATCAGAAAATATTGAAAAAGTATTTAAATTTGATGAAGATAAAGATAAAAAAATATACGAAAAACGGTACATACAAATAATGTTAATTATTTTGGTAATAGTATTTGTATCTTTACTCGGACTTGGTGTAATCGTTTTATAAAAATAACATTTTTTATTACAAATAATATATAATCTATAGTAATAAACAATGGGTGGTGGTTGTAGTCGTGAAACACACGCTGAAGGCGGTTATAGTTTTTATCATAAAGAAGCAAAAAGTGCTTTTAATGCAGCTGCAAACCCAGTGGAACACCATCTTTCTGGTGGATCTACGGTAAACGCTTCGTTTCCGTATATTAAAGATACAAAAATGGAAATGGATGGAACTGCTCTAAGGACGAGTAGTGATTGTGATGGTTGGGGCACGGATTGGCTGAATTCGATTATTATACATCCAGAAAAATTTATCGCCGATCGTGCCGTTCTTTATCTTACGGGTCCGGGTAGAGATGGTAAACAAACCCTGATGATTACACCCGTTTTCCCACCCGGTTGGAAAAATGTCCCCGTAAATCAAATGAATTTCTTCAATAATTATTACATATATGCAAATCATTTTGCCGCGGAACCAACAGATGATCAAGTATATATAGATAAGTATATACCTTATACGACCGAACACGGATTATGGGACCGTGATTTTGTGACTAAGAAAAACAAAATTATAGATAAATATTGTCCAGAGGCGGACCCAAATAAATCTGGGTGGGTTGCAAAGGGCGTTTTTAGGTTTATATACGATAGAAAGGCTATAGAAAAGTTACATACAAATCATGTTATGGTTAATAGTCCTCAATTTAAAGGTGATTGGGGAAAATTAGTAAAGAAGTATTGTAATGCTGATATAGATACTAGAATAGGACACATAGTTGGTAAGGGTAAAACGACAAATGAGGAAGATGACGATATAGAAATAACGTGTTTGGCGACAGATCAAAGTCTTGGTGATGCATATTGTAGAGGACCAGCAACTGGTGAAAATATTGGTGAAAATATAGAAAAAACTATATGTAGAGCGTATGATGATTTTGAACTCGTTGCGAGTGCGTATTGTGATAAGGACGTTAATCAAAAAAAACCTTTTTGTGGGTGTGCAAATGCAGTCAAACTTGATTTTTGTACGAATAAGGGTGACCAACAATCTGAATATCCCGGGTGTGCAGAAACTGCAGACCTGTGGAAAGCAATTGAGAGCGGTTTGGTGGATCGTGATAGAAGGTTCTTTAAAAATAGACGTAAGTGTCACCAAAGTGTGTGTGATTCCTCGAGGTACCAACCAACCGGGTGGGAAAACGGGTGTAACGCTTCATATAGTGTTTGTACAGATGATACTAAAATAAAAGGTGACTTGATAGATAGCGATTATTCGGTTACACAAAACTGTAGCTTTACCGAATCGGGTGAAATGTTATTCGACGGTGATATAGGTAAAAGAACACCTGAAAAAATATTTATCGACGATGCAACTAAAGAAACCAAACTTTTTGAAAAAATATTTTCGGTCGAAGGAGAAAAACACGATCAGTGGTATGAAAAACGTATGTTCCATATACTATCATCTTCATCTTCTTGTATTATTGCAATACTAATGGCAATGGGTTTGATAGTTATTTAAAGAAAAAACATACGTTATGTGTATAAGAATGTGGTGTTGGTGGTGTTGTCATACATTCGAGGGTATACCTTTGAGTATGCCATATAAACACGATGAACGGCGTAATAAGTTTTATACATCAGGTAATTTCTGTTCCTGGAGTTGTATGAAAACGTACGTTATCGATAAGTACGGGTGTAATCGAGGTGGTCTTATATGTGGTAACATGGTCATGATGCGGCGAAAAATCTTTGATAAGATAGGACCAATAAAAAAAGCGCCACGTAGGCAAAGATTATTAGAGTTTGGGGGTGACATGACAATAGAAAAGTTTAGAGAAAATAACGTGATTGATACAGAAATCCCTAATAAAATAGATACTGAACCTGTACGTGATATAGTTATACCCATACACGATAATACAAAGAAGATGAACGATATTAAAATAGCAACGGGTAAAAATGAAACATTACGTTTGAAAAGAGAAAAGCCACTCAAACGAAACGAAAATAACTTAGAATCAGTTTTAGGATTAGTTATTAAACCCAAATCCTAGTTTACGCCTTTGTTTATTAGTCGGAACAGATTTTGGTATGTGTATATCTTTATAGGAATTTATCCATTTCGTACCATCATACGCAATCCATTTTATATCATATTTTTCTATAATTTTTCTACACATAACACACGGTAGTGATATACCGTCACCATAACTGGTTTCTCGACGTATCACTAAAGTTCCGCATTTTCTGTTAAACCAAGATGCAAATTGGTGATTTTTGTATCCCTTTTTTAAAAAATCACGTTTTAAATTGGTTATTATACGTCTTTCGGCACAACATATACAATCACTTTTAGTAACTTTTGATAATTTGGTAGTATAAGTTGTCACTGTTGTGAATGACATTTATTTATACGAGCGAATTATTTTTAATATCGTTACAATTATTACATACGTTTCCACAATACACAAAAGAGCAATGTACACATTCGTTTAACGTTCTAACTTTCCGTTTAACGAGTTTGTTTTGAGAATACATAATTAAATCCTTAACAGTATAAATTCCATACATGACCATGGTTTCTAAATTTGGAAACTTCATTTGTATTTAATATACGAGTAAAAACTTTATGTTATATTAATTATTTGAAACACCCAAACAATTTTTTACATCCAGCACTTGTTTTTAACATGACCGCAAAACTATCAATCATACCAGGTACCATAGCTTTTAAAAGTGTTTCGAATTCGGTATCAGTATCACCTTCATCGATTTCTTCAATGATGGAAAAGATCAAATCCATGACAAGTTCTTTCTTATTTGGTCCCGACATAGATTTAAGATTTTGAGCTTGGAGCATAAGTGTCGATACCAGAATACACACATTCTCTTTCGTGATACGTTTACCCTTATATCTTTCGACAATTTTCCTCATTTCTTGTGCGACTTCTTTAGACTTTTTAGATTTAGAATCATAGTTTGATACAATCTTTTCCGGTGGTTGTGACATTTTATATAGATCTATAAATTAATTTCTTTAATTAATATAATGAACACAGACGATAAAATTGCGTTTGTTGCTATAGTTATTGGTTTAGCTCAGATGATAATGTTAACAAACAAGTTAATCAATACCGAAGATATTTCTTATTACAGTGTAAATTATGTTGTAGCTGGTATAATTGCCAGTGTACTTTGGATAATTTATCAATATAGAAAAGGTGCCAACTTTTCAGTCGCTTACTCAACAGCTGGTTTATTTATCGGTTTATATATTTTACAAAGGATATTAAAGGAACAGAAAGATAATAAAAAAGAATAAAATGCAATCTATATTAAGTACCAAAAATACACGTTTACCTATTAAACTTACAAAACGTAACTCTTCGAGATTCAAAGCACACGCATCTGTAAATTGGAAATATGTCGAAGCAGTTAATGGACGTGCTGCAATGTACGGAACGATTCTCGGTGGAGCTAATTGGGGACTTACGGGATTGAATGTTATTGAACAAACACAATATTTACCATGTGCTATATTGGGTGCTGGTTCTACTTTGATAGCTATAGGTACCATGACAAATGCCGTTGGTAAGTTATCAGAGGAGGATTTTGAAAAGTTCGCGTCAATTAATACAGGGCGTTTTTTCATGACATGCTTTTCGGGACTGGTTATAGCTGCTATTCTCGGTGTCTAACATGCCAATATCTGTATTTGATAAAATATATACCAAAAAATTCATCATTTTTATTTTTTCATTTAGACTAAATGTTCCTGCCCCACGCATCACGTGAGCCAAGAGCATTAACATCAAATGTATGGATTCGCATAGTTCCATATATATTATTTAATTATTTTAAATAGCCATATTACTCTTCTTTTTGAAAATGAAAAGTGCGGAACCGATGGCTGCAAGGAGGTAAATAACTATACCAAATGCGCCCATACCCTTAGCCGCTTTATCTTTATCACTATCTGGACATTCTTGTGCGAGAGCTAAAGACATGGCTGAACCGATGAAACCCATAATACAATACATGGATGCTATCATTTTTTCTTGTGTAGATGCACCCAATACTTTTTGGATCAATAAAACCAATGGTATAGCTATACCTAAAGTTAATGTATGACTCAGATACATTTTAATATTTTGCCACTTTTCACTTGACTGTATCGCATCACATCGTTCGAATACTTTTATACCGACACCCGATATAGTTGCGTATATACCCGCCAACACGACCGTCATACCTACTAATTTCCAACTTGGTGTTTCGTTACTCATTTTTTATTGTAGACTGAGAAAATAATATCCTCTAAATTATATTTTGGTTTCCAATTATTTACTCGTTTGAACGCGTCAAATTCGTTTAATCCCGATTCTTTTTTACATGGTATATAAAACTTATTAGATACCTTTATAACAATTTTGTTATCAACTATACCAACTTCGTTTACGTTTTCACCTTCCCATGTTATTTGTTTACCCATAATTTTCAAAGTAAGTTCTATCATTTCACGTATTGTATGTTTTTGCCCGGTCGATACTACATAATCACCTGGTTCTTTATCCTGTAGTATTAACCACATAGCTTCGACATAATCTTCGGCATGTCCCCAGTCCTTGTATGTGTCAATATTACCAACTTCGACGTGTTCAATTTCACCTATCATAACTTTTTTCAAACCATTTATTATCTTTGGTGTTACGAATTTTTCACTTTTGTAAGGAGATTCATGACTGAATAATACACCCGAAGATATATGAAACCCGTGTACATTTCTATACATTTTTACAATAAGATCTGCGGATATTTTTGAAATACTATAAATGGTATCCGGGTTATGTATAGTTTCCGAAGAAGATGCCTGAAATATTTTACATTTATCACTTAATTTTAATTCTTTTATGACTTCTAGAACCGTGAGTATACCAATGGAATTAACATGAAACGTTTCTATTGTGTTATTTACCTTTAGACCTGTATTTACCTTAGCGGCTAAGTTGTATATTTCAATATTTTCAAAATCCTTATATTTCAATAAAAGCTTATAAAGTTTTTTTTTATCTAATACGTTTATTTTATAACCATCTACCGTGTATTTTTTCCTATGTAAAAACTTTGATAGATATTTACCATCCTGTCCTAGATACCCTGTTATTATGGCAACATTCATTTAAAGAGTAAGGGTATAATATCTTTAAATGAAGGTTGATATTTCAAAGGGTGAATTAATAGATAAGATTACTATCCTTGAAATTAAAATGGATAGAATAAACGATAAAAACAAATTAAAAAATATTAAGAATGAACTTGATATATTATATAAACTTGAGTTTGATACTAAACATAAGGGATCCATGAAGGATGTAAATGTGAAGATATGGGATTGTGAAGAATCAATACGAAAAATGGGTATGGAAAATCCACCCCCGGATTTCATTAAATGTGCTAGAAACATTCATATATTTAACGACGAGCGTGCACGTATTAAAAAACTGATAAATATAGAAACTGGCTCTGAAATTATTGAAGAGAAGAGTTACTAATCTACAAAAGTCCAAACCTGATCACTAAACACCGTTTTTACGACATCCGGTGTATAATATAGATGTGCAACATTCGTGTGAAAAAAATTAGTTTTTTTATTACCCAATTTCATTAACTCAATCATCCAGTTATACGAGCTGTTCATACAGTGTACTTCCTTGGCATTCTCGATTAACCAAATATAACTAAATATATTAGGATTATCACACTGGAAAAATTCGTCCTTTTCGTTTATTAGTTTAGCATGAGGTTTGTATATAAACTTGTCGGTCTCCACGTTTATATACCTATTTCGTTCCGGGTCATCGTGAACAAATATATAATCTTTTGTGGGTGGTGTTATTTGTATAGAGCTATCTCCAATTACCTTGAACTTTGAGTACATGTATAACGGGTTTACTTTTGCCTGTAGGTAAATACCATGAGCCCAGTTAACTGAATTTGTATAAGAAGACCATATAGTATCATTCATACCATACGTTGCGAGTGGTATAACTTTACTATTTTTTGGTATTTTAGAACGAATTTCGTTTGGGTTTGTATTATCTAGTGGTATAAGTGTAACTTTATCACATATATCTCTATACATGAATTTTACCGAATCTTCATGTGTGTTTTTAATAAAAAGATTTACGTGATTAGTTTCTGCAAAATGTCTTACCATTCCATTAAGCATTATTTGATCACCTAAACCTAGATGGTGTAGAATTGTTATTGACATTTTATGTAAATATATTTTTATAACTTTAAGCTTTCGATTACAGATGTAAATAATCTTTCGATCATATATTTGGTAACAAATTGGCTATTTCCAACATATACACCATTATAATGTAATATATCAGCGTTGGGTGCCTTACATGTATCTTTCCATTTATGTAAAAATGGGTGCTTTAATAAATTTCCCGAAACAATTGGTCTATGTTCTACACCCAAATCGTCCAAACCTTTTATAACGTCCAATCTATTACTCTTGTCCTTGCATATGATTGGAAATGCGTACGAACTATTTGAACTATTGGTATCTGGTATATGAAAATAGTCTTCATAATGAATAAGCTTTTTAATAAAATATTCATAATTATCTTTACGTATTTGAATATTCTCGTCAAGACGCTTGAGCTGTTCGATTCCTAAAACTGCGTTTATTTCAGTATTTTTGAAATTGTATCCGTCGGTTAAGAACAAGAAAGCTGGATTTATATCCGGGTATTGTGATGTAACTTTATCATAATTTTCGGGTAAAAGATGGCGCGCGCACCCATGGTTCCTCTTGAGTCTCATGAGTTCATAAAGTTCGGTATTATTTGTACATACCATACCACCTTCGATTGTAGTCATGTGGTGACCAAAATAAAAACTGAATGTTGAACCTGTACCATGTCCTCTTTTTCTACCAGAGGGTTCTTTTATCCCATGAGATTCGCATATATCTTCTAAAAATATAGCCTTGGGATACTTTTCTTTTAGTTTATCCATCGGTGCATTGAATCCGAGTAAATGAGTAACGAATACTATTTTTATATCGTCGTCATTTGGTAAATTTTCAGTGTCAAAACTATAGTCTTTTAAGTTTATATCACAAAAAACTGGTTCGAGACCTAATTGGAATACCGGTGCTACGTTTGTAACCCATGTACAAGCAGGTACGAGTACTTTAGAACCATTCGGTATTTTATAGAGTTCCTTTACGGCTGATAAAAGAAGTATATTCGCTGTACTACCGGATGTAACGAATAAAGAATGTTTACATGCGAGCCATTCACACCAGTTTTTTTCAAACTCTGTAACTTTTTCACCACACGTAAATTTATCGGTTGATGCTATGAATTCGATAAGTTTTATCTTATCGGATTCAGTAATAGCACTTTTCATTAAAGGCCAAAACATATTTTTATAATTAAATTGATTTATAGCTTTAAGTTTGTAAAGTTCTGTAATATTCATCTTGTTTAGTCATTTTTTCAACTGTTTTAATATGATATAGGGCTATTTCCGGTGATTCACTTATTTTTAATATTTCATTCGTACCTGTAACTATTTCGTGTAATCCTTTAGACCATTTAATCTCCGGTGTATTTTTATAAATACGACCTTGGTAATCCGGCCAATTTATCCAACCACAATTGTTTATTTTAAAACTAAGTTTTTCTAACCATTTCTGTGTAAACCCTGGGCATATATTAATTCTTGGTATGTATATGAGTTCGCATTTATTTTCATGTATAACAGATTTGATATTTTTAATAAATAATTCCTGTGGCATTTCATCTGCATCTATAACAAATATGTAATCTCCTTTACAAACACTATTATGAAAGTTTCTGTGATCTGAGAAATTACCGCAAAATGGGCGTTCAGAAACACTTATATCTTTTTCAAACGTTTTTAATACGTCGCGTACTTCTTGTGTGACATTTTTACTATCAACGAGTACGTTTATTTCATCAATTGGTTCTTTTACCTTTTTCAGAAATGAAATGAGTGAATATAATTCATTTGATTCGTTACACACAGTTATTGCGTATGATATGCTTAATGTTTTGAAAGAAAAATAATTTTTATTTATCTTTTCTAAATCCTTCAATATTTTCATATTATTTAAGGTATGACTTTGTTCAGTTGTATCTGAATCCCTTGCTGCAACATGGTGAAGTGCATTTTCATCGAATCCGTATTCTAATTGTTTCAATTTACCCAGATTACATTCTTCTGTAAAAACAGTCCTTCTTTTAATACCTCGCTTTTCCAGTAAGTTTGATATCAACATGTCATCGTTCCATGTAATACTTAACAATTCCCTAAATTCCGGAAGTATACTTCTAAGCCAATCTGTTCTATACAGACATGAACCGTAAGCCTCTAAAACGTCAATGGATGGTTCTATATGAGTTCTCGGATATTGTCCCTTGAAGTATGTATCAAAATTAAAACCTGATAAACCCCATGCACTTTTAGGTTTATTTGTATTAAAATTTTCCAATAGATGAACTATTAAATCTGTTTGGTATATCGTATCATCGTTAACAACTATGAGTATATCAGCATCACTTTTTTTAATAATAGGAGCAAAAGCCGAAGTTCCGGGTCCCAAGTCTTCACAATCTAAATTTAAAATTATATTTTTACCTAGTTCTTTGTGTGGAAATACACCATCCCAATCTGGAAATCTATTGTATTTTTTAGGTATATTAACCCATATTTCATCAAATTTTTCAAGTTTTTTTAAATTTTCTATATAATCGCTTAAGTATTTGAATCTGGGTGGTATAGTGGTAAAACTAAGTATTGTTTTCATTTAATATTTTAAAATTTTATTCTATAAGTTATATTAATTAAAAAAATAATATAATGATAGTATAATGCTAGGTGTTGAAATTGAACATATTGATGATCTTGGTACGTCTAATACTGATAATATGGCTGAATTAGAAGACATTTTAAGATTTTGTCAAGTAGGTCGAGACTGTTCAAAATCTGTTATGGATGAATATACAATCTGTGATAAGATAAGTAAAGAGGTAATAGTTTGGTATTCTCACAATAAAAAAGTACTCAAACAGATGAATGAATGGGCTATACTTCATAAAGAAGAATTTTCTGAATACCAAAACAAGATAAAATCTGTACAGGAACGTATTAAAAAATTAAAAAACAATGTTCTTAAATCTTAGTACAATTTCAAAATTTCAGAAACTGCAGGGTGTCTTAAAATGTCTTCGTCGTCCATAACGACATGTTCGATATATTCTAAATCCAATCCTTTTATTCGTTTAACAAGATCAGCAAGACCGTTCCTTGGACCTAAATCACTTTGTTTCAGGTCACCCATAACGATCATTTTAGAATTATCACCCAATCTCGTTAAAAGCATTTTCATTTGGTTAGGTGTACTATTCTGCATTTCATCCGCAATTATAAATGAATCATTGAATGTTCTACCTCTCATAAACCCTAAAGGTTCTATACAAACGTGTTTTTCAAGCTGGTTACGTGTAAGATAATTTTCAAAAACATCCATCATAGGTCTCGTCCATGGTTCCATTTTTCTTTCCATTTCACCCGGTAAATATCCCATATCTTCATCTGCCGCAACTATTGGACGTGTAAGTATAAGACGGTTACACTCTTTGTTTACTAATTTTTCTGCTGCGACTTGACACCCAAACATAGTTTTACCCGAACCCGCTGGACCGGTTGTGATTATAATAGGTTTTGGAGACTGTATAACTCTTAAATATTCACATTGACCCGGTGTTTTGGGAAAGTTCATCTGTATAAATTAACTTAAGGTTTTTTTTCTATCAATATATTAATATGATATCGAACGTTATAAAACCTGTAATTGTAATTAAACCTGTAAAAAAATATAGAAATCGTATAGTAACACGATGTGTTTCCGGTAACGATTATTCTGATCAAACATTTGATGACGTTGATACCGTACTTGTAAAATATTTTACGTTTCGATCTACACAATACACATTAGGACAAGTATACGAAATGGATATGTCGCCTATGAAAAGTGAGTTTAATTGGTTATGTGATTTTGCAAATGAACATAATCCAAGTTCTGGAGATACGTTTATTGAGGCATTGTATGAAAATGGTAAAACAAATATTGCATCCCGTGTTATGGAAAATAGAGAAGGTTTATTAAAACGATGGTTATCGGAAATGACTGAAACGAACGGTGAAAAATTGGGGTTAAAAATACACAAGAAAAATATGGATATATCTCGAAACATGTTAACAAAGTCACTTGAAAATACACCAGAACCAACTAAGTCTATGGATGAAGTATAAAGGTTAAATTATTACTATATAATATGACAGGTATCATGCATTTTCATTTTATAGGTATCGTTAAAGGTGGATATACAACAATCACTGACCCAGATGGTAAACCACGTATAATTTGTTTTAGTAAAAAAAAGACTGCTGATAAATGTATAGACTATATGAGTAAATACCGTTCAAGCTACGGTGTATGGCCGGACATGAATTTGGAACAGCCCGTCTCTCGAATAAACCCCAATATAAATTTCAAGAAAAGAACACCTGAAAATATAAGGGAATATATTTTCATTGAAGAAATGGTAAAGAGTCAACTCGATGAAATGTCAACTGGTACGGGTGTATGTTACTTTTACTGTCATACTTTCGCATATAAGGACGATTTATTACGGATATCATTATCTGGTCAGAAAATAGACGGTGAAATTGATGATAGATATTATAAATCAAGATTAGATACAAGGTTAAAGAATGTGTGACTATGTACATTATAAATGTCGTTTGTAAAAGAGTTTGATCCTAAAAAAGAAGACCATGTGTTATGGTTACAAAAAGTTGATACTGTTATGTTGCATATAACAGACCATGCGAATGAAAGTAAAGATATGATGAAAATCGTAAATGAAAATCCATTTGGTATTAAAATGAAAAATCCAATGGATTGGGCACAGTCTCATTTTCAATTATGTATGAAATATTCACAAGCTGTTCTGAGAGGAGTAGCTCATATTCCGACTCAAGGGTCGACTGATTAAGCCCGGATAAGAACGAGTTCTAGGTCGCGATTCTCTAGTTAACTTATAGTATTCTTTTAATGTAAAGTCCTGTGGCTCTGAATACTCGTCCATGCGTATAAGTAAAATTTTACCTAATATAAACATGTTTGTAAAAGGTCTAGGTAATCTATTTTGGTTTAAGTTAAGTTCAATCGATGATTCTGAACACTTAACTATAACAACGTCTTCGTCAGGCCACTGACCTACAAATGACGCCTTACCTTTTAGAATATTGAAAATTTCATTTTTTTCAGGTGAAATGTCGATAACTATTTCTACTATGTCATTACGTTCCTCGTTTATTAAAACAGCAAGCGTCATCTATTTTATGTGAATAAAAAAAGTTGCTTTTAATAAATGAATACTTTACTTAAACTTTCGATTGCTCTTATACTTGTATACGTAATACTATACAGGTCGGATTTATACACTAACATTGTTCTTGATACTGCCTGGAAAGAAACTCGCAATAAACCAGTTACAACATCGGACCCCTTTAACATGTGCTCCCCAGAGTCATTTTCTGACTGTAAAAAAAATAAAATGGAACTCCTAAGTCGATATTAATTTATATAAATTAATTAGGATGTTATCTAATCGAGAATACGCGCTACAAAAATACTCTGATGTTATGGAACTGGGTATCGATAATAATATCGTTCAAAATTTAGAAAGAAATACATATAATTGGGCACATAGACGAACATTGGAAGTAGGTGATTGTCCAGCAGCAGACAATCGTAAACATGTTCAGAGATATAAACAAAAGTTTTTGAGTATTATGTATAATCTAAAAAATTCACCAGATCTCAAAGATAGAATTTTGAGGGGTGAATTTAAAACAACTATGGTTATTAATGCATCACCACAGGGTTTGTGGAAAGATGGACCATATGCTAAAATGGCAGAAAAAATAGCCATTGTAGAAATGAAAAAATTACACTCTGCTAACTACATGCATGATAAAGACTATAAAGGACTATTTAAGTGTGGGAGGTGTAGAGGATATAAAACTACTTTTTACCAAATGCAAACACGTAGTGCTGACGAACCCATGACAGTGTTTGTTACGTGTCACACGTGTAATCGAAGATGGAAAACTTAGAGAACGTTTAGTTTTACCCCGTACATGCTATGCGTTAGATCTGTATCTTGATCTCCTACTGATAAAATATAATTGTACCCTGTTTGTTTTTTCAGATTACCCTTGTTAATAGCGGGTGTTAAGTAAAGTTCATCATATAGTATACCGTATCTTCTTAGTTGCATCACTGTAAAATGACGTGATACTATTGAAAATGGTCTAGCTGTTATAATAATAATTTTATACCCCAATTTTTTACAGTAATTTAATAAATTAATCATTTCTGTATTCGCGACCCCATTTGTAAAAATAAGAGTATCGTCTATGTCAAACATAACTGCATCTTTTTTGTTTATAACTCTATTTTTAAGAATGTTCTTTATTTCCATATTTAATATACTTTAAGAAGTAAAACGTAGACTTTTTATTATGGAAAATCAAATTGTTGACATTGAATTCGAAGACAATATTTCAAATATTGCACAAATACGTAAAGATTTGGGTTCGGAATATTTAGTTTCGATTTTAGATTACTGTGGTTATGAACTTTGGGATTTTGATGAAGATCTTATAAGTGTACCAAAAGAAAGTGTTTCTGGATTTTATGATACAACTAACCTTGAATGTACAGGGCTTTATGAACAACTTAAAGATGGATCATACACACTCATTGATCACTCTGACGATGAATACGTATTACCAAGCGATGACGAAAGTGATGATTCGGGTTCTGATGTTAGTCTCGACGATGAATTTTAATATAGTGTATTAGTAAAATGAAAGACACTTATATATTATTATCGGCAACTTTTACCTTATTAATACTTTATACATTCATGTATAACCCAAAACAGGAGCAATATTGTGGTATGTGCACAGGTAAGTAAAATCTCAGGGTATAATAGAAATGCCAAAACCTACTGAATATGTTGCCACGGTTACGAAACCTAAACGAAATACACCAATTAAGCGACAAAAGGCTATGGAACTTATAAGACCTGTTAAATTAGAATCATCACCATCAAAATCATTTATAAATTTTATTAAATCTTTCGGATCGCCATCGCCTAAGACTAAGACTAAGAAAAAAACTCCTAATAATTTTACTAATAATAATAAAGAAATTAACAAAAGACTTAATGAAGCGAAAAAACAAGCAAATCAAAATACGTCACCCCAGACAAAAAAATCCAAATCCAGACGTGAAAATAAGCCATTAAAGATATTGTTTTAATTAAATCGTTAAAATAAATCAATAATATAATTACGAAATTTCCGTATTTATATTATTTATAGATAGTATATGGGAAAACGAAAAGCTAATAATTCTCCACCGTCGTCCATACCATCAAGTTTAGGTAATTTATTTAACAATTTTTTTAACTTTAAAATTGGTAATACTACTATACCTCGACAACCGGCTAAAAAAAAGTCGCGTACGAGTATGATTACTAATAATAAAAATGAAACTATTAAAAAATTGACATTCAACAATACTACAAACGTACCGAACACATTCAAAAAGTTACTCGAGAAAAACGAAAAAAACGAAAAAGCTAGAAAAAATAAAAAATAGGTTTATATTAATAATGTCAATTGAATTAAACAAACTAAAAAAAGAGCTTAAAAAACTTGATAAAGAGTATAAGAATTATTTAAATTTAGCTAAAAAATCTGAAAGTGAAAATAATTATAATGCGAAGAAAATGATTCTATCATATCTCTCTCTTATGGAAAAAAAGATAAAAAACGCAAAGATAGAAATTAATAATAAGGAGGCGTTAATAAAAATCCAAGCCAACGCGAAGAAGGAAAAGGCGGCGTTCAAAAGGAAAGCAAATAACGCGTTTAATTCACCAAAAAAAGGTTCTACACCTAAAAAAAATAAACCATCAATATTTAGTAAAATAAATTTTGTAAAAAACATGGCAAAGTTACAAAGAGGACTTTTTTTAACACCAAATAGATCTAAGTCTTCTAATAAAAAATAACAGGCTATTATAAGTATAATGGTTGAGAGTAATAATAACCAGTTTTATATCAAATACCATACTACTCGACCAAGAAGAATTCAAACTCCTAAAAGCAATGTTATTGCAAAATCGATTGCAAATGCGCGGAAACCAGTTCGTACTCAACGTATAAAGAGTACACCTCGACGTGTTACAAAACAAACGCCTGTAAATTATAAAAAAATGGTAAACAAAGCTATTAATAATTATAACGAAGCTAATGCTGCTAAAGCACTGTTAAATTTAAATCCAAAGCCGGATGCTAAGGCGAACTCGATGACTGGAGCCGATAAGAAGAAAAAAAGTCGGGTGGAAATGACTGAAGCCAAACGGGAGAAATTAAGAAAACAAAAGAGGGAATGGGCGAGAAAAAGGGTGAATTCGATGACTGAAGCCAATCTGGAGAAATTTAGAAAATATCATAGGGAATATCAGAAAAAAAGGTATATGGAAATGTCTGAATCTAATAAGGAGAAAAGGAAACAATATACGAAGGCATATCAGAAAAAAAGACAGGTGGCAATGACTGAATCTAATAAGGAGAAAAGGAAACAATATATGAAGGTATATAAAAGTAGACCTAAGTCGGTCAATAAAAAATAAAAAAGTAATATATGAAAGATCCCTTTAAGACTCGTGTCACTAAGAACGATAAGAAAGCTAAAAAAGGACTCTATACACAAAAACATATAAGGCTTAAACAAGAGACGCTTAATAACAGTAAGACAAACCAAAAGGACCATGGCTCCATACAACCCACCAAGTGCTCATTACAGTCAGTTTGACGTATCTGCTTATAATGAGGATGATATTTTCAAGTTTATCGGTAAGAACGGTAAAAAGTTTTATTGGTTAACACGTTACCTTGATCTCTCGTACATGTGGTACGATAAAAAGCGTAAAGTTATTGAACTTTGGGGACCGTATGAGTCTCTTAAATACTTTTCGGCTCACCAAATTTTAGAGTGTGAATTAGACCTAAGTTGTAATAAAATAGAAGTATAAGTAAGATAAAATGACTACTCAATCCTCAAACTCGTATCAAATGTTAAAGAAACCTGGTTGTTTTATGCAAGATAGAAATAACCATGTGAATGAACAAATTGTAGAAAAACTTTTACCCGGTTCTCTTGTTTATGATATTATTAATGCTAAATACAAACCTGAACCTGAGCGCCCACCTTTTTATGTTCAAAACAAAAAAGATTATTTGGAAAGCTTGGAAAGAAACTGTAAAAAAATGGGTATTTCTTTTAAAAAACCAAATGTGGAAGAAATTCAACCTATTCAAAAAAAATGCACAAACGCTGAAAACCATATAGACTACCTTGATAGTATCGTCTTAAAAACAACCGTTTTGAAAAATGGTAAAGTTAAGGTTAAATTAATACCACAAATGGCAATCTTGAACGAAAATTATTATTCGAAATACAAGATTCCACCTATAAAAAGTGTTTTATCGGTATTAAAATCACACGGATACTCAAATGAATTTATACAATCTGTGAAAGATAAACACAAAAAAAGAAATAAATTAATCGAGGTTAAATGGAGAAAGCTAGAAAAGTTATTTGATAAAACTTCAATTAAAAAGAAGAAGACCAAGAAAAAAGAAGTGGTCGAAGAAGATTTAGTAGAAGATATACCAGAAGAAAATAAAGAAGACGACGAACCGGAGGAAGATGAAGCTATTGAAATCGATGACGAAGACGAAGAAGAAGTTGTTGAGGAAGATTACGTGTCAGATGGAGGAGACGAATAAAACTTAAGTTAGACTTTTTTTAATAAAAAATAATTTACAAAATGAATATTTTCTTTTTATCTATGAACCCCGAAGAGCTTGCTTATATGTACTGTGATCAACATGTAATCAAGATTCTACTCGAAATATGTCAAATGATGTATACCGCATGGTTTTACTCGGATCAAACCGAATATGTAGAATCAAATGCACCTTATACCGTAAACGGAGCGCGCCGAGGGTACAAAGCTGCTCATAAGAAACACCCTACAACATTATGGATATCATCAAGTATTGATAACTATAATTTTGCAGGTGAAATAGGAATGTCACTTGCACTTGAATATAACAAACGATTCGGTAAAATACACGCGTGTTCTAAACATATACTTTGGTTATATGAAAATAAACCTTCACGTTTCGAACTTCGTGAGAGTGAAACTGCGTATTATCCCATACACGACTTTAAACACGGACTAACGAGAATACCGGCGTGTATGCCCGATAAATACAAAGTACCAAGTATTATTGAATCGTATAAGTTATATTACACAGGTGAAAAAGAGAGTTTTGCGAGATATACTAGAGTTTAATTTATAAATATACTATAAGATGAACTGGAAATGGTTCCGTAAACGTTTAAGAAAAAAACGTAAAAAAATACAAAAATTCATAAATAAAAACCCTATTATTATAATTATATTCTTACAATTAAGTATAATGGGGACCATGTTAACCGTATCAAAACTATTTAGTTCCCCACCTTTAAAAATAGAAAAGAAACCCGAATATGAACACCGGATATATAGTGATTTTATTAAAGGTGTTAAGAAAAACGAAATCGTTAAAGCGGAAATAAATCCTCAAAGTGATATTGTATATTTCGAAGAAAATAATGGAACCTTTGGTACGTCGTATTATACACCTTCAGAAGATTTTTGGAAAACCATGTCTGAGAGTCAAGTTGATTTTGATTTAGTTCGAACACCGATCGGTGGAACTTTTAATGATTTTGTATCGTTCATATTCATTACTATAGGTTTCTTTGCAATTTTTAGAATGTTTACGGGTGGTGGTCAAAGTGCATTTTCCATGATGAAAAATGACATTGACGTAGAGAGTCAAATAACAACGCGTTTTGAGGATGTTCAGGGTATAGATAGTGCTAAGGATGAACTCGAAGAGATAGTTGATTTTCTCAAACAACCTGAAAAATATTTTGGTACAGGTGCTAAAATACCAAAAGGAGCGTTATTAACGGGTAAACCAGGTACGGGTAAAACGCTTTTAGCACGCGCAATCGCGGGTGAATCGTCCGTTCCATTCATTCAGTGTTCAGGGTCATCGTTTGTTGAAATGTTCGTTGGTGTTGGTGCAAAAAGAGTAAGAGAAGTGTTTGAAATAGCCCGAGAAAATGAACCATGTATTATTTTTATAGATGAAATTGATGCGATCGGTAAGAAAAGGAGTATGAATGGGTTTGCGTCGAACGACGAACGCGAACAAACAATTAATCAACTCCTGACCGAGATGGATGGGTTTGATAACACTTCCCAAATTGTTGTTATTGGCGCAACAAACCGTATCGATATACTCGACGATGCGTTATTACGACCCGGCAGATTCGATCGTAAAATACAAGTTTCTTTACCCGATGTACACGGACGCGAAGAGATACTCAAAGTACACGCCAAAGATAAAATGTTAAGCGTCGATGTAAGTCTTCGTGATCTTGCAAAACAAACGACGGGGTTTTCAGGTGCAGATCTCGCAAATGTTATGAACGAGTGCGCGATACGAGCCGTTCGTGATGGAAAATCTGGGATGATAACACCGGATATTGTCGAAGACGTGTACCAAAGAATAGTTGTCGGTGCTAAAGGAAACCGTGCCGTTTCTGAAGCGCGTAAGGCGCGAGTTGCATACCACGAGGCGGGACACGCCATTATCGGTGTACTCATGCGTGAATACGACGAAGTTCGTAAAGTGAGTATATTACCAAGAGGTGACGCGGGTGGTGTTACATATTTTCAACCATCTACGGATGACGTAGGTATGTACACGAAAGATTACCTTTTATCACAAATTAAGGTCGCACTCGGTGGTCACGCCGCAGAGGAAATCGTTTACGGGCGTGAACATGTTACTACAGGTGCATCCAGTGATTTTCAACAAACGTTTAACATTGCACGTGAAATGGTGACTACGTATGGTATGAGTGAAACTATAGGTAAAATGAACATTAATCCCGATCTTATATCTCCCGTAACAGCAAACCACATCGATATAGAAATACATGATATAGTTGAAAACTGTTATACGGAAGTGAAGGAACTCCTTAATACATACCGTGTTAAACTCGAACACTTGAAAGAGATACTTGTCGAAGAAGAAATCATCGACGGAAGCCTTGTATACGAAATGATAGCGTCGTGTGATTTAAGAGGTCGCTTGAAACCAAAGGATGCTACAATGCAGGAATATATGGATACGTATGATAGTTTTGAATCGTATAGAGACGGTGATGATATTATTTTACCGTAATATAGTATAGATGAATACTGATGGTGAAATATTTTTTATGAGTGTTGCGTGGTTAATGATAGCTCGACGGTTCTTAGAAAATTTTAAATAATTATAAATTTTCTCAGTGTAATATAAATGTCTAGGGTCGGTGTTACAAATAGAACTCCTGCGCGAACATCTAAACCAATTGAAGAAAATGTAGTAAATTTAGCAAAAGAATGGAAAAAAGTTGATATTCAAATGAAAAAAAATATGAGAATTAAAAAAAATATGGAAAATATGTATCGTAACGTGGTTACGACTACGAATATTACAAATTATACACCAAAACAAAAAAAAGACTGGCGTAAATGGTTAAATGATTTTGAAAAACGCATTGAAGGACATGAAAAGGATATTAATAAAATGAAAAAAGAGAGAACTGAAATAAATCGTAAGGGTCAAATAGCTGCGAGAAATGCAAAAATAAATAAGAATAGTTTGAAAAAAATAGCTAATAGTCTTAATATTAAATAATAAGTGTATATAGTAAATAATGTTTATTTTTTATATTATTAAGTGTGTAATAATATAAAAAATGTTTTTGTTACCTATTTTTTTATCGACGACTATTATTATTTTTGTTACTAAATTCTAAAGAATTTTGGATCGTGTTAATTGGTCGGTTAGTGCTATTCTGTTTTGTTCCTATTATAGTGGTACCACTCTGTAATTTTGATATAGTTTTCAGTTTTGTAACGTTTTTATTCAAAGTATTAACAAGTGCGCGCACATCAGAAATGTTTGAATTTTTTACTAATCCTACATACTCTAGATGTTGAATATACATTATTGTAGCATCGTGTATCGCTTGCCTTATTTGTAAAACTTTAGATATTTTTGTAAGCATTTTTGTATGTTCTTCTTTACATAGAACTATTGTTTTCATAATATCATTTACATAAAGTCCGTAAAGATCATAGTGATGTTTAAGTGCTACTAGTTTAGCATAGTTTTTACCGATTTTACGTAAAGTATTAGAAATTGTTTTTATATCAGAATTAACACGTTTTGTTTCATCTTCTAAAGTTTTTATTATTTTTTCCTGTTTTTCGTGTATTTTTTTTAAATAATTTTTATCGATTGATTCTGAATTAGCTGTATTACGCAAAGATGAACTCATTTATATTATCTCATATTTTATTTTTTATTAATGACTACACGAACAAACTTTACATTTTTAGCCTGTATTTGTTGGCGATTAAGTGGGTTCTTTTTGTATACGATTACGTTCTTAGATTTATTATTTTTAGCAAGACTTTTTATTTCTCCAACTGTTCGAACACCTGTATTGTTGCTAACATATTCTCGTGTTTTTTGACGTTTTAATAAATTTTCAAATGAGTTTAAACTAAAATATTGTCCGGGTTTCCCTGTACTTAAAATGATTTCACCATTTTTAAAGGGTGTATGTGTTATAGGATCACTATTATTTTTAGATAATACAACCTTTTGTATTTTATCAGATCTAGATACTAATCTTGAATAGAGTTGATCATTGAGCTTTTTAGTCATATTTAAAAACTTTTTTTTGTATGTTATCATTTTTTCATTAGCCATATCATTTTTATTTTTCATTAAATTCATATTTACACTTGTTTTCTTAGATTCAGTGTCCGCTTTTCTGAATTTCCTTTTCATGGTGCCTGAAAACTTTGGTCCTTGGTCACGTTCACGTACTTGAACCCATGAGTCTCTTAAATCCTTCCACGCTTTTAAACTTGATTTTTGTGCTAAATATAAAGCATCGCGTTGTCTTTTTTTTGATTCAAAATTTTTATTTTTAAGATTATTAGCCATCTGTTCTAATTGAGTATATCTTAAAACACTGTTGTTTGATGGTGGTACTAATTTTTTTTCCGATCGCATTTTTAATATTTTTTTCTTTGGTTGTTTTTTGATAAAACTTGTTAATATCTTGGTATATTTATCTACTTCCTTTGAAAAATCTTTAGAATTAGTAGATTTCATTATATATTATATTAACAAAATAAACCTAAGTTGTAAATTATAGTTAAAGAAATCATTCTAAAAAAATACAATGAATTATATTGCCTGGGATACAGAAACTATAGGACTTCCTAAAACACGTAAAGGTGAAAGGGCAACAGTTGATAATGTTCATAAATTCGATAAGTGTCGAATGTTAACTTTAGCGTTCGTTAAATATAATTATAAAGGTGAAGAGGTTGGTTCTTATCACGGTACCGTGTACCCAGATACATTCGATGTTGATGCAACACATGTTCATGGTATTACACAGGAGTATGCGAGAGAAAACGGACAACCGTTTGGGTACCTCTACGCATCTCTTAAGGAAGCTACAAAAGATACTAAATTATTGGTCGCACACAATTCTCTTTTTGACGAGAACGTATTCTTTTCTGAGTGTTATCGCCGGGGTTTTGATACAGAACCATTTGATGAAGTTACGTTTGTTGATACATTGGATATGGCACGGTCTATTTACCCTACGTTAAACAATCACAAATTGATTACATTATACGATCACATCTTTGGTGAAGAATTTGACGGTGCACACGATGCCCTGAACGATGCACGTGCGTGTGGTAAAGTATATAACGTTATGCGTGATAAAAAATGGGAAATATGTGATATTGGGGTTGATAGAGTTGTTATTAAAGCATCTGACGTTGCTGCAATTATTGGTAAAAATCAATATAAGAAACCTCTCGAGATTATCGATAACCTTTGGAGTAAATATAAACCGGATACGTTTGAAGGTAAAACAAAGGATCAGTGTGCAGTTGAAGCTATTGAAAAGTGTAAATTCTCGATGGGTATTTTGAAAGATACGGAAACGTATAAATCTTTCAATTCTATTGATGTAGAGAGAAAATTCAAAGCAGTTTCTAACCAACTTGATTTATATTCCAATTTACGGGGTGATGATAAAAAGTGTGCAATTGATTATTTACGTAAGACTTTATACACGAACCATGGAACAAGACACGAGGATACCACAGCTGATAATTATAGCGACCTTGAAGTTGACGAAAACTTTTATACGTACCCAATTTGTTCTCTTGAAGGCACTACGTATGAAATCGTTGGTCGTATCGATAGAGTGAGATACGACTATGATGGTAATAAGACGATCGTTGAAATTAAGAATAGAACGAGAAATTTATTTAAAACTGTCCGTGATTATGAGGAAATTCAATGTCAAACATATATGGAAATGATGGACGTTAATAACTGTGAGCTTATTGAACAGTACAATGATTCTCGAATTGGATACGCAATTATACGCGATAAACAGAAATGGTTAAATGAAATTGACCCTAAACTTAAAAAGTTCTGTGAATACTTTCACCATTTACTTTCTAAATGATAATAATGATATACATGTTACCATTTCTATTTGTACCTAAACTTATCGATAAAAAACTAAACAAACCTAACAAACCACTCGTCCAGGACACTAAAAAACGGTGTTGTGGATGTTGGTTATTTAATTAAAAATGTAATGAAAATAAATAAATTAAAGAAACAAGTGTATAAGATGTTATAATAAAAATGATATCTGGTCTTAGAATTACCCCCTTTACACCCAAATTGTATAGAACTACCCGCTTAAAACGATCTTCGAATAAAGATGACAATACTTTTATGGATACATCAAGTGACGAACCTAAATATGTAACCCGTGAAGATATAGAGAGTCACAATGATTCATCCGATACTAAAATGAAAGCATTATCAGCTGCATGGTTGAATAAGTATGCGACCCAAAATGGTTCACCAACTCTCGAAACGTTTGCTAACCCTGAATCAGTTGAAATGATTAACGGTCGAGTTGCACAAATTGGATGGATTATGGCACTGTACTACGAGTTTACTAAAAACGAAGCCGTTTGGAACCAAGTTTTTAAAACACGTACATTTACACTTTTAGATGGTACGAGTGATACGGTTACATACCCAACAACAGGCTTTTTTGTGTTGCAGATTGTTGCAGGACTTATCGTTACCGGATCACTTTTTTCAAAACTTAAACTTGTTGATAAAGATGAAAAGATTGGACCGTTTAATAAAGAGGCTGAATTAAACAATGGTAGATGGGCGATGATTGGGTTAGTGTCTTTGGTTACTGTCGAACATTTTAACAACGGTTTGGCTTTGTTTGGACCACGTTAAAAATATTAATGAATCAATTTAAAAATTAGTAATCTTTAATAATAAAAGAATGAAAGATCTATTCTTAAAAATTACTACCATGTCAATAGCATCTTTTTTAGGGTCGTATATAGGGACTCAAAAATGGTTCAAGAGGCATGACGAACGCGAATAAAAAAATAAAAAACAATAGTATGTTGAGACCCCCTCTCTCATCTACCATTTTTTCCAGACCAAATACGTCTAGGCGTGTATGTACAAACGTTGTTTCAGTAGAAAAGGAATCTACACGACTTCAATGTATAGAAACAACAATAGAAAGAACACGTGGTCGATGTTCATTAGCATACGGTCGCCAGGAGAAGGCTTATATAAAAGTTCTTAATCAGTTGGAGAAAGAACGTTTAGAAATTTTAAAGGATACACAAGAAAAAAGTTATGATAATACAGATGATAGTTGTAGCGAGTAATCCCAGATTTATAATTACATGTAAAAAAAATAAAGGGGGTACACAAAAGTTACCCAAATATGTGACGTATACTGAAACTGAGAAATTGAAAAAGTCTAGTAATAAAAAGAATATAAACCCTATAAAGAAATTCTTAATTGGTATATTTGGTGAAGAGATTGATTACAATAAGTTTAATAAAGAGTCTAAATGGTCAATCAGAAAAGAAGAAAGAGACGATGAGCGTAAAACGAAAAAATGGTAAAATCAATTTTTATTGTGGTGACTGAAACTTACGACAATAAAAAGTGTTAGATATAAATGTTTGGGGTTTCATTTTTTTATCGGACCGAATTAAAATAGCAAGTATTAGTATAGAATGGTCACTAAAAATAATCAAAAGAAAAGTTTAAACGCTTCTATAAAAGAGGTTACTACTACAATTGATAATCGGGCTAGACAAAATTTAATTAAAAATCCAA
>Ga0181399_1000169_pt1 | contig 23341 bp, 32 predicted proteins | sample 22SPOviralmetaG_FD_130128 | JGI IMG/M metagenome (GOLD analysis project Ga0181399, IMG submission 130128) | Marine viral communities from the oligotrophic San Pedro Time Series (SPOT) site, San Pedro Channel, CA, USA - 22 SPOT_SRF_2011-05-21 | ecosystem: Environmental > Aquatic > Marine > Strait...
ACTTTTTCAATTTTAATAAAACCCATTATATATTATATAACATATTTTTTTACTTTAAGAAAGTAAAACAAAAGTGATTAAACTTCGTTAAGTTTATTTTATCCAACTTTCGTAATAGTAATACTTGAATGTGCTACACCAGTATAAATTACACAACTACCAGTTCCACCGCTTCCAATATAAAATGTATTAGAACTTCCATTAGCACAATATAAAAAAGTAGCGGTATTGATAGTTGTTGTTGAACCAGCCGCAGGAGTAGTATTATCATTAAATAAATAGATAAAACCAGTTCCATCTATAAATGAACCTCCGCCACCTGCGTAAGCACCCACTCCACTTTGGATTTTTCCACCATTAGTAAATAATATAACATTAATTATATAAGTTCCAGTTTCTGGAAAAGTAAAAAAACCATTAGGATTATTCCACGCCGAAGCAATTGCTCCACCACTCGCAGTTACACTTGTAAAACTTGTTGTTCCACTTGTTCTAAAAAGAGTGCTTCCAATTCGGTTTCCAGCTGTTCCATAATCCGCATTACCTCCCCCTCCGCTAATTCCCCAGCGTTTTACCGTTGTTAAATCACGAGTAAAATTACCATTAAGGTTTGTAGTTCCTGTTATTGTTGTTGTTCCACCCCCAGCACTTCCTATGTTTGTATTTCCAACATTAGCACTATTTATTTCAGTTGTTCCGTTAATTTGGGTAATTCCCCCACTCACATTTCCTATGATTTTATTATTTGTTGAAGTAGCATTTACAGCACCATTAAGATTTGTAGTTCCTGAAAAGGTTGCTCCTCCATTAATAAATAATGCTCCTCCGCCTGACGAATTACCAATTGTAGTATTATTATTTGGATTAGCAGTATTTATATTTACATTTCCAGCGAGGTTATTTGTTCCATTTAAAACCCCTATATTATTAGTTCCGCTTAAAGTTGTTGTTCCAGTATAACTATTATTTCCGCTATAAGTAAGATTTCCAGTTAATAAAACATTTTGTAAAGTATTAGTAGCAGTAGAACTTGAAGTATCGGCATAGGCAGTTGTAGATAATTTTGTTGAATTATCCCCTGCTGATTGAGTTGGTGCTAATCCAATTATTTCTCCACTATTAACCTGTCCGCATGTTAGTAATCCACCTCCTCCAATAAATACATCGTCATTAAAAGTATTTACACCAGTAAAAGTATTATTTAATGATAAACTTGCTAAACCAATTGCCGTATTATTTACACGAGTTGTGACCCATGCTAAATTAGCGAGTTTTGTAGTATCTGTCTCGCCTTGACTTTGTGTTGAGGTTGAACCAGTAAAATTATTATTTGTATTTGAAAAAGTATTAATTCCACTCCAAGTATTAGTGTCTGCTAAAAGAGCAGATGCGCTTTGAGATGATGAATTATCTGCGTAACTCGTGGAAGCAAGTTTTGTTGAATTATCGTTTGCTGTAGCCGTTGCCGTAGTGCCTGTGATTAAACCTCCAACCGATAATGTATTACTAATAGTTATTGGACTATTTTGTGAAATAGGAAAAGTGACGGCATATAAGCCTATATTTTCTTTTGTTATGGATGTATCCTCCTCCTCCCACGCGCTGGGTTGATATGTATTAGTTAAAGGATTTGGCGGTGCTTCGTTAGACATAATATAATATACTATATTATTTTATGAATATATAATTTACTTGGTTTTTTTAGCACGAGGTTTCCTCGGTTTCTTAACTGGTGCTAAATCCGCTTGAGGTGCGGTCACAGCTAATTGAGTATTATCAGCTTCTTCCGCAATAATTTGATTAACGCTTTCTTGTGAAACTGGAACTTCTAAAAGTGGAGTTTCTGGCGACACTTCAAGTTTTTCTACGCCTTTTCCTTTCTTTGGTTTAGATACAACGCCTGGGTTTTCTTTTCGGTAAGCCTCTTTTACCTCTGGAGATTTCATAGCTTCCATATATTTTAGACCTTTTTCAGCAGCCATTTTCTTTACAAAATTAATCCATTTGTTTTGTTTCTTTGGTGTATCACTCATTATATTATAGTGAATATATTTTTGTTCGTTTTCTTCTATACCTTTTCCTTCAATTAAAGTTGAAGCCTTTGCGCCTAATGAAGTCACAGAGTTTGAAAGTTTCCTTAAATAACTATCATTTACGAATAATTGCTTCGTATTTTGCTTTATAAAATTATATATACTTTCGTTTCCTAAACTATTAGATTTTAATATTTCTAAAACAAATTGCTGGCAGTTATTGTTTTTAGCGGAGTATGTATAAAATCTACTACCCATTTGCCTTTCTGTTTTTGTAAGTAAATCTTTTAATGTAATATTATTACGATTAATAAATATATCTCTACACTCACTTTTGTCTCGGTTAAAAGTATTTGATACTTGGTTTAATTCAATAACAGCATTCTTTTCTAATGTAAATGTATTTCCATCTTTTAATGTAATAACTAAATATAAATGGAAAATATCGTCATATTCAGCATTTTCTATTCGGTTTTGAAACTCACCTAACGAGACTACATTTAAAGCCATTTGAATTAATTTTTGGACTGGTGTCCTACAAACTTTAATATGTGTAATTTCAATATCTCCAAATTGTTCTAAATTATTTCGTGCGCCTTGATTTAACCGAGTTGGATTTTGTAAAACCACTTGTGGTGTATCAATTATAGTTTTTCCTACTTTTTTAAAACCTTGTTTAATAACATTCAATAATCCTTTACCGAGTGATACTTTGGTTTGCCTCTGTTGAATATTAATTTTTTTTCGTGGCATATTAATATATATAATCATTTTATAAAATTGATATAAGGTTTTTCTATATAAAATATTAGAATGGAACTTGAATTATGGGATAATAAACTTAAACTTGAAAATAACGAAATATATAATTATAGAAGAACAAGTAATAATAGTAATAAAATAGATTGGTGTAAAATTAGTTTTACATTAACAAGTTGTTATTTATATTGTTATTTAACTAATAAATTAAAAAAACGAAAAGGTTTTTCAAAGCATAGATTAATGTATTTATTTTATAATCCTGATTTTGATATATTTAATCCAAAATTAGTAATAGACCATATTTCCAGAGATAAATTAGATAATTCTATTGAAAATTTAAGAGTTGGAACTCACCAAGAAAATATGTTTAATTTGGATGCGAAAGGGTGTTATAAAAAAGATAATATATGGATTGCTTCAATAACTTTTAATTGTAAATCAATTTATTTAGGAAGATATAAAACAAAAGAAGAAGCACGAGAAGCCTATTTAAAAGCAAAAAATGAACTTCATATTATATCTTCATAAAAATAAATAATATATATATAATGGATAAGAATAGTCTTCAAGATGTAATTACCGATGTAAAATCAAAAAGAGATGCTTTGTCTCTGGCTCATGAAGCTCTAAAAGAAGAAGCAGATAAATATAATAAAACAATTATTCTTTTGTCTCTTATAAATGGTTTTATTGAAACAACAAAATTAAAAATGAAGTGGGACGGAGATGAGGTTGCCTTATTTCCAATTTTTTTATCTTCTTTAATTGCCTGTGTATCAGCGTTAGTAAAGTTCAAAGATTTTCCTTCAAAAATGGAGACATTAGTTCAATCACAGTCTATGCTTACTGGTGTATTAACAAAATTACGAGGTCATAATGAATTAACTGATGATATGAAAAGTGAATATAATGACGCATTAGAACATTTAGAAGTGGCTATATATCCTGATACACGAAAGCATTTCTTAAAACAAAGTCATAAAAATTTAATTGATATTATGAAAGAGGATAAAAAATATTTTAAAGAAGTTCAAGAAATTAAAAGCCCAGATTATGTTCCAAGCGATACTTCAAGTGAAGAGGATAAACCTTCTATTAGTATCTTTAAGAGACATATAGAAACACAGACCACGCCAGAGGAATTAGAACTACCAATTCATTTTGGTGGTGATTAACATTCTTTTGCTTTTTCCATATAATCATAATATTCTTTTTCATTTGGATGAATTGGTATTTCTTGGATTGCTTCAAAAATATTTTTAACAAAAATACCAGTCTTTGCTTCATGATACTTTTCTAAATAAAAATCATTTAATCCTTGTAGATATTTTGGTAATACTTTATGAAAATCTAAACTAATTTTACGAAGTGTATCAAATTCGTCATTCCATTTTGTATTTTTATTTTCTTCTAAAAACCCACCAAATAGTAAAGTCATATTAAATACAATTGTTAAATAGAGACATATTCTAACTAATTTTTGTTGTTCGTCTGGCTTTAATGATTGTATATCTTCTACAATTTCATTATTTAAAATCTTAAATCCAAATTTAGATAAAATACCTTCTTCTAACATAAACTTTCCAACTTTTAAAATAGTTTCATCTTCATTCATTATATACTATATTATATTTTATAGTTATATATTTATAAAATATAAATCTATTATATATGCGAACCCTAATTCTTAATAAATCAAATGTGGTTCAAGGAAGTAATAATAGTGAGTATCAATACAACTTTCCTGGAGGTGGAATTAAACTTTTACAAGGTGAGAAGATTGCTCTTTCGTCTATTACTATGTTTTACAGCACTCCAAATATTACAAGTCTATATAATAATAATAAGTTTCAATATTTATGGATTGATGGATTTACTTATGATGTTAATATTCCAGATGGTTTTTATGAAGTATCAAATATTAATGATTTTCTACATCAAACTATGATTAATAATAAACATTATTTAATTGAAACTGCTACTGGAAACTTTGTATATTTTTTAACATTAGTAGCAAATAATGTGACTTATAAAATTGATCTAACAGCTTTTCCTATTAATACAACAATTTATCCTGGTGCTACATACAATCTACCAGCTGGCGCTTCATGGGTAGTTCCTGTTGGAGCTGCTATAAACCCACAATTAAATATTCTTGGTGCCTATACTTTTGGCACTGTTATTGGTTTTGCTAATCCAAGTGCGAATAATCTTTACCCTGCTGTAAATAATATTACAACTACGACTATTGTAAGTTCAACTATCACAGCCCAAGTATCTCCACTTTCTACTTTTACCTTAAAATGCTCTCTTGTAAATAATAATTATACCATTCCTAATTCAATTATTTATTCTTTTCCTCCATTTGGTTCATTTGGATCACAATTTTCTGTGACTCCGCCTGAGTTTTCTTTTATTGATATAAACGCAGGAAATTATGCGGATTTTAAAGTATCAATTACGGATCAAAATGATAGGCCTATTGTTATACTTGATCCAGATATTACAATTCTTTTAGTAATTAAAGGTCTTAACGAATAAAAATATAAATATAATATAATGGTTTATAGAATGAAAATGATTAAAGTGGGTAATGGATTAAAAGTAAGTAAAACAAAAATTGAAGATGTCTCGTTAAAAAAACCAGAGGTGCTTAAAGAAACTCGTGGAAAAGCCGAGTTAGAGAAATTAGTTCTTCGTGAAAATCCTAAAAAGTTTGTAAGTTTTCGTTGAACTTTTTTTTATTAACTCACCTTCATAAAATATATTTATATATTATAAATGTCCGCTGACGCAGTAGTGTTAGAGCAATCGCTTTCGGATGAAAGTTCGGTTCCACAATTCGTAGAAAAACAATATTTATATGTAAATGATAGTAATAACTCAAATTATTCATCTCAAATCGTTATTGATACTACATCTCTTTCAAATAGCGGATCGTATTTAGGATGGGCGGAGAGTTTTCTTGTAATGCCTTTGGTGCTTCAAATGAAGACGGCTGCTGCTGCTGTAGGTGTAAATGCGGATTATGTAATGGCTCTTAAATCTGGTTATTGGAATATGATCCACTCTCTATCGGTTGAACTAAATAATGGAAGTGTGGTTCAACAAACGCCTTTTGTAAATGTATATTCGTCTTTTAAATGTCTTACTTCATGGAGCGATGAAGACCTAAAACAACACGGTAAAGTGTGTGGTTTCTGTCCCGATACAGCAGATAGTTGGTTATTTAATCCTGTGACCCCAGCGGCTGCTGCTGGTAATTCTTTATCTCCAAATGGTCTTGGACTATGTAATAACCGCACATCACCTGCTATTACTCAAACAATCCTTGCTGCTTACACAAGTCTCCCTGCTGTAAAAACAGAGACAACTCTTTCTGGTAGTGATACTTCGGTTCAATACAACAAAGGTCTTCTATGTCGTCTAAAGTGGCTTAATTTTTCGGTAAATGCTGGTGCGGTTGCTGGTGCTGATAATAAAATGGCTCTTCTTGCTAAAAATACTGTTGGTTTAGGGCAAATCTTTAAATCGTATATTCAAAGTGATGTTGCTGGTAATCGTGCTATTCTTTTTCCTGCGATTATTCGTATGAAAGATGTATGTGATTTCTTTGATAAATTACCACTTCTAAAAGGTGCTGCTATGCGAATTTATATTAATACTAACCAGTGCTACTGCCAACTAACTGCTGCTAATGATACACAAGTTGCTACTGGTGGGGTCACGGTTGCTGGTAATCTTGCTCTTCGTTCTGCTCCAATTATTCTTGGTGGCGGTGGGACTAATCCACTACAAATTGCTTCTGCTGCTGTAGGACAAGGCTCACAAGGACTTGTTCCTCTTGCTGCTGCTGTTACACAAGTTGATGATATTGAAGTTGGTGTATCGGTCGTGCGAACTCAATTTAGCCAATTTGGTGCTAATACTTATTCGTGTCCTATTACTTCGGTTCGTCTTTACTGTCCTGCTTACACTATGACGCCGCAAGCAGAGGCTAAATATCTTTCTATGATGCCGACAAAGAAAATTGTATATGAGGATTTTTTCCAATATTCTATTCCAAATATCGGCACAGCACAAGACTTTAATGTTCTTGTTTCTAATGGTCTTGCTAATCTTAAATCGGTTGTTATGATGGGACACCTTCCACAAGCTTCTAATGGCGGCGCAGCTATTACTGCTGCCGCACCTGCTGGAGATTATGCTGGCTCGGTTGCTTCTTCCACACTACTATCTCCATTCAGTTCTACTGGCGGCGCACCTGACCCTGTGGCTGTAAGTAATTTTAATATTCAACTTTCTGGTAAAAATCTCTTTAACCAAAATAAACAATACGATTATGAGGTATTCGTGGAACAACTCCAACAATCTAACCAGCTTAACGGAGGAAAAACCACTGGCCTTGCTTCTGGTCTTATCGGTGAGGAGGACTTTTCTAACTTTTATCGTTATTATTACGCGGATTGCTCGCGTGGTCTTCCTGGTGAGGAAGGAGTGAGCCGTTCTATACAAATTCAAGGCCGTAATATGTCGGATGTTTCCGTTGATTATATGGTATTTGCTTGCTTTAGCCGTGAAATTGTATTGGATCTGCGTAGCGGCGCCCGATTAGAATAGATGTAGGTCTCGGGTATATCTATTACTATTTAACTAAATAAATAAAATAAAAAGTTTTTTTGCTTCATTAGCTCAATCGGTAGAGCGCACGACTGTTAATCGTGAGGTTATAGGTTCAAGCCCTATATGAAGCGTTATAATTTATTATAAGTAAATTATTTATAATAAATTGGTGAGTTAAATAGAAAAATATAATTCTATATTATATGAAAGTAAAAGATATACATGGAGATGGACTATTATCTGGTTTAAAAAAAGTAGGTAAGCAACTAAAACAGCCTGCTAAAGTAGTCGGTAAAGAAGTATTAAAGGAATTAGTTCCAATAGCAAAAGAGACCGCAAAAGAAGCCATTAAGCAAAAAATGAGTGGTTCTAAAAAAGAAAATGAAGGTGGATTTTTAGTGACTGGTGCTACAATCGGCGCCACACTACTTGCTAATGAACTGATGAAAAATCAAGGAAATGGTATTTATACTGCTGGAGTGAGATTATCGCCACAGCAATCTCGTAATCTCCGTATTGGTAAAGGTATTACTCTAAAAAAAGAAATGATTGATGAAGCTGGTCGTTTTTTAATGGGTCTTGGAGAGGCGGAGGCTAAAAAAGTAATGAAAGCCCTTTCTAAAAATAAAGGCGTAAAAATTACTCGTGATATGCTTAAAGATGTAATTGATAAAAAATCTGGTAAAGGTATTTTTGGTAAAATTGCTGCGGTTGCTGCGCCGATTATCGCCGAGCGTGTTATTGATGCTGGAGCAAAAGCAATTGAAAAGAAGATTGATGGCTCTGGTATTTATTCCTCTGGCGTTCGTGGGCGTGGTATTTTTGCTGCTGGTTCTGGTATGGGTAATGCTCTTCCAATTCAATTAGGAACGCCTTATATGCTTTCCAATAGTCCTGGTAATAAACCTTTTATTGATACTGGAATTTTAACTGGTAGTAAAAACTCTACTCGTGTATCAAAGCAAGGTTCTGGCGTTTGTATGTGATAAATAAACTAATAATATATAATGAATGGCGATTTTACAACTAATAATATAGAATTAACTAATCTTGCTAAAAAAATGAAACTTAATTTAGTAGGAATTTATAGCAAAGATAAGCTTCCTGATAAATGCTTTGTAGGCGGTTATATTGTTAATCTTGAAGACGATGATGCTGGAACAGGATCGCACTGGGTAGGTTTATATATAACTCCAAAAAAAGAAATTTTGTATTTTGATAGTTTTGGTCTTCCATTTCCAAAAGAAATAAAAGAATTCGTGAGTTTAAAACCAATAGCGATGAATAATCGCCAGATACAAAATATCAATTCCACACTATGTGGATATTACTGCTTATTTTTTTTAAAATATATAGAGACAAATATCAAAAATCAAAAAAAAAATATATTTGAAGTTTATGATGATTTCCTAAATATTTTTAGATATGATACAATTAAGAATGAAAATATTGTTAAACGATATTTTGGATTATAGGTAAAAAATGTAATATTATAATATATGTTTAGTGATAATATTACGGAGAGTTCTAAAAAATTATATACAAGTAATATTAAACGATTAAATAATGGAGACATACCTAAATCCGCTTCATTTTTAAAGGATTTTGATAAGATTAATTCTATTATTGAAAAATACTCACAAAATACTAAAAAATCATACTATATATCTATTGTTTCATATTTAAAAGATAAGAAGGTTCCAAAAAAAGTAAAGGATTATTGGACGGATAAAATGAATGACGCAAATAAAAAGTTTTTAGAAAAAAGCGATCAAAAAACACAAAAACAAAAGGATAATTGGTTGGAATGGGCGGAGGTTTTACAAATTCAAAAACAACTTGAAAATGATTTACCTAAAAAGGTCACTAATCAAAAAGATTATCAAAAATGTTTATCATATTTAGTTTTAAGCTTATATACTAAAATAAGCCCACGCAGAGTTCGTGATTATCATGAGATGAAAGTAGTTCCAGAGTATAAGGATACTATGAGTAAAGACTACAATTATTTAGATGTAAAAAATAAAAAATTTATATTTAATAATTATAAAACCAAAGGTGCTTATGGCACACAAGAACAAGATATTCCAGAGGATTTATTTAGTATCTTAAAAAAAATGTCTATTCCAAAAGAAAAGAAGTTTGAACCGATTGATATGATTTTAACTTATGACGGAGATAAGCCTGCTGGAAACTATATAACAAGATTATTAAATGGTGTATTCAAAAAGAATGTCTCTGCTTCATTATTAAGAAACATATATGTTTCCAATAAACTTGGAGACACTAAAAATGAAGCAAAAGAATTAGCCCAAGAAATGGGTTCAAGTGTAAATGTATTAAATAATGTTTATAATAAAGAGTAAAAATATTCCAAAAGTGGAATAAAAACAACACTTTTTATAATATTTATTATAAGTTGATTATAGGTTCTTCTATTTTTTTTCGTGTGTGTGTGTATTATTATTTATATATTAATTGTATAAAATAGTATAGTATATATATATAAGTGGAATATATTTATTGTAGTGTAATATATTTATTATAAAAGTGGAATAAAAACAACAACATTTATAAAAAAACAATTTCAAAAATGAAAAAGTTTTTCAAAGTATTTTGTAAAAAAACTTTCATTCTAATTTCTAAAAAGTGTTAATTTTATTCCAGTTTTGTAATAATTTCATTCCACATATTACCATATAACAATCGTTTTTTTTTAGAACGAAGACTATATAAATATGGAATAATGTCCTCTCTATCAATTAAAATACATAATCTTGATAAAACAAAATGATAGGATATGAGATTAGGATGCTCTTGATTTTTAATATTATCATAAATCTTACAAACTTTATTAAATAAAATATGTAATTTATCTATTTCTTCATTTGTAAAGGTAGGAACAAAAATATTCATTTGTCTCATGATACAATAAACTAATGGATAAAATTTTACTAATTTATTTCTTTGTAAAACTTCTTTTATTTCTTCTTGGTTCGTAAGTCCCTCGCATAAAGACATAACTTGATTATTTATATGAATAGCATTTCCACCTTGTATTTCATTTAATTTATTTCTAAAATGATTAAATCTTAAATATGGGGCGGAGGTTATAGCAGGCTTATCATAGAAAGAGGTAAAACCTTCAACAAAATAAGGTTGGACTGTATTACAAAATCGGCATATTTTTATAGTATCGTCTATAACAAAATCATGATTACAATTTGTCTCGGTTTCAATAATAGGATTTTCTTCATTCATTTCATTTTGAAAATCATCAAAAATATTATCGTAGTTCATACTATAAGAATAGAAAATTATATTTTTATATTATAAAAAATATAATTGAATTATATGAACGAAGAATTAGAACCTTGCCCGTCTTCGCATTATACCCCTTATGAAACAATTGATTTATTATTCAAAGATATTACATTTAATGAAGACGAAAATACATTAGAACCTACGGCTGGGCGCGAGATGCGTATGTTTAATAAAATACCTTTTGAAAAAGATTGGTGTGAGATTGATTTAGGACGAGATTTATTTACTTATGACTTTGGAGATAAAAAGTTTGATAAAATTATAACTAATCCACCATATCGGTCTAACCATAAACAAGGTCATAGAATTAATCTTGCTATTAAGACTATTGAAAAATCCTTTGAACTTTGTAAAGACGAATGTTGGTTTTTATTAAATAATCAAATGTTTAATTCTTTAACAAAAAAACGATTAGAAAAATATAAAGAATTAGGATTTTGTATTGTTTTTATGAGAGTATTAGAGATTAAATGTTGGTTCGGCAGATATTATTGGGTTTGTTTTAAAAAAGGAGGAAAATCTATTATAACATTTTAAAAAAAAAATAGATTAATAATTTATTTACTAAATACTATCCCACAGCTACACTTCCTCACGCGTATTTGGAATATTTTTTCATTCCAAAGCTGTTTTGTCTCACGCATATAATCTATTTCTTCATCATAAATAAAACATTTTTTAGTTTCACCATCAAAGTCTTTTGTAAAATCATAATATACTTTTTTACCATTTTCCATTCTACTATTTACAAAGTGTGGTTCAAAGCATATAAACGAACTACACGGACATGAAGTAATATTATAACCACTTTCAATTTCATAAGAACTATCAAACGATAAAGTATTAGTGCTGTTTTGGCGACATAAATTGTTTCTTCCAATAGGCGTAATATTTATCTCGTGGTATGTTCTATATTTTTTCGGCACACTATTTCTTTGTAGATAATTAGCGGAGGTTGAATAAGAATTACATTCAATTTTTTTCTTTTCGTCCCACATTAATTTTTGAATAATAGACCTTCTTTTTTCATTATCAGTAAGAGTATCATTTAAATGTTTTTGGTGTTTTTTAAGAGTATCAGTCATAGCCGACATTTTTCTATAAATAAATAAATATATTTACGATCAATTTTATTTTTTCAAAATGAGATTAGTGATAATTCTCACTTTATAAAAATAAAATTTAGTTTTTTTGTAATATATGATAATTTTAGATTATTTACCAAGTTAGATTAATTACAATTTACATTTTTTACTCGTAGAAAATCAATTTACATTATAAAATCGTAGAAATTTTAAAATAAATACAAATATTTAATCTAAATGGTAAATAATCTAAATATTCGTGTAAATAATCTATTTTTTTAGGTATTTAATCTATTTTTTTTAGGTATTTTATCTATCTGCTTCGGCAAAGATTTTTTCTAACTTATCCAGATCAAAATTAAACCCTCTAATCATATCCATAGTATCACTTTTTTTTCTTGCTTGTGGTTTTGGTGCTGGTCGTGGTTTTGGTTTTGCTCCAATTATAGTTTGCCTTACTACTGGTGGGGCGCTTCCAATTACTCTTGCTTGTGGTCGCGGTGGTGGTGGTTTGGATACTTCTGCTGGTTTTACGATATTTAAATCAAGAGTAGTTCCTGATACTTCTTTTCGTGGTTCATCAAACTCTTTTTTGCGGTCGGCGATCCTTTGGATAAGTTCGCTTTCAACTTTACTTGGTGTTCCACTCTTATTTACATAAGATATTAATTTAGTAATTAAATTTTGTTTCAATTCTTTTTTATTATATTTTACACCAGCTTCATCTAATAAATCCATAATAGATTGTTTAGTAATATTTACAGGAAGGTCTTTTGATATATTTCTACTATTAACATTTTGTTTATTATCACCAATAATGATATGATGTTTTTTTTTAGATTGCGTCATGTAGAAGCCTCCAATTTTTTTTGCTGTAATTTTCATTATAATATAGAATTATATTTTTTTTATACGATAGATTGTAATGTGGAAAGTCCAGTTTTTTTATCTATACGATTAATACCAATAAAATATAAAATTAAACTACGAAGTTCATTAATTACTTCTGGAGAGTTCCCTCCAGCAAGATAATGACCCTTTACGATTGCTAATCGTTTTTCTTTTTCTGCTTCCTCATCAGTTGGAGACACATCCATAATTCCAAATTGTCTCCCACATCCGCTTCTAACAATAAAGTTTTCAAATAATTTCTTTTCGTCAGGGTCTAACTCTTTTAAAATACGAGTATCTACTTTTTGTGATTTTTCAAGATTTTTCATTAATTCGTAAAATAAATCACTTACGGCTACATTTTTAGAAAAATATGGATTAACAGCGCCGGATGGATATTTAACACTAAACATTTGTTTCTCATCTAATAGTCGGTTGTTATATTTTAATTTACCAACTTGTATCCACCGACTAATCGGCTCTAACACTTTATCTGTAATAGTTCGCATACCACGACCTTTTTTACCTTGTATAAAAGCTGCTACTCCTTTGGTTGAAGATTCTTTTCTTTGTTGTTCTGTTTTTGAAGCTCCTTTTGTTCTTAATCCTAATAGATTTGCTACTCCTTTTGAAGCACTTGAAGCAAGTCTTTCTGTAGCTGATACAGTTCTTGATGGAACTTTTTTTGGTTGGTAGGGTGTTGAAATATCGGATCGCGCGAGTTCTGCTCTCCTTTCGGCTGCTTCGTCTGCTGCTGCTTTTTTTGATGCTGGGGCTGTTGCTGTTGCTTCTTCTGCTTTTTTAAAAGCTCCTAATTTTTTTTCTTCTCCTGCTGTAAGTGGCTTTGCGTTTGATTTACTATTTACTTTTTTAAATATTTCTTTTTTCGTTTTTTCATTATCAAAAAGAATATTTTTTTCTGCTGCGGTTTTATAAACTTTTTCTATTTTATTTTCTAAAATACTCGTTGATTTGTTTCTTATTTCAGCACTTTTTCTTTTACTATCTATTTCAATAAGTTCTCTAACTAAATCTGCTTCTTGTGAGTTATACACTTCCTTTAAGCCTCCAATTAATTTATTTGCTCGTTCATCAGCAAAATCAAATATTTCTTTTTTTCTTGAACCTCGTTTTGTATCAATATTAAAACGATGATTGATTTCTCCAGCTTTTTCAAACATTTTTTCTTTTTGTGTTCGTAGGATTTTAACTTTTGTTGGGTTATTATCTCCAAGTATTTCAGTTTTTAGTTCAATATCTTTTTTTGTAAGATTGATTAATAAATCTTCATATTGCCGTCCAAATTGTAATTCTTCTTCTAAAAACTCTGTTTCGGCTTCATTCAAGTCTTTTTTAAAATCTATAAATCCTTCTTTTTTACCTTCGTTAAAATCACTTGCTACTTTTTTAATTGTATCAAATAATCTATTACGAACACCTGGATAGGCTTGAATAGTTGCTTTTTCTGATGATGGTTCTACACTTTTTGAACGAGGGGTTTTGACTTCTGGAACTACTACATCTCTTGATACACTTCTTGAACGCGGTAGTGGTTTTGTGGCTCTTTTTGGTTCTGTTTTTACTTCTACTATTGAACGAGGTGTATCACTTCCAAAGCCTCTCGGGGGGCGTGGTGGCGGTGTAGTTTTTTCTTCTGCTGCTGGTGCGTCGGCATATCTACTTCTTTGAGGCGGTTTTGATTTAGGCATAGGAGACCTTCCTCGTGTGACTGGAGGCCTTCCTCGTGTGACTGGATCTTCTTCTTCAAGACTTGCTAATAGTGCTACACGCTGATCGTCACTTAAAACAATACGAGGCCTTCCTCTAACAGTATCAGATGTTGCTGATCGGCCTCGTATAGGACTGGGGCCTACAAGAACATTTGTATCACTAATCGCACGAGGTTGATTTCCTAATACACTATCACTACTATCTCGTGATTTACTTCTTCCACGAGTAGAACCACGAGATAAAGCTCGTCCTCGTGGAACAATACTTGATTTGGATATTTGGCGCATTAAATTAATTGCCTCTTGTGCTTCTTGCTGTGCTGGCGATACAATTCCTTCTGTTAATTCAATTTCCTCTTCTAATTCTATTTCTGCTGCTGGCTCTTCCATAATACTATCTAAAATAACTTCAATCATATTTTTTTGGTCTTCATTAAGATTTTGGAATAATTTTCTATAATTTTTTCCTTTTCGTAATTCATTTCTCCAGTCTTCAATAGATCCAATATCTTTATAAGCGTCCATTAAAGTTACTACGAATTGTTCTTGGTCGGCTTCACTTAAACTTTGTAATTTATCTATAATTTTTTTATCTGGAAGGAAAGTTGAAAATTCTTCTAACTCTTCTTTTAGTTCAGGTGTATCTTTTGCGATTTGTTGTATAAATTCTTTTGAAGGAATAATATTTTGTAATTCTTCTGGCTCATTTACGGCTGATTGTTGTCCTAATCCTTTTTGAGATAAAACATCGTTGATGTATTTACTAAAATATTGATTAAAATCGTCTGGCGTGATTAATCGCGCATCAACTCTTTCAAGGCGCTGTTTAAAATCATTCCAGTAAATATTTAATATTTTTTGTTTTGAAGTAGATAATAAATTAAGAATATTCCTAACTTTATTTGGTAAAAACATAGTTAATAGATTGTCTCTGGCTCGCATCATAGTTGAATTATCGTCATTTGCTACTTCCGCTTGGCTCATAATTTGAGCTGGTTCAATTTCAGGTGTTATTCCAAAGCGGACATTTTTTCTCGCTGTGGCTATATTATTATCATTCGCTATTTCAATTCGTAGATTTTCTTTTTGTTCTTTTAATTTTTTTGCTAAATCCATTTTACTTTTAACATTTCTAATCAGCATTTTATAATATAAATGTATATTTTTATATAAAAAAACTATTTAGAGATTTTCTATAAAAAAATATATGACGGACGAAGACGAGTATTTTAAACAATTCTACAATTTCTTACTTGAAAATGAAAAATCCTTTCATAGTTGGTCTCCATTCCCTATTGATAAAATTGATAAATTACCAATTAGAATTGAAACTGGTTTTGATATAAACCATAATTTAGTAATTTGTATTATGAAACTTCATAAAGAGATGTCTGCTCCTCTATATAGAAAAAGAATTAAAGACTTTATGAAATTAAAAGAGTTTATTACAACAATTAAAGAAATGAAGTTTAATAATGAAATTGGAATTTTTCCAGATAAGCCACTAATTAATCATGGAGACATATTTAAATGTGATAATCTTGAACTAAAAACCCTTGAATGTCCTATTTGCTTTGAAAAAACGGATTGTAAAACAAAATGCCGTCATCCTCTTTGTGTTAGATGTGAGACGCAGTTATTTATTAATAAAAAGGCTACTTGTCCTTTATGTAGAAAGTGTCTTTCTTATTGCCATCATGAAGTTGAAGAGGGACCAGATAGTGATGAAGAAATTATTGTTGATGAAGAAGATTAACGATTTTTTTTTGCTAAATAATATAATTTTAATAATTTGTTATATAAATAAGAATAAATAATAATTGATTTATTTTTAATATAAGAACCAATTATTAAAAAACTTTCAAACATATTATATTATATTTTTATTTTATATAATATGATAGATTATTTTTGCTTCTAAATACTTGGCGTGTGCTTCTTCCTCCGTTGTATAACTTCCTAAATGTTTTTTTTTTCCATTAAGACAGATATACGCTTCCCATTTATTTCTTTTTTTAATAAAAGAACACCCTTTTGCTGCTGTATTAAAAGCGTTTTGTTGTGGAGTAGCAATCCGTAGATTTTCAATAGAATTATTTAATTTGTTTCTATCTATATGATCTATTAGTATTTTTTTATTGAAAATATCAAAATCAAAATTAAAAAATAAATAAATTAATCTGTGGAATGAAAATCCTCTTGCTATTTTATTTTCGTTTAATAAAAAACAAATTAAATATCCATTATCTTTTAAGGTAAAGGTTATTTTAAACCAGTAATTTCTTGTTTTTGTTTTTTTATATAAATATATTTCATTATTTTCTAATTTTAGATGATTATTCCAAATAACTAATTCCATATCTATAATATAGAGTATATTATTACTTTATATTGATTATTCATATAAAATTAAATGTCTATTTTCATTTTCTTTTTCCACATTTCGTATATGAACTTTTGATTTTTCATGTTGGGTTTTATACATAAAACTATAAGTTTTTTTACACGCTCTACAATAATGGTTTGGAGTTTGCCTCGTGTATGGTTTATCGTAAGAATTAATTGGTGTTTTTATTTCATTCATTTTATGTGTCTCGCTTGATAAATGTTGGTTCATTAAATCTTTTGGAACAGACTGACTACAAGAACATCGTGTGTATTTAGCTTGTAATTTATCTACAATTAAAACTTTGTCTCTATTAAAAAAATAAATATGTTTCAAAGTTTCTAATACATTTTCATCTTTAAACGAATTAAATGCTTTTTCGGCTTCGGCTCTATCGTTATACACGCCTACATATATTCTACAATTATGACCTTGCCTTACCACCGATAATCTAATTTTATAATTTTGAATTAAATCATATTTTGCGGCGTAATACATATATTTAATTAGTAAATATATTTATATAGTAATATGGAATTTATTTCTTTGTCTCGGTCACCAAGAAAAAATAAAAGATTTGTTTTTGAATACAAAGATGGTGATAAAATAAAAAAAATTCATTTTGGATACGAAGGTGGAAGCACTTATATTGATAATAAAGATATTACAAAAAGGAAGAATTATTTGGCGAGACATAAAGTAAATGAAAATTGGACGAAAATTAATCCAGGCTCGTTGTCTCGCTGGGTTTTGTGGGGAGATACAACTTCATTAAAAGAAAATCTTGAAGACTATTTGGATAGATTTAAAATAAAAAATTAATATATATGACTTATACTTATAAACAAACATTTAATCTTATTTTTAATCAACCACTAAATAAATCCAATACAATCCAAGAATTGTCTAAATTATCTAATATTCCAATTGATATATTAGAAGATGTAAAGTCCAGAGGCGAGGGCGCATATAGCAATACAAGTTCGGTTCGTCTAAAAGGTTCTTTTAAAAAAGATGGTGATCTACGAAAAGGACCACGATTAAATATGGAGCAGTGGAGTATAGCAAGAATTTACGCTTTTATTGTAAAAAGCATTATTGGAATGAATAAAGCTAAAAAACCACAGGATTTAGATTTATTTGAAAAAATAAAAGATAAAGTTATTAAATTAGAATTGGTGTAATAATTCAATAAAAACACTATGATTTGTATTATTATATTGATTTACATCATTTGTAAAAATAATTTTATAATCATTATGCGTAATAGTTTCATCTTCAAGAAAATTCATGATATTAATATCATCTTGTAAATCAAGGTTTGGTTTTGGTTTAATTCCTAAATAATTTTCAATTAGAACTTTTAGTGTGGTTTTTCCTGTGCGTCGTTTTCCAAAAATAACAAGTGTTTTTTCAAGGTCATTATTTTTATCATTATCAATTAAATTATATTTCATTTTATTTGTAAAATAAATTAATTCTTTGTAATCTTTTAGTTGAATATAATCTTTAAAACTTTCCATTATAATAGTATAGAGTATTTCTTTATATTATATTCTATAAAAAAATACATAAAATTAAAGAGCCATACCAATTTTGTATTTAATAATTAATGCTTCAAGTTCAGTTTGAAAATCACTTTTTTTTTTAGTTTTTCAATTTCTTCCTTTAAAAATTCATTTTCTTCTTTTAAATTTTTATTTTCAAAAAGTAATTGCGAGTTTTCTTTTGAAACTTGATTTGCTAATTCTTGGTTGTTAATTTGTTTATTTTTACATAGAATACATCTGGAATATCGTCCTCCATTTACTTTTACAGGAAAATCATTTATATTTTTAATATTTTTACAAAGAGAGCATTTTTTTTGTAAAAATCTTTCATATGAAGCCATTATATATATCATATTTGTATAGAAAAATTACGATCAATTTTATTTTTTAAAATGAATTAGCCTCTACATTTAAGTGTTTCATGATTTTAATTAAATTATCACTAATTTCTTTCCTTAACTCACTATTTTCTTTCCTTAATTCTGTAATGGTTTCTTGTGCGTTTTGGTGGCGTAAGTTCATTTCAGTATATTCGTGAGTTGATTTTTTAAATTCTTTTGATAATTTTTCAATTGTTTCTTGTGCCTTGATTTTTCCTTGATCTTTTGCTGTTCTTTTTTCGGCATCAATATATTCCATAAGTTTTGGACTTTTTAATAACTCCTTAAAATATTTATCATTTTCTAATTGATTAATAAGAACCTTATTTTGTTTGTGATATAGACACCCTTTACATAAGGCCGACCATTTGAGTGTTTCATCTGTTTTTCCAATTTGTTTAAAGTTTTCAATTCTTACTTCCTTTGATACGCCACATCTACTACATTTTTTAGTTTCATAATTACTCATTATAATATTCTATATAACACCTTTATATTCTTTGTGGAATATATTTATTTAGGTTAGTGGAATAAATTTAACACTTTTTAGAAAAAAAGTTGAAAGTTTTTTAGAAAAAATCTTGAAAAAAGATTTTCATTTTTGAATTCGTTTTTTCTAAATGTTGTTGTTTTTATTCCACTAACTGGATAAAAAATATTCCACTACAATAAATATATTCCACTTATATATATATACTATACTATTTTATACAATAAATAATATATATATATATAACGCACACGCAAGGAAAAAAAAAGTAAAATACAAAGAACGAGCAACCAAATTTTATAAAAAGTGTTAATTTTATTCCAGTTAGTGGAATAAAAATATTCCATTTATAAAATATACATTATATAAAAATGGCTAATTTAGTTGATAGTAATAAGTTTGCTACTTTTGATGATTATTATACTACAAAATCTACATGGGAACAAATAGCTCACCTCATTCCAAAAGATAAAATTATATGGGAAGCCTTTTGTCTCCATTCTAAAAAATCTAAATCTATAAATAATTTGAAAGAATTAGGTTTTAATGTAGTTGGAAATACTGATATTGATTTTTTTAACACAGATACACGACCTGATTATGATATAATTGTTTCTAACCCTCCTTTTGATAAAAATATTAAAATACCTATCTTAAAAAGATTAGTTGCGGATGATAAACCATTTATACTTGTTATGAACTCCATGAATATATACTCTAACTACTTTAATGAAATATTTGCGGATAATAAAAAAGATTTACAAGTTATTATTCCACGAGGTAAAATATATTTTGAAAAATTGGAAGGAGACATAACTATCCTTCGTAAAAATACTTCTTTTTATTGTGTTTATGTATGCTTTAAAATGAATATACCAAATGAAAAATTATGGTTAAAATAAAATTGAAATAAAATTGATCGTAAATATATTATAAGATTTATATAGAAAAAATGGCTCACACTATGAAAAAGATTAAAATGAATTGCTGTATTAAGGGTAATAATCTTAAAGAAGGTGGTTCTTGTATGGTTGATGGAGAACAATTTAAATATTTATTTGGTGATTATTATTCTAAAGCTTTTATTAAAGAAATTGATGATGAAACTTTCTTTACTATTAGATTTTGGTATGAAAAAGATAAAAAAGAAGAAATGTCTGTTAATGCTGATATGTATTGGAATATTGAAGACGCCGAAATGTCTAATCAAGAAAAATATAGTGATGAATTTGAAAAGATTAAATATTATAGTTATAATACGAGTAGTGGAATTGCTATGACGCTATGCGGTATTGATTTTCAAGAAGAAGAAGAAAATTAAAAAATTGTATATATATTTTTTTTACCAAAAATAAAATTGAAAATAAAATTGATCGTAAATATATTATAAGATTTATATAGAAAAAATGGCTTACAACAAAAAGGAAATGGCTCTTGAAAGGATTGAAACATGGCGCGAGTGCCAGATACAATTTAATCAACAATTTACTACAGAAGAAACATTATCTTATATTAAACAAGTTTGCGATAAGTATGATTTTGGACCAGAACATGTAAAAGAACTATTTGATGAAGTTGAAAATCCTTTTGTATATAATATTGAGAAAGACGAAATATACAACCAAGAAGAAGAAGAAGAAGAAGAAGTGAAAAAAATGGATTTTTGTGACGACATTTGGGGGCTTATTAAAGAGTTTGCTGGTATTCATAATTTAAAGGGTTGGGATAAAATTGGTAAATTAGGTATTGATAAAATCCACGACTTTTATAGACGAAATTACCGAAGGCGTCTTACGAATTATAAAAACAACGCATATACATCAAAAGTAATGATTTTTAAAAAAATATTACCTTCTATTACTTATGAGAGGTCTGTAAAATTATTAGATTTATTACCTAAACCAAAAGAAGATATGACTATTCAAAATCAATCTATCTTTAAAGTGGGCGATGAAGTTGCTACATACGATTTTTGTGGTATTATCAAAAAGATTGGAAAAAGAATTAGTATTCAAAAATATACAGAGGAAAACGGTTATGATGAAGATTTTAATGCTTTTCAAAATCAATCCTATACACGAATTATTTATATATACAATAAATCAGTTTTACAAAAAGTTTGTTGTATATCACCAGATAGTATTAGTTATGTTAAAAGAGAAGGTATTATTTATAGATTTAATGATAATAGTTTTAAAAACCCTGGTTATGATGTTTCTAAAATATTTGAATATAGAGATAGAACTATGGATTATGGTCGTTAATAAATTAATTTAAAGTTTTTTTTTATATTCTATATAATGGGACAGAAAGAAAATCAAAAGAATTATCGTCTAAAAAATAAAGATTATTTATATAAACAGACGAAAGAATGGAAAGAAAAAAATAAATCAAAAGTTCAATTTTACTCCGCTAAACAATATATTTATAGAAAAGAGCTTCTACGACTTGGTAGAATTGATTTAAATTAATTTAAACATTTTTTATATTTTCTATATAAATGAGTGTTATATCTCTTCTTGAAGAACTTGTCTCGCTTGGTGTTTTTGTAAAATGTAATTCATGTTGTAATTATATTTATAAAGATAGTCTTGATTTTAGTGAAGTTGTAGAGACACCAAATGGTAATGCTTATTGTGGTTATTGTAAAGGTAATGTATCTTTTTGCGCCGATTGTGATGAAGAAGGTTATGAACCCCATTCTAATGGTAATAATTATTGTATGTCTTGTTTTCATGAAGAAGAAGAATAATAATAATATAAAGATATGTTCTATAATATTATTAATGAGATGTAAATTATGTTATAAGCATAAAACAAATAAAGAATTAAATATGAATAAAAATTGGTGTAATGAATGTATTGCGACCAAGTTAGACACTTGTGAATGTGAAAAAGGAAAATTTAAAGATTGTCTCTATTGCGATAAATGTTTTTTTAGAAAATATTTTGCTCGTGAGATTGTATCTAATAAAAAATAACTATTCTTTATCAGTCTCTTCAATCTCATAGAACTCATTAAAATTTTTTCTAAAAGGGCATTCCATATCATCTAAACAAAACATTAGAAAGCCCATATTTTTTACTGCGTCTTGATAAATATCTTTCAATACTTTTTTTTTTAAGCCGATGGAACATTCTTTTGAAATCATAGCAAGATTACGACTACTGCTTACTTGCTTTAAAAGTAAATGGGTAATATTGTTTCGTATCATTTTTGGAATAGCATAAAAAGACTGACTGATATAAACAAGACTAACACCTTTTTTTCTTGCTCGTAAAAAATACTCACTAATAGGTGCTTGTTCTTTTGGACTTCTATTAACAAGGTCATCTAAAACAATAAGAGAGTTTTCTTCTTTGTTAAAATCTTTTAAATTAGGTAAGCCGTCTTTATCCATCTCTGTAATCTTAACTCCTCCTTTTTCACCGCCTGACTGATCGTAAAGATATGAATAAAGTGGCTCATCTTTACATGCTGTGACGACTACGATTTTAGCAAAAGTATCGGGCATTTGATATATCAAGTTTAATAATGTATTGGTTTTTCCACTACCAGAGCTTCCTACGATTAACATTCTAAAAGGTAATTTAATCTTATGCTTTTCGTAGTGTGGGTTGTCTCGTTTATCTAAATATTTTTTCATATTTTTTTGTTCGTAAAAATTAATTACATTCATTATATTATATGTTTCTATTTTTTATTAAAATAATTTTATATAATATATGACTTCTACTGGAAATGAACCAATAGATAATAGATATGATAATTATGTCCCTTACAATTGGAGACAGCAAGTAGCAAATTCTTTTTCAAGTGCTATTGCTTATACATGGAGTGCTATACAAACATTTACAGCTGGAATAAAAACTAATGATATTTTTTGCGAGACTGCTGGAGCCATAGAAGCAACCCTATATAGTGATATTGGTTTTGGACGAGATGTTGTTATTGGAAATGTTTTATCTAATACAAAAATGAATAATGTATCGGCACTTACTGCGAGTAGTGGATGTAATTTTCTATTAAATCAAGTTGGAGGTATAGCCACTTTATGTGATGCTCCAGCAAGAACCGCACCATTAA
>Ga0181399_1000171_pt1 | contig 23200 bp, 25 predicted proteins | sample 22SPOviralmetaG_FD_130128 | JGI IMG/M metagenome (GOLD analysis project Ga0181399, IMG submission 130128) | Marine viral communities from the oligotrophic San Pedro Time Series (SPOT) site, San Pedro Channel, CA, USA - 22 SPOT_SRF_2011-05-21 | ecosystem: Environmental > Aquatic > Marine > Strait...
TTAGATAGTTTTCACTAAGACATCTAAAGACGATCGGAATGTCTGCTTCAAAGAGACGTTTCTTACCGTGGATGCGTTTTTCTTTCTCCCACTCTGATTGTTTACGTGACGAGAACTTTTTAACGGGTGTACCATATAGTGAACGATGCTTACCTTTATTGTCTTCATAGTATAGAACATAGTTCGTGGGATATTCTTCATATACCCTTTCACCTGAAGGACTGCGTTCTACGACATGAATTCGTTCCGCAGTTTTATCATGTATTGCATCGACATATGACATTAAAGAGTTCTACCAACTGTCTCCAAGATATCGTTCAGTTGCTCATGGTCAGCATTTGTATCAGTTAGTTTGCTTTTGTATGCAATTCTGATTGCTTTCTTAAGAATAGAAGGCTTGATCTCAAGTTCTTCTGCGATTGCTTTCACAGTATCACTGAGTCCACCGTTAAGTGTCTCTACTTCTTGCATTACGCCTATGCCTTCGTTAACAAGTTGCTTCATTTTATTAACTTGCTCTGGATTAAAATATTTTGCTGCCATTATTATCTCCTATGATTAAATGTAAATCTATATGCATAGTATACAGGATAACCCGTACACTGTCAAGGGTATATTTACCCGTTTCTATCATCATCATTTTGATCGATGATCTTTTCTAATAGAGTGAGCGGTGCACCCTCTACTTTAGAATAGTATAGCAATGCTTTAGTGTCTTTGGGCAAACAATGTCCACCGAATCCAAACATACCGTCTGGCCCAGGTACTTGCATATGACTGTCACCTACTCTTGGGTCACGTTTCAACATATCTGTGAACTGCTCCCATGTAGTCTCAGCACTGCTTGATTGGTGTAGATGAAATAACTCATTGAAGAATGATACTTTCGTTGCTAACCAACTGTTAATTGTGTATTTGATTAGACTTGCTGATGTCAAGTCTGTTTTGAATGTGGGTACGATTTTAACTTTGCTATGATTAATATATGCTTGTTCTACTTCAATGCAGTCTTGTAACTCTCCACCTAGTATTTGCATATTTGGATTCATAAAGTCCTGTACACTGTTTGCTTCAGTTAAAAACTCAGGGTTGTATACTAGTCGTAAATTGCTATAAAGTGTCTTAAACTGCGTTAGATGATGCGGAGTGATAGTAGATTTGACTACTACAACACCTTTGTATTCTAACTCAGATAATTCTCGTAATATTGTACGTGCTATGTAAGTGTCTACATCTAAGTGTGAGTCTTGCTGAGGAGTCGGAACACATACAAATGTGATTTCTGCGTCCCACTTAATTAAGTCTTGTATCGTATTATCTGTAAACTTTGGGTCTACTATAAATTGTTCAGTGTCTGTGACAAAGCCACGTTCTACTGCTGAGCCGACAAACCCAGTACCGATTATTCCTAACTTCATACGTTTCCTTTAATTTTCTCTACTAGATATTCTTCTTCATAGTTTGGATCACCATGATATGTAGGAGCCTTTGCAATTGCTTGATCAACTCTCATTTTGATTTGCCAGAGTTTCTTTTTCATGTCTGAACCCGTGTAACCACAGTTCCTTTCATGCAACATCTCATACTCTAGTTCCCAGATGATGTGTAATGCTTTCTCTACTTCAGGTAATATCATGTTTTCTATTATAATATTTAATGCAGATTAAGTCAAGCAAAACATTTCCCAAAAGCATTTTATGATAAATAATAGTATGAGAGCCCATCAATTTATCACAGAATCCCCGCTTAAAGACTTGGAAAACAGACTTCCAAAGATTAAAAGCGACCAATACAATGTAGACGAAAAAGGTAAAATCTATCGTAATGCCAGAGATGCCGCTAAACAAGCACATAAGGCAAGAGAGCAATTAACTGCATCTGATGAAATGTTTGCTGATGGCTTAAACATAGAAGATGAAGTAACAAAAGCCGCTCACTGGATGGGAGATGTTTTAAAAGTAGAGAACATGCCTAAAGTATGTCTGAGTTATGATACTGAAGAAGCACAAGACGGACATCATACAGGTAGACACGAACTCGGTTCTGATGAGATTTGGGTCTATGGCAACAGAAACTTAGTTGATATTCTTAGAACAGTATTCCATGAATTAGTTCATATTCGACAAGGAGAAAAGGGTTTGATCACACCTAACTCAAGTTACCCGGGGTCTCCTATAGAATCGGAAGCAGATGAAATTGCTGGCAAGTATATCAAAATATACGGTGAGCAGAACCATCACATTTTTCAATAAACTTAAACATAAATTTACAGAACATCCATACTCTATGGGTGAAACGTATGTGGAACATTTAATTCATGCGTTATACTATGGAGCAACTATGTTACTAACGGGAGTTGCAGTTATTATACATGCATTTTTTCCGTTTATGTTTACTTCTACAGGCAGTGATCTTGCAAAAGAAATCTGCAAAGACGTTGATACGAGGAAAGATACATGAAACATTTAATTGACATTCACAAGGAAATGACTTGGGCAGTGCAACGAAAGTTTAATCTGTCTGATTATGCTATGCTATGGATATCATTTGCTAAAGGAGTTGTTATGACTCTCCTTTTCTTAGCAATCGTATAAATTCTTTAGACTTTTCAGTACGAACACCTGTAACTTGTAATGTTATACGAGGATGATGCCCTGCATTTGCTGTTGAGTGGGGAACGTCTTGCCATTTAAATGTAGTTACATCACCTGCTTTCCAATGTTCAAATGTATAGTTACCATAACTAAACCATTGACCGGGTCGCCAATCAGATAGTTGAATCATATAACGTTCTACAGTATCTGGATCTTCAAAGTTCCATTTCTCTAACTTGTCCATATGCAAGTTCCATACTTGACCTGGATTCTGTACATGAATTCTAGTCATCATGTCATCTAAGCCAAACGATTCTGCAATTGCTTGTAGATTAGCAGGTACTTCCCAGTTAAGATTGCTTACAACATAATCTTTACCATATCCAGTCTTTTCTAAGTCATAGTCTTCTTGTACGAATTCATCTTCGCCTCTGACTTTAGATTCTTTCTTAGGATTACCTCTTGTACGCCAAGTTGCTTCTTTAGACTCTGCTACTAGTTGATCTAACTGTGACTGTTCTAATGCTAACTTTAATTGTCCTACTCTATCGACTGTATCATATAGAGGATGCATCAACTCAGGGTCAAAGTGATAATTGCTTCTTAGTTTTAATTGTTCCCAACTGCTTTGTGTCATATTACTTTTACTCTAATGTCTTTTGATGCATAATCTTGTCGATATGTATCGTTTGGCTTTTTAATATCTAATGCAACTGCTAATTCTGTGTTAGTTCTTGGAGTAACACCGTCATATCTTTCCCAAGCATCTAAGATATCTTTATTTTGATGTGCGATAATCTTGCTCATCTCTTTCAAGTTCTTGTAGTATTTATGATACAAAGGGTATGTGATATCAAAATGTCCACACTTTACCCACCAACCTAAACATGGATCATCATCTCTGTGAACTAATACGATAGGACAGTCTGGCCAATTCTCTTTGAGAAAATCTATATGATGTGCGAATACATGACTCTTAATTATTCTTACCTTATCTGACATACAAAAAGGACTGTCAAATTCTGCTTCACAAACTTCTTTAGAATAGTTTGTTAGTTCATCAAAGAAACCACCGAACTCCATACCTGGATCATAGTATGCACCTAAATGCATTAATTCTTTTTCTCCACCAGCATCATGCCAGTATAATCTATCAGTGCTATAATCAGTTGTATCAATTGAATCACTGAAGTAAATGTTTTTACATACACTGCTCCACTTAGATCCTGGGGCACCTGCTACAAATATATATTTCATACGTTTCTCTCTTTTTTAGTTTTAATACCGTCTAGCACTTCTTTGTCAAGCCAATATTCTTCTACATACTTGACATACTTGTGATTTGCATCTTCATCAATGAACTTCATCATATCTGGATTGTCATGTGCAATTGGAAAGTCTAACACTTTGCTAATATACTTTAGATAATGACTCTTATGTAAGAAGAATGCTTCATGGTCTAAGAAATGCGTGTCATAGTCTAACAGATTGTTATAATAATAGTCAAGTGCTATAGGCATAGTGACTTCTTTTCTGACTCTGAGTTGTTGTGCTTCGTTGATGTTCTTGTCTCTAACGATGATACCGATAGTAACATCAATGCCTAGTCGAATACATTCATCTGCAAACTCTTTGATCTTGGGAACATAACGTACACCATCGTACATGAACGGACAACTGACATTTGCTACCCAATAGTCATGTTCACTGAAGTCAAAGTCTTTTAAACGTTCTGGATAGACCCAATACTCAGCAAACGTTTCTTCGTCACTAGGTACCCAATACTTGTCATGTAATTCTTTCCAACCACCTACGTCATCATGTAAACTAAACAGTCTACTGAACAGATGATTACCAGACCCTTGAGGTCCTGTGATGATTAAGAGTTTCTTACTTGTGATATCTTTGCTGTCCAACATAAGTCCTGATCTTTAATGGATTAACTTCGTCTGTAGGACCTGTGCCACTGTCTGGGGACCATACAAAGACAACTACATCTTCATCTTCACAGATAAAGTTATGTAAACAGTTTCTACGCATGAAGAATATCTCTCCTTCATTGATATCATAGTATTCTTTGTTGTCTAATTCTATCTTACCGTTGCCTCTGATGACTAGTCCAACTCTGTGAGAAGGATGCGTGTGTAATGTTTGATACATGTGAGCAGGGAAATGAACATAGTTAATAACAGGGTCACCTAGTCTGCCTGGATTGATTGCAGTAGTGTTTGTACCACCGTCCATATAACTTAAGTTACCCATGTCTAAACAGTCTTGTATATACAGACGAGTTTCTAATAAAGTAAGACCGGGAAATTCTATAATACATGCAGAACTATTTTCTTCACATGCTACAGTAAAAGGATCTCTAGTATTGACACATGCATACTTGTATGATAATGAGATGTCTTTGCTTTCAAAACTAGCATTTCTCATCATAACATATGCCATACCAATTGGCGTATAACTTTTAACTTCGTGTGGTTCTACTTTAATGATCTTTAGATTCCAACGATCTTTTATGTCTAACTCTCCAAAAACGTTTGTCATACCTTTCATTGTAAAAACTCCTTTAAATCATTGGGTAATACTGCTTCTTCCATTCTTTCAGGGTGCCAAACTAGTCCCCAAAGTTTTCTTTTTTTATGTCTAAATGCTTCTATGCTTCCGTCATCTGCATGAGCAATTGCATCTAAGTCTGCACCAACTTCTTGTAATTGATTCATATGAAAACTATTTACTTCATATTGCTCGTCTTCTAAAATAATTCCGTGAGTTGTGTTGTAATGATTCTCTATTGTGCTATTAACTCCTTGCTCTAATTCGTTAATAAGAAATGCACCGTGACAAACTCCTAGTACAGGCTTGTCTTGTATGTAACATTGCGTTAATACTTTTGTTTCAACTAGTATTCGTTGAGGACTGGCGTCTCCACCAGTAAAGATAACCATATCTAAATCACTGACTAACTTTTTATAGTCTTGTTCAATAATATTAGGGATATAAAAAAACGTATGACCGCTTAGTAGGTTGTACCAACCATGTTCTAAGCAATCATACGCCGTGCTATTGTAATGTAAAATCCTCTGAGTAAGACCGATCTTCATTACATAAGTCTTCTTACCAACCGTATGCTTCTGATACTAATTTTTGTCCTTCTGCATTGTGGCTAGTGTTTTTGCATGAGATTTCATACAAGTCTTTACGCATGTTAGAAACAAGTTCTTCAACACGTGCTTGAGTTTCAGCATCACCAACTAGAGTTTCTAGTTTCATTGCACCGATTGTGCTATGGAAACCTTCGTCTTTAGCAATTTTAGCATAACGAGTTGAGATAAACTCATCTTCGATTACGTCTGCCATTGTGTTCCAAACTGCTTCTGCACGTCCTTCTGCAACTAACTGATAAGCGGCTAAGGCTGCTGGATCAGATTCTGCATTGTACTTCTCTAAAAGACTTGCGCCTTTAGCAGTAGGTTTTGCTTCTTCGTCTGCGATTGCTTTAGCAACGTCAACTTCTTCACCTGTGATGTGTTCAATAACTTCTTTAACTAAACGGAAATGAATTGCTTCATCGTTTGCTTGTTTTGTTAAGTTCTGAAGTTCGATTGGATCTGCATCTGAAGGCATAGAAGCAATGTTATTGCTAATTTCAATCATGTTCATTCTCTCATTAACCATACGACCAACAAAATGCTCTACTAAAGCACTTTGATCTGGCATATCATTAAAGTAGTCTGCAACGTTCAACTGACTTGCTTTGAATAATGCTTCGTTGCCTTTAGCAATGTCTGCAACAAATTCTTTGTTTGATTTCATATTACTCTCCTTTAAAGTTTGATTTGATATATCAAGTAGTAATTAATAATAATCACTAGTAGTATTTATCTCTTTCCTCAAGAAAAATATACGTACATCGTAAAAATTATAAATAATATTATAAAATCAAAAGTATTTATACAATTTTCCCAGTAGGACAGAAAAAAATATGAACAACAAAATTTTTAGACTTGTAATTGAAAATTTAGAAGAGGCATTGAACTTGCCTAAGTATGATAATGTAACATCTAATCTTAATGAACAAACAACATTTGAGGATATGGGTATTACACCTGTCAAATTTGACAAGTTCAAAGAAGACATACTAGAAGTTATGGATATTAAATCTGCCAAGATACGTTGGGAAGGCACTATCGCATCTGTAGTCGAACAGTTAGATATCAAATACTCTAACATGTTCTTTGGTGAGATTTGGAAGCCACAGACAGATGAGTATAGTTATACAGGATGGCAATTAGTTGATGAAGTTAAGAAACTAAATCCTAGAGCAGTGTTAGATGTAGGGTGCGGGTACAATCAGTTTAAAGAACGTATTCCAAACTTGATCGGCATTGATCCTTATAATAATATGTCAGACTATCAAGTAGACATCTTAGAGTATGCAAACGTTGACGAACACTTTGATGCAATCATAGCATTAGGCTCTATCAACTTTAACAGTATTGAAGATATTAGAGTCAGACTAGCAAACTGTAACAAACTACTTGCTAAAGGTGGTAAGATGTTCTTTAGAGTCAATCCAGGCATTCAACATAAGAAGGGCCCTTGGGTAGAAGTGTTTGAGTGGAGTTTTGAAGTTGCTCACAACTTTGCTAAAGAGTTCGGATTAGAACTAGAAACGTTCAAACAAGATGCTAATGATAGAAAGTATTTTGTATTTGCTAAACCCGCTTAACCAGTCTTAACTAAACGTAAACTTCCTATTCTATAATCAGGAATATTATACATCCTTTTCATTAATTGTCTTGCTTCAAAGTGAGTTTGTGCTGTTACAGTAAAGTCCATATTACCAGTGTATCCCGGTTGCTTTACAAACACAGTTGCGGCATATAAGTGATAAGGCTTTACAACTTCAGATGCTCTCATGTTATTTCTTCGGCTTATTACTGACGTTCTTAGCCTTTCCTTTACGATTCTTATTAGGATCTGCTTTTTTCTTTCTCTTTACGGCATTACCAATTGCTTTCTTGCCACCAGAGTTACGTAGACTTGCGGCTTTACTTTTTGATAAACACTTAGGTTTGCCCTTGCCTTTACCATCACCACATTTGCCTACACGTTCGCCTTTAGTATTATATCTATCCCAACCACCGCCACCGGCTCCGCCTTTCTTGCCTTTGCCGAACCAGGCTTTTAAATCTTCTTCTATAATTGATTCTGTTAGAATTTCGTTGATACGCATTATTTCTTTTTCTTACCGCCGGTGCCCCAGTTGGATGCTCCAACTTTACGACACTTAACTAAAGCACCTGATGCATATGCACTAGGCCATACTTTGTATCTGCTTTTGACTTTATGATAACAAGCATCTTTTTCGCCTGCGGCTTCGTCAAATTGTTCTTCAGATAGCATTTCTGTATCTTCATAGATACTCTTTTCTAACTTACCGTGTTTAGGTTTAAAGAATGTTAACAGTTTATCAAACTTATCTTTACTCATACTAGCCACTTTCTGTAATCTTTCTCTATCTTGTGGCTTGACGTTCATATACATTTCTAAGAACATATTAATATCGTTCAATGGTAGTATAACTTTTGAACCATCTAAGAACTTAATTGGGTGATCGCCATCTACATCTTGTGCTTTTCTTAACTGCATCAAAATATGTTGTACTTTATCCTTTTCAGGATCTTCTGGCTCTTCCTCTTTTTCGTCATCATCGTCATCGTGTCTTGCTTTGCGTTTTGCTTCATCAATTTCGTCCCAAGCAAATGCTTCTGTTAATCCGGACAATCTTCTAATATCATCTAGTTCAGAATGTTTAGTCTCATCGACTTTAGGGTCGTTGCGTTTCTTAGTAATCTCTTCACCTGTATGACCACAAGGCTCACAGCCTTCACCTTTACATAGATGACATACTTGAGGATTGCCCCCTTCTGGTTTTGAGTGACCGTGTGCTGGATCGTATGTCTTTTTATCTCTTTCTGTACTATGATTACTATTAGTAGTTGGCTTTCTGGCTTCATATGTGTTAGTGTCGCCACGTGCATCACTTGCAATGCCCATTACCATACCAGGAGAACCGTCTCCTTTGTATGAGTTTTCACTTAAATAATTGAGTCCTGCTGTCTTTTTGTATTTGTCCATACTAGTATTTATCTCTTGTTGAGTTTCTTATCTATATATTCAGAAATGAAGTTGACATGGTCATCTAAATCTTTATCACTTAGTTGATGAAACCCATCTTCACCAAACTTTTTATTATAGATATCATCTATTGTATATTTATTAACTGTAAGATATCTGTGGTAATCCCAAGGGGGTGGACCCGAGATTTGATTTCTTACTGAGTTTGGATCATTTATAATTTCACTGAGTATTTGATATGCTTCCCAAATATTCATTGTATCATGTGCCCACTTTACTTGACCTCTTCCAAATAATTGTCCTTCAACGTAGGGTGAAATTGGATTTGATCTTTCAGCAGACATTTCTCTAAATGCATCTAACTCTCTCAGTTGTTTTGGTGACAACGGTGCATTTGAATTAGCACTCGGACTCAGATTTGATTTTTCAGCATCGGTAGGATGTTCAGGCCTTACTTGAGCAGTCTGCTTGGGATATCTCAAATCAGTAAGTTCTTTCATTGACATTTCTCTAAATACATCTTCTTCTTTCCATGTACGTTCAAACTCTGAGGGATTACCTAAAACATCTACTTGGTCATCTCCTGCTATGTATAAAGTAGTAACCCAAGTTGGATACCCGGGAAAATTATTTTTAATCCAGTCTAAGCCATTGAGAAATGTTTCTTTTGTTTCTTCAGGTAACCCTAGCATCATTGCTATTTCACAATTATAGTCCCCTCTTCCTGCTTCTTTATCTCTAAACCAATCTTGTACTTTAAGTAATCCTTTTTTTAGTTTGTCTGGGTCTATACCCTTACTTACATACTTACCTGCAGGCTGATGAAATGTTTCTAGACCATAGAAATGTGATCGTAATCCCATATCATATATATCTTCCCACGTGTCTGGCTTGTTTACTAGTAAGTCTGCTCGTACATATCCTGCTAAATGTGGTTGAAAGGGTAACTCTCTAATTGCTTTAGCATGTTTGGCTAATTTTTTTGGACTATCATTAATTGTCTCATCACTTACAGTATAGTGTGTAGTTCCCCATCTATTGTAATTATCTAATAGTTCTTCTTTAAGACTTTCTCCGCAACGTGAATAATCATCTTTCACTCCTAACATAGGAAAATTGCAAAATTTACATTTAAACTTACAGCCACGTGCTAATTCTATCATCAATACTTCTTGTGGTTGTATATAATCTCTGTCTTCATATTTAACACTGGCATTTGGCATAGGAAAGGCTGGATAATCATTTTGACAATCTATCACTTTTATTGTTTTACCATTTACTACATGTTGTTTTATTTTTAAAGTATTAAATTCACGTTTAAAGTATTTCATTAACTCAACAACAGCATGTTCTGCATAGCCTGTGACATAGTAGTCTAAATCATATTCTATAATTGCTGATAAATTTTGTGATCCTCCTATAAATTTAATTTGAGGATATATATCTTTTAAATACTCTATAGTTTGAAGCATTTCTTTTATTTTTATACTGCCTTCTTTGTCAGCCAATATGTTTCCAAAAGGAAACATAACAGAAATACCAACTACCAGTGTATCTTCTCTTACACGTTGTTGAAAAAATTGTATTATTTGTAAACGAGTCCATTGAGGCCAAAAGTCTAAGACTTCTACATCATAACCTTCTTCTCTGAGATGCGATGCAATACGATGCCCTCCGGCAGATCGTTTAATACTTGTCCAAAAAGTTTTTGAAACTTTAGTATAGGGTCCGTTAATGGTTGGATCATCACCATTACCCCACATTTCTATCAGGCCACCAAGCATGATCATGTGACCTTTAGACATTAAGTTTCTTTTCTATATACTCATCAATGAATTTTAGATGAATTTGTATATCATCCATATTTAATGGATCAATACCGGTGTCATAATTCTTTGTAAACATGTCTTCCATAGAATATTTCTTAGTAGTAAGATGTCTATGATAATAAAAGATACCGGGTCCTCTGCCTTTCTTTAATTCTGTACCTGCTTTACACTCGTCAAATATTTGCATTGCTTCCCAAAGATTCATTGTATCATGTGACCATTTTAAATAATAGTCACCGTCTAGTTTAGTAGCATAATGCCCGGATTGTTTTAACTTGTCATAGTCTACACCCATTTCTTCATTGGTTGCTTCTTTGATAACACCCTCTTCTCGCCATGTTCTTTCAAATTCAGAAGGGTTTGTCATCATGTTAAGAGTTTCTCCGTTTGCTATATACAAAGGAGATAGACTGTAAGTATTAACCTGTAAATTATCTAGTGTCCATTGCAATCCGTCAAAGAAAGATTCTTTTGTTTCTCCGGGTAAGCCTATAATCAGTGCTACCTGACAAGCATACTCTCCCTTATCTTTGAACCATTTCTGCATTTTGACTAAGCCTTCTTTGAGTTTATCAGGATTCATTCCTTTACCTACATACTTGCCTGCCGCATGATTAAAAGTTTCAAGTCCGTAATAATGTGATCGTAAACCCAAATCCCATATGTCTTGCCATGTGTCTGGTTTTGCAACTAATAAATCTGCTCTCATAAAACCTGACATACGTATGTCAAACGGCAAGTTTCTAACAACGTCTGCATGTTTCTTTAACTTTTCAGGGCTATCATTAATCGTTTCATCTGCAATTGAATAATTGCTGACTCCCCAACGATTATAATTGTCTTCTAGTTCTTCTTTAAGACTATCACCACAACGAGAATAATCTCCCCTTACACCGAGTATTGTAAATGAACAAAACTTGCATTTAAATTTACAACCACGTGCTAATTCCAATGTTAATACTTCTTGTGGTTGTATATAGTCTCTATCTTCATATTTGACTGCGGCATTAGGCATCGGAAACGCAGGATAAGATTCTTTACAATTTATTGTTTGAATTTTTCTACCTTGCAATAATGTATTCTGTATTTGTAAAGTATTAAATTCTCCTTTAAAGTATTTCATTAATTCAGCCATTGCATACTCACCGTATCCAGCAACATAAAAATCTAAGTCATAGTCTGCTAGTGCTGAAAGGTTATGGGCTCCACCTACAAATCTAAGTTGCGGATATAATTCTTTAAGTCTTTTTACAGTTTGTAACATCTCACGGGCTTTGCTTTGTTTATGTTTACCCATAGACCCGTAACCGTCATTGCGATCAGCAATAAATTTACCTGTTAACGGAAACATAGCAGAAAGTCCGACACATAAAGTATCTTCTCTTACTCGTTGATGGAAGAATTTTAGTATTTGTATGGGTGTCCAAGAAGGCCAAAAGTCTAAGACTTCTACGTCATAACCTTCTTCTCTTAAATATGTAGCAATTCTATGTGCGCCATGTGAACGTTTAACACTAGGCCATGTCATTGCGGCTAGATCATCGTCTACAGGTTGAATGGTATCTGTATCGTCATGTCTGTCTAATAAACCACCCAATATGATCATGTGACCTTTAGACATTGATTATCTCTGTAGTGATAAGAAAGGATTAGATATGTATTCACCTGTTTCACTGATGAGACCTTTTTCTAACTCATCAAACATTTCATCTGTTATATATCTTCTGCGTAATTCAGATGATGTAAATCTACCCCATAGATGAACTTCTACAGGAACATCTCCTTCAAGTTCTAGTATAGCATTCATACGATGTCTGCCTTCATGTCCGGTAACTCTTGTTGGACGAGTAAAGTCTGGTGGTTCATCTTCCCATCCATCTGGTATCTCTATACTTAAGAATGGACTGCCGATGCCTTCTCCTGACTTTATCTTTTGCACAAGTTCTGGATAATCTTTTGATTTATGACCTTCGGGTAAAGGCTTTGCTAATTTTAAAAATGTAGTAGGCTTCATCATTGTTCTAAAGCCCATATAATCTACGTTAGAGTTATTGGGTGTAGAGCCTAGACCTTTTTCATTATCTAGTTTGTATTCGTCTAATGCTGATACACTTGCGGGTACAGGTGCGTCTGTAGGCAAAAAGAATTTATGTTTACCTTTAGATGCTTTCTTAAGTTTATAAGCAGGCATTGTTTTATAGTCAGGTATCCCTGCAAAACCCTCACTTAAAAATTCTTTTGCTCTCATATATACTGTCCTAAATCTCTTTCATGTGTTGCTTCATAAGTTGTTGTAAACAGTTCTTCGTAATCTCCGACTAATACATCATTACTAGGAGTTGTAAACGAATGATTAAACTTTTTTAATATCGTTCTTTGTATGGGTCCGTCTAATGCATTCCCTTCTAAAAAACGATTATCCATCTTTAAGTACTCATGGTAGATTCGTCTATCATTATATAATGACGAACACATTACGTCATTATTTGCACTAATCATACGAGTATATAACTTTGGTGTACATAGCATTAATAATGCATGTTCAAATTCTTCGTATGATTTTTTATATAGATAGTGTCTTGTTTCAATATCTTCTAAAAACCATTCTCTGAGAAACTTTCTAATATATATGTCTACAGTTATTTCGTTTTCTGCACTTGGCAATGAATACGTTACACCATAATGAGATTGTTTTAGTACTAAATCATTTAGCATGTTACGTTTCATTTGTTCAGTGTCTACTTCATAATACTTTAAACATAACAAAAGCATGTGTGATACTAAGTCTCTCACAAACATCTCATTACCGTTGACACCATACAATACAATATCTGGTTTCTCTATACACATATTTATCTGTTTACTAGTAGGTAAAATAGATTGCCAACGACATGAAGAATCAACTAAATGTTCGATACATTCTTTTTTGTTATCTTCTGAATAAAACGTATAATGATTTGTATTAGGAAATTTTGCTTGTTGAATTTTTATATATTTTAAATGCATCTCTCCTGCATCACACGGAGAAAAATCATAAAGATACTGTTGATCAAAATAAAAGTATTGTGACTGTACAGCAGAATCTATACCCTCACTTAAAGAAATAAATCTATTTGTATAGTTTTCTTTGATTACATCTGAGTGACTTAACATACATTCATGTATATACTCTGCCAACTCATCTTCGTTTTTCCAAACCTCTTGATCAATTGCATCTTTTACATCTTGTAAGTAATCGTATGACGGAAGAAATGATTTGATGTGTTCATAGAACGTTGTAGTCTCATTGTCTGATAACTCACGTTCAAAGTTATCACAGTCTAATGGTTCTGTTCTGACTATATCTTCTTTATTGATAGTCATATATGGAATGTAGTTTGATATTTCTATTCCGTACTTGTCGGCGACAAATATCTTATGATTTTGAAAGTAGTCTAATGATATTTCGTAAGTATCTTTAGTAAGTTTGATTGCAAAGAAATTGCCATTCTCGTCATTAAAACTAAAGTTCTTACATGCTTCTATTATATCGCCTTCGATTAAGTAACCGCAATATAATACAAGATAATCGGGGCCTTCCCATACATTTATATTATCACGTATGAAATACCAATCACCATACTGTTCTATTGACAGAGACTTTGTAAACTTACTCTTGTCTTTGCAAAGAAAGAATCTCATTATCCCCAGCCAAAGTCAGCATTGTTGTCCTGGGCAAATTTAACTATTTTAATTAATTGATCTACGTATGCAGTTACCTGATCATTAGAAGTGCCCATGTTATACATCATTGGTCCTTTTCTTCCTATTGCGTCTACGCCATCATCATTTTTGTATGTGATTGTTTGTCCACCTGATTGCGATCCTGGTTCTGAATATCGTGTTCTATCTGAATTCTTTAACATAATAAGTCTTTTCATTATAGCAGGCAAGTCTTTATTATCTATATGTCCTGAATAATCTTGTTTTAATCCTAACATGTCGATAATTTTAAATCCGTTAGAATTACTGACATTCATTTCAGGAGCATCACTTACGAACTCAAGTCTTTTACCTTTGCCTTCACAGTAATCGCACTTTGCTTCATCATAGAATTTGTCTTTGCCTGTACCATCACAGACCCAACACTCTACGTCTTTGCGTTCACCGAATGCACTCATGTCATGTATAGTTTGGCCATCTTCATCTTTATAGGACTTTGTCACTGAGAAGTCAATGCTTTCATTGAGTTTTCTGAAGTCCCTAGATTTCATTTAAATATGCCTTTTTGTGAATTGTTTCTGTTATCTTTATATTTAGCAGTGGGTAATGCAGTTTTCTTTTTACCATAGATGTCACCTATCTTATGCATACGTTTCCCTTGCTTTGTTGAACTATATTCTACATCAGCCTCTGTTATAAATTCTTTTGCTCTCATTATTCTTTCCCTGTTGGCTTCTCACCTGTTAAGTATGGCTTTGAGAACCAAAGTTGAAACCATTCAGGTGTTCCGGGTTGAATATTTTTTTCTTTCATTATTTTTGATATTTCACTTGCAGTCTTTGATATGTTAGAACCCATTGATGCACTTGTTGCACCTTCAACATGCACTGGTATTTGATAGTTATCATACACACCAGACAATCGTTTAATGTCTTCTACTTCGTCTACTTTTTGATATAAGAACTCACTAGTTCTAGGTAACTTCTTACCTTCTTTAACTACACTTAAATGCGATCTGTCTTTATATATAGATAATGCTTTTTCATGTAGAGTTGGATCTAGTTCTTTTAATCTAGCCATTATTAATGGTCTAACATCATCGTCTTCATCTAACTCAGACATATCATCAAACAACGAATCATCTCCAAAGACTGAATACAATACATCTTCTGCATCATGTCTTTTGATCTTTTCGTATTCTCTTTGTTTGATATTAGACATTCCAGCAGAGCAATCTATATTGTCAGGTATTCCGTTTGGAAACTTTTTAACCATTGCTTCTAGTTGTTTTATCTTTGCTTCAATGTATTGATTCGTAAGATGATCGGGTTTACTGTCAGCCTCAGGATCAAGCATTTTTGTCCATCGTTCTAAATCATCTTTGATGTCGTATCCTGGCCCACATCCATGCCCTTGACACACTTCACAACTTAAATCAACATCTGCATTATCTCCACCTCTTAGTAAAGGTTTCTTTAATAACTCTAATATTCCTTCTTCGTCAAATGACCAAGTGCCTTCATTTACTTTCTTTTTACCTGCTTTAGGTATTTTGTTTTTACCAGTCTTTAATGGTCTGCTAATCATTTCTTTTAACTTACCGTCACCAACAAGTCTATCATACTTAGGCTTTTGTATTGCCCATGAGCCGTTCTTCATAAAGAAGCCCATTGCTTTTAACTGTTCGTTACTATAACTTCCTGTCAGTCTTATGTTGTTTAGGAATACAAGTTGACCGTAGTTAGGTTTTGATTTCTTTTTCTGTAGATCATAGTATGCTTTATCACCTAAGCCTTCAAATATTATCTTAGACATTATAGCATGAATTTGATTTTCACGCAACCATTTATTTGATTTAGTATATTCATCAAAGACAGGTTTTAATTGGGGGAACAATCCATATTCTTCATCAAAGAACAATGCTTTCTTCTCGTCTTGTTTTAAGTTATACTTTGTAAAACTATGAGAATCTGGATTAATCAAATATGCAACACGATTGTTAGCAAAATAAATTAACAATCTGTTTTCTTTATTACCGTAGTCTAAAACTTCATGTGTAAATTCCCAAGGTAAATCTAATCCTTTATCTCTAAAGGTGCTCATCATTGTTGACCACGGACTTCTTTGTCTTACTAGTTTACCGTCTTTTCTTTTAGGCCTGCCGTCTTCTTCAGATATAGGATTTAATGTTATCATATATCCAGTACCCGGTGGTAAAATTTTACTAGGAAGATCAGAGCCATGACCATGTGTTTCAATACCTAGTCCGTCTGGCATTTTAAATTCTTGTATACTTTTAATCCAAGGTTTGCCGTTGTTAGTTAATTTAGTGTTTGGTGCTAATGCGGCTACTTGTCTAGGCCCCCACGATTGTGTTGCCATCGCACCCATTGCTTTTAAATTCTTTTTAGGTATAATCTTTTCTATATTAGGCATTCCGCCTGCGCCTGCCATGTTTAAGAATTTAGCATTAGGTATTTGAACATACTTTCCGAGTCCTCTTGAATTATAACCGGAATTATTAGTTGATGTAAATTTTGTATCTGATTCTGGTTTTAATAATATAGTCGAACTAGATAATCTATCCCAAGAACGTTTGTTAGTATCCATGCCTGCATCTTTCATAGTGTCTATATACTTTGTGTTTCGTTGACTATATCTGTTGGTTTTCTTTTCTTCTTCATCACCCAAATAATATTGTGCAGTTGAGAATGCATTATTTCTACCTTGCCACATGTATATAGGATTACTAATGCCAATTTTTGCAATACCGACTACATCAATTCCATATACTTTTGGCACATTACGTTGTTCATCTGTCATTTGCTCTGAAGTAACATCTAAGAAATTTATAAAATCTCCTATGCCTGAAGTATCAGCATTTCTTAGTTCTGCTTTTTCTTTTAACCATCTATATAATTCTGGATTCTTTTTTGCTTTTCCTAAATAGGTACCTTCCATAAATGTTCCTACGTTGTTTGCGCCAGAGCCCGTTTTTTGATCAATTGTTTGAAATGTATCTTTAACTGATTCAGAATCAGAATCATTTAACTTGTGATCCTTTATCTGCAATTCTATTATACTGGCAAACGGATCTATTAAAAGACTAACAACTAAGTATGGATTATTTTCTGTACTTTCAAAGTTTATAGCAAATGCATTTTTGTTCCATGTCTCACTATCATCTTCCCAGTTTGTTTCATCATCTGCTATATTACGTACAGAGTTTCCTACATCACTACCATGTCGGTTGTTTCCACCAGTTCCACCAGTAGAGTATGCTTGTTTAATATCTCCGTGATCACCTCTTAGAGCATTGCCTACTGGCGTAACAATATATAAATCACTACCGTCTCTGTTTTTAAATGTGTATACTCTTTCTGTTCCTAGTTCAACTACATCATCTTCAGATAAATTTTGTGTTCTTACATCTCCAATCTCTGCACCCTTTTCACTAATTAGAGTTTTTAAGTCAGGTAAACGTTGCATTAGTTTATTATAGTCTGGAGTATTAGGTGTCATTGTGTGCATTGCTGATCCGCGCCATGCGGCAGACATCTCATCCTGAGTGTCAGGACTTCGATTGTAATAACTATTAGTTTTTTGAATTTCTCCTCTAACTAACTGAGTAAAGCCTCTATCATTTAAAACCTTCATATTACCGAATTCAGTAAACACTGTCTGTCCATTTTTAAATGCCGGCTCAGTATGTGGATCATATGTAAATAAAGTATAAAATTCTCCTTCAAACTCTGGTTCATCAGGAATAATATATTGTTTTTCGACTCCAGGTGATGTAGAAGGAGCATCTTCTAATTTGAAGTTCCCCATCTGTACAACATCTGTATCTGTCTTGCCCTCTTCATCGGGTTGAACAGCAAGTGCCGGAGGAGGTACTTTAGGATGAATGTTTTCATCTTTAATCATTCGTCTTAATTCAGGATAATACTTAAAAAAGTCAACGATTTCTTTACCGGATAACTTTGTGTCTTGTTTTTTACTTTCTGTACCAACTGGTTCAAACGGCCGTGTACTGGTCCAAGTGTCATCTTTTTGGAAATTACCATATTTATCTACTGGTTCAGGTTTGAACAAGTTCCTTCCTATTCTTCTTACTTGAATATCACTAATCTTTCCGTACTTGCCTCTATTATCTTTTAAAGATAAACTTACAAAGAAAGTATCTCCTACTTCACCAAAGGGATTTTTCTCTTTTGGTTTGACTTCAAACATAGGTAAATCATGTGTTTGATCTGGATTTGGTCCATACTGCTCGACTTTAACTCTTTCATTGTCTGATACTTCTGAAGGATTAAACAGATGTTCAGGCATACCATTTCGACTGATATCTCTTTGGGCGTACATAGAATATTGCGCCGGCTCTCTGTCTGTACCATCGATAAATTGAATATAATCTTTTTCGTGTAATTTTCTTAATTCAGGGAACATCTTTAATACATGTTGCACTTCTTCACCACTGTCTAACTGCGTTTGCTTACCGTCTGCGGATGAATGATATACTTCTACGTACATAGGTTGATCAGGTGACCAACTAATTGCATAACTCTCGCCGTCTTCAGAACCTTTCGGACTAACTATGTAGTTACGCATAGTCTTAGCCTCTTTAGAGATTGAGTTGTAATAGCCACGATTTCTTTTCTCTTCAGGAACTTTTATTATACCGTAATCTTTTACAACGTTTGTTGGGTAGTCTTTTACTTTTGGTTCTAATAGACTTGTATCTTTATAAAAATCTTTTAGTTCTTTGTTATGTTCTAAAAATGATATAGACGGTAAAAAATCTAATGCCGCATCATGCCTGGTAAATTCTACTGGTGAATATAATCGATGCAATTCAGATTGTACTTCAGCATCGCCATACAGTTCCCCTTGAGTGTTATGTAATGTATGACTATCATTTTTACTAACATTTCGTAATGGACTCATATCTAATGGTAGAATAGAATCTACTTCACCGGTTCTTAAGTCTCTGTTAACTATCGTAGCAGTGCTTTGTTCTTTGTTAACAATATAATCTCTAACAGGTTTACCGTCAGATGTCATATGACTTTTGATTACAATGTCACCTTTATCATATAGTTTATATGGTAAATATGCAGAAATTCTTCTTAAAGAGTCTTCCATATACTCTTTCTTTTGTTTCGGATCTGCTCTGTCTAACTTTCTGACATCATCTTTAATTTGTTTTTGCACAATTGGACCAATCACATCAATTAGTTCAGGATGCTCTAATGTAAGTTCATACGGATTTAAAGTGTGATATGTTTTGGCAAGTTTGCCGCCGTCGTTAGGATTTTTAAAAGGACTAGTACGTATTGCTTCTATGTCTTTTCCTCTTACATCGCCATTAGAATCTGTCTGCATTTTTATTGCAGTCTTATGCCCGTGTTGATCAGTCATAACAACCATATTACCGTGTTGTTCTATCTTTGCTTTATTTTTTGTATCAGTTACAACAGGATCACTAACAACGTTAGCACCTTTAACTCCGAACTTAGTTACGAGTTCTGGATAATTGTTGAATAAATCATGTTCTTGTATAGGATTTAATTCGCCAGACCTATATGAACTAGTCTCAGATAAATCAAAAACTTTCATACCCGCATCAGTTTGTTCCATACCATAGATTTGATCATCCTGATCAGTGGGCTTCATTAAGTAATAGGGCTTGTCATTTTTTCTGTATTCTTCTACATTAAAGTTTGATCCTTTGTGAACTCTCTTAGGTTTCTGCAACCATATGAGTCCAAACTTTTCTGCTTGTTCTTGGAATGCATCTTTAAGAGCAGGATAGTCACTTGCTAATTTAATTAATTGATTTTGACTTAGATAAGCATCTTTCTCATCTGCTACAACACCGTCTTCAAAGTGAAATTGATATTTTTCACCTGGATAATTAGGCTTGCGTGGCATAAACATATAGAGTGGACCTCTACTAGTATATGAATCAAAGTAGTTATAACCACGTGTTGCCGCTGTGCACCAACGAGTACCACGACCATAACGACATGATGCTTCTTTATCGTTTGGTCGAACAATCAATATACCTTTTTCATCATAGATGATATCTGCGTTGTATTGTTTTTTCTTACCTGCATCGTCATCAATCAAATCATTAGGATACTTCTCCATATCATTCATAAACGTATCGAAATCTTTGTATTGACCGATATCATTATTTTCTAAATGATGCTTGATTTTTAATCTATGAAACTTATCTAAGAAGTCAGCAACAGTTGATTCTACGTCTTCTAAAGAATCATCATTGTTAATGTATGTTCGTGCTAGCCACTGTACATAGTTCTTGTTTTTTGTAGGGTCTGCACTTTCAAGTGTGTCTAAGATTTTAACAGCAAGTTGATTCTTTAAAATCAAAGCCTTTTCTTCTAATTTTTCTTTTTTTGCTTTTATCTTTGCTAAGTCTTCAGGAGATGCACCTTCTGGTTCAGGAGCATGAATAATTGCTTCTTCTGTTTGAGCAAGAGCATCCATAACCTTTTTAGTTGCTGGTCTTAATTGTTCCGGGTTTGCTATTACATCTTTAGCAAATCGTGCAACCAAGGCCTCGCCCATCTTTTTAACTGTGACGTCCTGCTTATATTCTAGTATGAGGTTTTCAAATTGACTAGAGAGCATGTTTACTCCCTATTGGTCTTGAGTGTACTTCTTATCATCCATTGATGTTTATTGTGTGCATCTAAACGTTCAGCAATAAAATTAGAAATACCGTATTGCTTTGCGGCTTCAGATACATCATATGTCATATTCAAATGTTCAATAATGATTTCGTTATCCCTGTATAATTCTGCGAACATTAATTCTGCTCTAGGTATTTTAGTTTGGTCTTCAATCAATGACAAATCTGCATAACGCCCAATTGATCCTGGTGTGTATGCTTCTAATGTACGAATGTATTCAGCAGTTCTGTCGATTGCGTTTTCATATACTTCATGGTTCAAATCATCAAAAAATTTGTGATATTGCGGGAAGTTAGAACCTTCGATATTCCAATGAAAGTTTTGTGCTTTTATGACAAAAGCATAAGATGTTGCTAATAGTATTTTAAGGTTCTCTGAGAGCATTATATTCGTTCCTGTTACATGTATTTATCGATTAGTTCTTCGATGGATGTATTTACCTTTATCACAGGAACATAGGTTGTACCTAAATCTTCGTATGCATCATATCTATGATGTCCGTTGACAATGTAACCTTTTTCATCAACAACTATAGGTTTGTGTTTACCTTTCCTTATCATCTTCTTTGTTTTCTCTTTAAGACCCTTAACACGTTCAGTTTGTACAGGTTTTAATTTTGCAAATGGCATATACGTTTCTTCAATATCTTCATCCTTAAGATCATCAATATTGAGTTGTGGTAGATCGTCTCTAGCCCAATGCTTGTCCTCAACGAATGCTAGTTCTCTTTGTCTATTAGGTGCTAGACTATTATCAGGTTGATTAGACTTGACACCAGGACCTTGCGGTGATAAAATATGACATTGTTTTGCTTTTTCACCATTGATGATACTAGCAACCCATTTTTCTGTTCCCATTATTATATCAGCATCCATTGCTACTGCGGGTTTAGTGAGAAATCCAAATTGCATAATATACTTTTCATATCCTAAATCAGATACAGATGTTGCTTGTGTTTTAGGAATAGACATTTGCCATGTCTCATTGATTTTATTGATTATGTTTTGTGGCAATCTTGTGATTAACTGTAAGTTATCTGTGTTTTGAAGTAAACCGTAGTTATCTAAACGTCTTAGACCTTTATACTCCATATCAAGTATAAAGTTTTCTCCTTGATCAATGTTACTAACATACTTCTTTAATACTTCTTGTTGTAAGTCTTGAGGCCAATTCTTTTCATCCATCATCTCTATCATTTTCTGATGATCAGTGAACATTTCACCTTGTTCATCTTCAGTAGTTAAAGACATTTGTCGTTGGACAGGACTACGATATTTGAACTTATCGTTTTCTTCATCATATGTTGATGGGTAAGGAAGACCTAATGATGAACCACCTGCACCTCCGGATCCGGGTGTGCCACCTCCTGATGATCCTCCCATTCCTTCTTGCAATTCAGTTAATCGCATAAGATACCTTAAAGAGTACTGTCGGCGTCTATTTCAATATCATATATTTTGAAGTAGTCGGCTTTTGTTGCTCCGCAAAGATTACCGAATTGGCAATCGGGGCCGTTCCAATTATATAAGTTTTGTGCTGAGCCGGGTGACCAACTAGTACTTTGCCAACGACTTAAGTTTAACCAATAGCCTTGGGCTCTACTTTCTGCCCAACGTTTGATTTGATCATCGTCAAATACTGTTGAGCCTGGATATGCGTCTCCCATTGTATATACAACAGTTGATATTGATCCTTGCTTAACAGTTACAGTCATACCTGAATCATCTAAGTCAACTACAAAGTCTACAGGTTGTTTGATATCGATACCGTTCCATGATACTAGACCTTGTGATTCTTCTAAGTTAATGAAACATTGATTGTCTGTTGTTGAATAACTTAACTGAAAGTTCTGTGGGGCAGATGCACTACCGTCACCGATATGCATTGTGTGTTGAAAGACTACGTTGTTGTTTACTTCAAAGAAGTCAGTCTCTTGGCAGTTCCAACTTGGGTTGTTTCCACCAGCATCACAATAGTCATCTCCTTTAGGTTGTAGACTAGGCTTGTTTGGATTGTTTACCATATAAAAAGTACTAGTAACAAAGTTACCAGAGACATTACTTAAGTCTGCTGTAAAACGAATTTGTGAAATGTTTGTGTAGCCTTGCTCAGATACAACTCTTCCACCGCATGATGTAGATGCATCTCCAAATTGAATTGATCCTTCACTGTGAGTAACAGTTCCGCAATCTGTGTAATCAACATCAAA
>Ga0181399_1000176_pt1 | contig 22997 bp, 44 predicted proteins | sample 22SPOviralmetaG_FD_130128 | JGI IMG/M metagenome (GOLD analysis project Ga0181399, IMG submission 130128) | Marine viral communities from the oligotrophic San Pedro Time Series (SPOT) site, San Pedro Channel, CA, USA - 22 SPOT_SRF_2011-05-21 | ecosystem: Environmental > Aquatic > Marine > Strait...
GCTATTAAAAAAATTAACGAGCTAGACCCAAGTTTAAGGTCAGAGGCGCGTATAATTAAAAACCCAAAAGAAGTAGCTATGTACCCAGCAAATATGCCAAATAACGGATATTACAGATAAAACTATGGCAACAGCATTATTTATAAATAGAACAGACTTAGTAAAAAACACTATAATAAACGGTAACGTAGATACGGACCTTTTTATACAGTCAATAAAATTAGCGCAGCAGACGCATATTTTGCAGTATTGCGGCAGCGCGTTATATGACGAAATTTCTAATAAAATACTAAATAGCAACGTAGACGCCGACACAGAGGCTTTACTACAAGACTTTTTACAGCCTATGCTTATACATTTCGCTATGGTAGACTACTTGCCTTTTTGCTCGTACCAAATTAAAAACGGCGGTTTATTTAAGACTACCAGCGAAACAGGCGCAAACGTAAGTAAAGACGAAGTAGACTATTTAGTACAAAAGCATCTAAGTAGCGCGCAGTTTTATACTAGACGTTTTATTGACTTTATGAGTTTTCACGCGGCGGCTAAATTTCCTAAATATTTTGAAAGTAAAAACGAGCAATTATCGCCAGAAAAAAGCGCGGCGTTTACAGGCTGGGTACTATGAAAAAACAATATAAGATAAAAAGTATAAATGTAAAAAAGCTAGTAAGCTATTTACGTAAAGACAAAAAACAAAAAAATGGCAAATACAACAAACTGGGGTAGTATTTACTGTCCTATGGTTACAAATAGCGGCTGGGGCAATATAGAAAATACAGACAGCATAAATATAAGCTCAAAACCTAGCTGTTTTAGACCTTAATAAAAAAAACATAAAAAATGAGTGCATTAACAGGTAAAAAAATATCGCAAACGTACGAGGGTTTATTAAAAACTAGCGACGAAACGCCTTTGTCGGCAACGCCAAAAGCAATTACAGACGGTTTAGGCAACAGCTCTGGGATCAAATTAGACACAGACGGCAACCTTGACGCGTCAAATACTGTAAGTTTTAGACAAATAAAAGTAAGAGGCGAAGACGTTACTATAAATAAATTTATAAACGAGGCAGACGGTATAGCAAACAATGACGACGACGTTAGCCTACCTACTAGCGCAGCTGTAAAAGACTATGTAGACCAGACAGTAACAGCCGAAGACTTAGACACTAGCGGCAATACTGGTACAGGCAGCGTAGACTTAGACAGCCAGGCGCTGCAAATAAGGGGCGCTAATGGCATAACTACAAACGCTTTTGAAAACGCTATAGACATTGACGGTAGCGCGCTAGAAACGTCTATAAACACTAATACAAGCGTCATTTTAACAAACGCTACTAATATAACAGCCAATACTACATTAATTAACGAGCGTACAGCTGGTATAACAATAGGCGAAACAACTGGCGGCGACAGAGCAAAAGACTTTACGTTTCAAACTGTAAATTTTGGCGGTACCCCAAATAGTCAGTTTATTATGAGCCAGCAAGGCAAGTTTACTACTAAAAGTTTAAAAGTAGAAAACGCCTTAGAAAGTACGGCAACCGAAAACAAGTTTATAAATAATGGTAGGGTAGAAATAGGCTCAAACCAACAAACTAGCGGCTCTAGTAATTTGTCTTTAGGTTTAAACAATACTAATATAAGTAATTACGCTTTTGTAAGTGGCACAGGTAACGCAATACGAAGCTCTGTAAATTCTTTTATAGCTGGGCAAGGCAATACCTTAGACGAAAGTCCAGAGGGTATAGCTTTAGGCGAAAAAAATAATTTAAATGATGCGCCTAGTTCTGTAGTTATAGGCGAAAAAAACTCTATAGACGGCGGCAGCGTAACGCAGTCTTCGGTACGCTCGCAAGCGTTTGGTTTTGGTAATCAAGTAGAGGGTTATTCAAGTATGGCAGTAGGCGGTCAAAACTTTGTTGGTACCGCTCAAAATGGTTTTGCTTTTGGTTTTAAAAACAATATAGGCGGCGACAGTACAAATTTTGCAATAGGCGAAAACAACAAACAATTACTCGGTAGAGGTGGTTATATGATAGGCGGCAACCTAAACGGCCAAACAAACACTATGGTTTTAGGCTACAGAAATGACATCACGAAAAGACCGACGCCAGACCAAACAACAGGCTTATCTGACACTCGTATTGAAATAGGGGTAGGCGACGTAAACGACCATACAGCTATGTTAATTACAGAGGGTGGCGCAACAATAAACGGCGTACCGCAAGTAGCTAGAATAATATTACCTACAATAAAAGAGTTTGACTTTACAGACGACAACGACGCCGCAAATAATGGCATACCAATAGGCGGTTTGTATCATTTTAAAGGCGACCTAAAAATACGGCTGGTTTAAAAAATGAGCATTACAGATTTGAAAATATACACGTTAAATTTTAGTAGTCTAGCAATTAGCATGACAAACATAGACTTAATTTTAAAACTTACTCTTTTAGTAGTTACTATAGGATATACTATACATAAATGGTATTTAATGAGTAAAAAAAATAACGAAAAATGAAATACATTATTAAAGGCTTACGTTTTTTAGCAAACAAATTAGAAAATTTTAAATGCGCGGTGCATAGAAACTGGAATATGTTTTTAGAGAGCCTTAAAAGTAAATGCGTATGCGAAAAATTAACAAAATAATAGTACACTGTACGGCTACGCCAGAGGGTAGAGACGTAAGTATTGACGAAGTAAGACGCTGGCACGTGGACGGTAGAGGCTGGCGAGACATAGGCTACCATTTTTTGATCCAAAGAGACGGCACAGTAGAAGAGGGGCGGCCAATAGAACAAACAGGCGCACACGTAAAAGGCGAAAACTGGGACAGCATAGGCGTAGCGTATGTAGGCGGCATGTCTAGCTACGGCGAACAAAGCGAGCCAAAGGACACTAGGACAGACGAACAAAAAGACGCTCTAATAGAGTTACTTTGCCAATTAAAAGACACTTACGGCGGCTATATATACGGACATAATAATTTTAGTAATAAGGCTTGCCCCTGTTTTGACGCAAAAACTGAATACGAAAATATAAGCAATAGATATTAAATGTTTTTTAGTGTAATATTATTGTTTCCTAGTAGTTTTATAGTAGGTTTAAATTACTACCCAGCTGACGAAACGACAGACTTAAACGAAATAAACATATACTTATTTATAATACAATTAAAATTAGCCTGGTATGAAAAAAATATTTAATTGGTTTAGTAAAGGCGTAATAGGAGAAATAGGCAAAGTAATAGACGACTTATTTACTAGCGACGAAGAGCGTATACACGCTAAAAACGAAATACTTAAGGTACTTAAACAACAGCAATTAGAGTTACAAAAATTACAGACTGAAATTATAGTAGCAGAGGCTAACGGTAATTGGCTACAACGCAGCTGGCGCCCTATCTTAATGCTAGCTTTTGGCTTTATAGTTATTTACGTAAAATTTTTAGCACCTTTATTTAACTTCACTATACCGCCTTTAGAAAACGAGTTTTGGAATTTATTACAAATAGGTATAGGCGGCTATGTAATAGGCCGTACAGGCGAGAAAATAGCAAAAGAATACGCTAGTACCAAAAAGTAGTTTAAGGCCCTTAAAAGGCCTTTAAAACGGTTATACTAGTATATGTATATGCTAGTATATATATAGTAGTCTAGTATATAGTAGTATTTATATATAGTAGTTATATACAGTAGTCTACTATATAGTAGTATAAAATATAAATAGTTTGCCAAACGGCAAATTTTTTTTGCTATTTTTTTATAAATTATAATTTCTTAGTTTTACGCTAGGATCAAAAAAGCATAATGTTAAGTAAAAAGTCTAAAAAGCCTACAGTTACCAAACTAAAAAAAAAGCTAGACACTATTTTTAGTAAATACGTACGTTTAAGTCATGCAGACAAAAGCGGCTTTGTTAAGTGTTTTACTTGCGACGTAAAAAAATACTGGGAGAAAGACGGCATGCAAGCTGGACATTTTATAAGTAGAAAACATACTATAACGCGCTGGGACCTTAAAAACGTTATGCCACAATGTTATAGCTGTAATTGCCATTTTTACGGTAGGCAGTTTATTTTTGGTAAAAACCTAGACAAAAAGTTTGGCAGCGGTACAGCTGAAAGCCTTTTACAAAAAAGTCGTAAAATGCAAAAAAATACTGTAGCAGACTTACAAGACTTAATAAAATTATATATTGACAAATTAGACCAACTAACAAAAAAATAGTATATTTGCCCCAGTAGAACGCTCGTTTTACTATTTATATCGTAGACAAAGGACAGTTTTTTTTAAGGCTGTCTTTTGTTTTTATAAACAATTTGTGTATATTGCAGTCAATTACGATATAATAAAATTATGCAGCACACTACAGAATACCTACTCGCTAGAGTAGCAGCTCTCGAAAACGAGATAGAAAAATTAAACAACCAACTAGAATACCAAAAGGCCAAGTCAGAAACGTTGCAAAGCGCTTTAGACGAGGCCTATTTATTTATTTAACCCTTAACAACAAAAACAATGAAAACAGGCAAAATAACCCACCTAGAGCCTAACGGCCTTTGGAATGGTTTAACTAAGTACAAAGTTACTTTCGCAGACGGCAACCAGTATACTTTTTTCGCAAAAGGTAATTTTAAATTTGCAGTAGGCGAAACAATTAGCTACGAAGTTACAAACGAAGAGTATCGAAACGCAAAAGTAAGCGCAGACGAGTACAAAAAAGACACGCAAACAAACACTACGCCAAACGTAAGTACAAGTTTTGTAAGTAAAGACATTTTAATTATACGCCAGACCTGTATAAAAGCCGCAGCAGACTTTAACGCCAGGCGAGCTGTAGGGTCAGACGAAATAATTAAAGACGCCCAGCTAATGTTTGACTGGATAACTAAATAATAATTAACCCTTAAAACAATAAAAATGAATACTAAATACGAAAGCGAGTTTGTCAATAGTTTTGTCGTAAAAGACGAGCCTAAATTTGACTGGATAGCAGCAAAGCTACATATTAAAGCGTCAGAGTTTGTAGACTTTTTACGTAAGCATAAAGACCATATAAAAGCCAATAACGGTTTTATGTCTATAGACTTACTAAGAGCGCAAAAGGACCGTACAAAAATGTACGCTAAGTTTACAAAAATTAATAAGCAAGCGTTAAAGAGTGAAACTAAAAAAGTAGAGACGTCAGAGTTTATGCCAGACCGCGAAGAGGTTACGGCAGACGACGACTTACCGTTTTAATTTTAATTAATTTTATATAAGGGTAGTAGAAATACTACCTTTTTTTTTATATTTAACAAAAAACTACGATATGCTAGTAAACTATAACGAACAAATAAAAACACTTTCAAGTCTTCGCAAAGGCGAATTTAAACAGGGCCTAAAATTAGACATACCAGAAATAGACGAATACTTTAGACTAAAACCCCAAGACTTTGGCATCTGGCTAGGACACGCAAACGTGGGCAAAACGAGTATTACTATTTACTTAATGCTTTTATATGCCATTAAACACGACCAAAAGTTTTTAATATACAGCAGCGAAAACGAGCCTTACGAATTAATACAGCGGCTTTTAGAGTTTATACTAGAGCAACCAATAAATAGAATAATACCGACAGACTTTAACGCTGGTATTGCGTGGATCAAAAAACATTTCCAATTTATAGACAACAGCCAGCTGTATACTTACAAAGAGCTTTTAGCAGAGGCCGTAAGACATAGGACCATTTTCAAATACGACGGTTTTTTAATAGACCCTTATAATAGTTTAGCAAAAGATAGGAACATGCTTAAAGGCATAAGCACCCACGAATACGACTACGAGGCTACAACCGACATGAGACTATTTTGTAAACAATACAGAGTTACTATTTGGCTTTGTACACACGCAAATACAGAGGCTATAAGGCAAGTATATAGAGACGGCCTATACCAAGGCTACCCAAAGACCCCAGAAAGCAGCAGCATAGAGGGGGGCGGCAAATTCGTAAACCGCTGCGACTTTTTCGCAGTATGCCATAGGTTTATACAGCACCCTACGGAGTTTATGAATAGCCAACTACATATTAAAAAAGTCAAGTCTATAAGCTCTGGCGGTAGATGCACGCCCCTAGACGACCCTATTATGCTTAAAGCAATTACCAACAATGTAGGGTACGCTATAAACAATGAAAGCCTGGTAAAAAAACTTAAAGCAATAAAGGCACCGTTCTAAGTTAGTATTTTTTTTATTAACTTTTAAACGTGAAAAATTGCGTTTTATCGAAAATACACGAAAACCATAATATCTGGCTAGACATAGTACAGAGCTTTAACGTAAATAAAGAGACGGCAAAAGACGTCGTTTCAGAAATGTATATAAACGTCCAAACGCATATACAAAAAAAAGGCGCAGACATATACTATAATGGCGACGAAATAAACTACTACTTTATATATATATGTTTACGAAACCTGGTTTATGATCTAAAGCGCAAAGAAAAAAAGGTTAAGTATATAGACATAGACAGTAAAAAACTACAAACCGAAACCGAAGAGTATATCGAAACGCCAGACGGTTACGAAAAATTAAAGTCTATAATTGACTGGTACGAAAACCCAGAGTATTTAGAAATGCTAAAAGGCGATACGTACCTAGAAGACTTTACAAGCGACAAAATGCACCTTTACTATTTAAGACGTATATTTAAAGAGGTTTTTATTGACGGTAAAAAATTAGCTAAATTTAGCCGCGAAACTAAAATAGGTTACTGGTCGCTTAGAAATACTTTAAAAACTATAAAAAACCAAATAAAAAATGAGTATAAAAATAGGCACGATACTAGAGACAATATTTAAGTATACAGGCGTTAAATGGCTCGTAAAAAAAATAGTCATTGACTGGCTAGGCTATGAGAGCTGCGGCTGCGAAGAGCGACGCGACAAGCTAAATTCTTTAACTATTAAACGGCATGAATAAAAGAGACTATCAATACTGGACTAAATTTCGAGCTAGCAAGTCTACGTCTATTACAAAAGAAGAGTATACAACAATTTGCCGTATGCACGCCGAGCTAAAAAAACACGCCTATTTTGAGCCTTGCAGATGCTCGCCAAAAGGTATACAGCGTTTTATAGACGACATAAACAAAATATATGAACAAAGACAAAACAAATAAATTCGAGCAAGCCGTTGTAGCTATATTAAATATTGACGGCTGGCAGCTAAACTGGTGTGGCGATACAAACAACCTTTACGACGCCGAGGGTTTAACGCCAGAAAAAGAGGGCAAGCGCAATAAATGCGTTATAGAAATTAAGTTTAGAAACGTATACTATGAAGACAAGCTACTAGAGAAAAACAAATACGACAGTTTAATGGCCCTAGACGACGACATAGTAAAGCTATATTTTGTTTTTGATCCTAAAGGCAATTACCTATACTGGCTTAATAAATTAAATATGCCAGAGCCGCAAAGTAAAAACCTAGGTAAAACTAGCCTATGGGCAAACCAAAGAGTACCCAAAGAAATATATCTACTACCAGAGACTAAAGCAACCATAATACAAAGAAATTCTAACGAGCGAGCGCAAAAAAGCGTTTGGGACGAATATTTAAAAAAACAACGCAAAATAACTTTTTGACATAAAAGCCTATATTTTAACATTTTTTTTTGTAATTTTAGGCTATGGCAAAACACGATATAATAGAAGAGCAAAAAAACAACGTACACGATATTGAAGAGCTAGCCTACTTTGGCAGTTTTCAAAAAGCCAGCAACTTACTAATTAACTGGCAAGCCAAAGCGCAAAAAGCAAACAGCGAAAATACTTTAAAAGAGCTTACAGCGTGCGCAGACGCGCTAGCTAGAATAGGCATATATGTTAGTCAAATGCAAACCAGGCAGCGCGAATACGACGTACAGCTAAGTAGGTTTAGGGTAGCCAAACTAGAGGCAGACGCAAAAGCTGAAAAAGCAATACAAGACTTAGAAGACTATAAACTACAATTATGAATAAAAAAACCGAATACCAAATAACGTTTTACTCGCTAGTAGCTATACTTATAACTATAGCGTATTTAATATTTGACAGCTGTACGTCATGACTGAATTACAGCTACTTAAAAACGAGCTAAAAGACATACAGTATCTTTTAACGCAAACCCAGCATATAAGCGCTGGCAGCTTTGAGTTTAGAGCCAAAGCCTTAAAGCGTTTAGAAGAGATAAAAACAATACTTAAAGACTTTAAATAATGTATCTACCAATTTTACACCCTTGCCCAGTATGTTTAGGTATATGCCTAGCGACATATTTAATACTTAAAAAAAATAAAAAGAAATGAAACATCACGCTATAGAAAACGAAACATTTGACGCGTATAGAAAACAACAAAAAGAAATACAAAAGTCTATACAAATACTAAAAAAGCATAACTATAAAATTTACAAAAATAAAAATGAAGAGCTATAAAATAGAATACCGCTATTTAGCCTTTGGGGGTCAAGACCTAGAGGGTTACGACTACGACATAGTAAACGTAAAGGCTATAAGTCCTAGCCAGGCTTTAAGGCTAGCAAAAAACGAGGCACCCTTTAACGCAAAAGACTTTCAAATACTGAATTAATGAAAAACGAAATACAACTACTAGACGGTAATTTTTACGACAAAAGCGAGCTATTAAATAAAATGTACGACGACGAGTTTTACTACGGCGAGCTGTCAAAACTAGCTTTAAGTAGCTCTAGTCTTAAACTACTTTTAGACAGTCCGAAAACATACTACTACGTTACTAAGTATGCAAAAAACGAAACGACCGCGGCATTACGCGCTGGTCATCTTTTCCACCTGGCAATTTTAGAGCCTACAAAATACGACAAGATCAAATTTGTTGAGGTCCAAAGTAGAAACAGTAAAAAGTTTAAAGACGCTGTCGAAGAGTTTGGCGACGTTTATACCGCAAAAGAGCGCGACGAAAACAATAGGCTTATAGACGCTATGCTTAAAAACCCTACGGCCCAGGAATTAATAAGAGACAGCAAAAGCGAAGTACCACAAATAGGTAATGTACTAGGCATGCCGTTTAGAGGCAAGGCCGACATATTAAAAAACAAAGGCGGTATCGTAGACTTAAAAACTACCCAAGACGTACAGCATTTTGACAAAAGCGCTTTTAAATATAAATATCACTTACAGGCCGCAATTTATATAGACCTATTTAGCACGCCAGAAAAACCGCTAACGCATGAAGACTTTACGTTTTTATGTATATCAAAAAATAATTTAGATATAGGCGTCTGGCGCTGTAGTGAAGCGTTTGTTGAATACGGCCGTCAGGAATTACGCAAAGGCATAGACTTATATAAAACTTATATACGTGAAGACTTTGACATAAACGACTATACAATACAAGGCACGCTATAATGGAATTTAAAAGCAATTTCGAGTACGACTTAAAAGTCGGCCAGGTAAAAGAAAAACAGCTAGCCGACATACTAGAAAATAAAACCATTGAAGTAAAAAGCTGTATAGAGGCAGACTTTAATATATTTGTAGAATACGAAAGCCGCGGCAAGCCGTCTGGCATAAACAAAAGTAAAGCTAACTATTATTGCTTTGTACTAAAAAACGTATTTATATTAATATCACTAAACGACCTAAAAAAGAAATGCGCGCCTTATATGAATACAAAACGTAATGTAGTAGGCGGCGACAATAATACGTCAAAAGGCATACTACTACCAATTAGAGACCTAAAATAATGAAAACAAAAAAATCGAAGTGGCGTAAAGTCAAAGGCAAATGGGTTAATTTAGAAGACATAAGCAAAGCTGCTGGCAACCCTAGGCCTATAAAATGCAGCGAGTTTTCACAAACTTATAGCTATGCACGTACAAACAAAAAATCTAACTACATACCAGACCATTTGCATAAAAAATAATGAGACGCAAAAAACTAACCCAGCAAAAACGTATAGAAACCCTAGAGCGAGTAGTCGCCCAGCTATACGTTAAAATCGAAACCTTACATAATATAGTTAAAAAACTTACGCATGAACAACCACAAGAAAATAGCTGACCTAGTAATTGAGTATACAGGCATAGACATATACAGTAATAGAAAAACCCAAAACATAGTAGACGCTAGAGCTTTATTTGAGTACATAATGAAACACGACTATAACGCTACTTATTCTAGCCTGTCGGATCACTACAGAAAAAACGGCAAAGAGCGCAAGCATAGCGTAATGATATATAGCGTTAGAAACTTTGAAAACGAAATACGACACAGGCGTAAAGACTATAACGAATACTACCAAAATATACTACAGACAGACATAACAGTAAAACAATACAAAAACGCTTATAAGCTAATAACCGAAAACTTAAAAAACCAAAAACAACTACGCAAAATACGTAAGTATATTACAGAGGTTTTAGAAGAGCAACCTAAAAACTAAAAACAACCGTTATATAAGTATGGTAAGAGACACAAAAGACAGTAAAAAAAAGATGCTAGAGGCCCTAGAGTTTAATTTAGGCATAGTATCTACGAGCTGCGCAGTCGCAGACGTAAGTAGAGCAACCCATTACCGCTGGCTAAAAGAAGACGAAGACTACAAAGCATACGTACAAAACATACACGAAGCTGCTATTGACTTTGTAGAAAGTAAACTATACGAAAAAATAAAGGACAAAGATACCGCGAGTATTATTTTCTATTTAAAGAGCAAAGCAAAGCACCGCGGCTATGTAGAGCGCCAGCAAATTGAAGTAGGCGAGACAAAAGAGTTTACAGTCAAAGTTATAGAATAGTGCAAATAGATACTAACGTCGTCTGGCGGCACCTAGAAGAGACAGACAAAAAAATAGTTATATGCCAGGGCGGTACACGTAGCGGCAAAACTTATAATATATTACTATGGCTTATATTTTCTTACAGCCAAAAGTATACAGGCAAAACCATAACAATATTTAGGGCAACGTACCCAGCTTTACGCGCTACAGTCATGCGCGACTTTTTTGACATACTAAACAAATACGACTTATACAACGAGGCAAAGCATAATAAAAGCAATAGCGAGTACAGGCTCAACGGCAACCTATTTGAGTTTGTAAGCATAGACCAGGCCAGCAGACTAAAGGGGCGTAAAAGAAACATAGCCTTTTTAAACGAGGCTAACGAGTTAAGCTACTCTAGCTATAGCCAGGTTTTATTTAGGACCGTAGGCACCGACGGCGCCCCAAGTCTAATACTAGACTATAACCCCAGCGACGAGTACAGCTACATATACACAAAAGTAAAAACACGCGAAGACGCCGACTTTCACATAACTACATACAAAGACAATAAATTTTTAGAGCAGACACTTGTAGACGAAATAGAGCGCCTAAAAGAAACTGACGAAGACTACTGGCGAGTATACGGCCTGGGTCAAGTAGGACGCAACCGCGCTACTGTATTTAAGTTTAACGAGTGCGACGAAATACCAGACAGAGCCAAACTAATTGCCAGGGGTCTAGACTGGGGGTTTGTAAATGATCCTAGCGTTTTAGTAGCGACATACGTACTAGACAATAATATGTATATAGACGAGCTATTTTATAAGTACGGCATGACAAACAGAGACATACACAATGAATTAACAAAATTAAACTTAACGCGTGCGGACCAGATATTCGCCGACAGCAGCGAGCCAAAGAGTATAGACGAGCTGTACCGCTACGGCTGGAACATTAAGGCAGCGACAAAAGGCAAAGACAGTATTATGCTAGGCATTGACTTAATGAAACGCTACAATATATTTATAACTAGCCGCAGCGCAAACACTATACAAGAATTTCGTAATTACAAATGGCTAGAAGACAAAAACGGTAATTTGCTAAATAAGCCAGAAGACCGTAATAACCACGCAGTAGACAGTACGCGCTATAGTATTTTTACTAGACTGTCTAGGCCAAACGTAGCTAGGTACGCTATAAGATAAAATTTGTATATTGCATAAATTTACGATATGAAGTTGCTCGAATTATTTGCAGGTACACGATCAATAGGCAAAGAGGCAGAAAAACTAGGTTTTGACGTTTTCAGCTCTGACGTAAACGCTTTTGACGGCATTGACTACGTTACTGACATTTTAAATTTTAACATAAATAAACTACCCTTTAAGCCTACAGTAATTTGGGCAAGTCCACCCTGTACTACTTATAGCGTCGCAGCGCTATTTAGACATAGAGACGGCGTAAAACCAAAAACTGAAGCAGCCAAACTAGGCGATAAAATAGTCATCAAGACTATAGAAATAATTAAAGAGTTACAACCTAAATTTTACTACATAGAAAACCCTAGAGGCATGCTACGTAAAATGCCTTTTATGTCTGGCCTACCTAGAGCTACAGTTTGGTATTGTAAGTACGGCGACCATAGGGCCAAACCTACAGATATTTGGTCCAATAATATATTTAGCCTTTTTAATACTAACGGCTGGCAGCCTAGGCCTGAATGTTTTAATGGCAACTTAAAATGCCACCACGATAAACAACCTAGAGGCTACCACGCGAAAAAAGCAGCTAACGCTCTAGGCAAAGGTACGCAAGGCCTAGATAACAATTATGAGCGTAGTCGCATACCTATTGAATTGTGCCGCGAAATAATGCAAAACAGCAAATAACTTTATAGACATTTTGTTTATAAGTAAATTAATTGTATATTGCGTTAATTAATAAATAAAAAACGATATAATGAAAACAAAAAACGAGTACACTAACACAAAGCTAGTAAAAGCTATTGCGAATACACTAGGCGATAATTTCTTCTTATGTGATATGATAGACCAAGAAGAGCTACATAACCTACAAAGCAAACTTTCTACTATAATTTGCGAATATTCTAACAATGAAAATTCTTTAGCGCTAGCTATAACAAAGCAATTACCTAAGACTTTTTATACTTCGTATACTGACGAGCAATTTGCTATAAGATAATGAAAAACTACGACTACAAAGAGTTAATTAAAGACGCCGAGTTTGAAGTACAGTATTACGAAAGCGAATACAACAAAGTAGAGGGCAGACTGTTTAGAGCAAAATTAGCTTTAGAGCAGTTACAAATTAGACAAGCTCAAAACGAAATAGTATAAACATAATTTTAGTTTAGTTTAGTTTAGAGGCAGCCGAGAGGCTGTCTTTTTTTATGCTCACAATTTTAGTATTTTAACGTTATATAATAAACCCTATAAAAATGAAAGTAGAAATAAGAGTACCGACAAGCCTAGCAGACATACCGCTGCATCAATACCAACGCTTTATAAAAACGTTTGAAAATACAGACGACATGACAGAGGCATACGCTGGTACTAAAATGCTAGAGATATTTTGCGGCCTAAAAACAGACGAGACTTTACAGCTAAAAGTAAAAGACCTAAAAACAATTACCAATAAATTAAATATAGCGCTTTCAGAAAAACCCTTACTAATTACTAGGTTTAAAATTGGCGGCACAGAGTTTGGCTTTGTACCCCAGCTAGACGACCTAACGTTTGGCGAGTTTGTAGACATAGAAAATAACATAGGCGACTGGGACAATATGCACAAAGCTATGAGCGTACTATATAGACCTATTACAGAGCGCATAGACAGCCAGTACCAAATAGAAGAGTATAGAGGCGACAGCTGGCACGACGCTATGCTGAATATGCCAGCAGCTGTAGCAATTAGCGCTATCAATTTTTTTTTTCTTTTAGAAAACGACTTACTAAAAGTTACGCTTCCTTATTCGAGCGAGACGACGACGGACAAAGTCCAGGATCAACAGCTGACAACTTTAACAGACAATGGGGGTGGTACCACAGCTTTATGAGTTTAGCAAACGACAAATTTTTAGACTTAGAAATTATAGCAAAAAAAAACGTACATAATTGCTTAACCTACTTAACATACGTAGGCCAGAAAAACAAAGTACAAGACATATACATAAAAAGTAAATTTAAAAAATAATGGCAAACAATGGCGCTAGAGCTTTTTTTTTAATGCTCGAAACAATTAAAAATACACTACTACAAGACAAAAACGTCAATACGGTTACCTATGGCGACTTGACAGAAATAGACCTAAGTAAACAAACTATGTTTCCTTTGTCGCATATTTTAGTAAACAGCGCTACAAACGACAGCCAGACAATGACTTTTAACGTTACTATTATAAGTATGGACGTAGTAGACATAAGTAAAAAAGACTTAAACAATATTTTTGAAAGGGACGCGCACGAACATTTTGTTTTGAATACGCAACTAGCTGTAGGCAATAGACTATACCAACTTTTGCATAATGGGCAAGTAAGGCTAGACGGTTACCAAGTAGACGGCGACGCAAATTGCGAGCCGTTCGTGGACCGCTTTAGCAACAACCTAGCTGGCTGGGCAACTACTTTCGACATAATGATAAAAAATGACTTATTTATATGTTAAAAAATGTAAACAAAGTATTTAACGCTTTAGGTATAAACGTCGTTTCAAAGGCAAAAGCAAACCTAGCAAAGAGCAACAGCTCTGGCGCTTTAGCTGACAGCCTAGACTATAAAATAGACAACAGCGACCCAGACAACCCAAGGCTAAATTTTTACGCCGAAGACTACGCAAAGTTTGTAGACTTAGGGGTCCAAGGTAACGACCCCCAGGCTATGCCGCAAGGCTCACTAGCTAGGTTTAATAAGGCCCCAAATAGTCCGTACCAATTCGGTACAGGCAGCTATAGTGGTAGCGGTAGTTTACGAGGCGCTATTGACAAATGGGTAGTACAAAAAGGTATACCAAACGTAAGAGACGAAAAAGGCAAATTTATAAAACGTAAAAGTTTAGTTTTTTTAATATCTCGCAGCATCTGGAATACTGGAATAAAACCTACATATTTTTTTACAGACGCCAAAAACCAATACAGTAGGGGCGTACAAGCTAAACTAGCTTTTGCCTATGCCAAAGACTTAGACAGCGAATTTAAAAACCAAAGAAAAAAACGAAAACGAAAATAATATAATGGCAACTTTAAGACCTTTACGAAGTCCTATAACAATAGGCAATACAAATACAACGAGCTACCCTTTTGGCTTTACGACGTCTAATATATTTATTAATGGGCAGCCGTCGCCTGTATTGTCATTACAGCGTACAGGTTTTTTAAACAATAATAAAAGCAGCTATTTTGAGTATGCCGAAATATTACGTAATTACTTAGACATAACATTTGACGGCACATACACTAGCCAAACTTTAGAGGTATCTATAGGCTTTGAACAATGGGACACTTCAAGCCAACAAACATTATTATTTAGTACGACTGTAGCTTTTGAGGGGGTAGCTGGCTATACAGACTATAGAGAGGGCGACAACGTAGAATACACAACAGACCAGCCAGCCATAAGCACGACAAATTTATATATACCAGACGGCGTAGCTGGATATATACCAGTTTACGATACGGCAACGCCAGCAATTTTTTACAGTCCTTTTGGTGCTACGGTAACGTCGGTTACTATAGGCTCAACTGAATTTACAATAAATAGAATATGCGAGCCTAAATACCAAGACTACAAAGTTACTTTTATAAATAAGTTTGGGGCGCTACAAGACCTTTATTTTTATTTAGTAAGACGAGACACTACAACGGCAAGCTCTGACACTTACAAAGCGCACAAAACAACGCCTACAGGCGGCTACGTAATTGAAGAGCATAGCAAAGAAACGTTTAACATAAAAGCTAACGACAAATTTATTTTAAATACGTGCTATTTAGACGAAACATACAACGACGTAATTACCGAATTAATGTTAAGCGAGAAAATCTGGATCACAGAAAATTCGCAAGTATTGCCTATAAGAATTACGACGACATCACTAGAAAAAAAGACAACTGTAAACGACAAACTAATACAGTACACTTTAGAGTTTGAATACGCTTTTGACAAAATAAATAATATACTTTAATGCGCGAAGTACAAATAATAGTAGTAAACCCAAATAGCGGTAATTATGAGCGCCTAGAGCTTTTTAAAGACGAGACTATTTTATTGACCCAGACCATACAAAACGCTAGGGACATAGGCAGTATATTTACGGATTTTTCGCAAAGCTTTACGTTGCCAGCGTCAAAAAGCAATAATATACTATTTGAGTTTTACTATAATAGCGACATAGAAACAGGCTTTAACGCAAACGACAAAAGAAGTGCGCAAATATTATTAAACGGCTCTTTGTTTCGCAAAGGCTTTTTAGCTTTAGACGGCGTAGAATTAAAACAAAACAACCCTTTTAGCTATAAAGTTACATTTTTCGGCGAGACAGTAGACATAAAAAAACAACTAAAAGACCTTACGCTAAGAAATTTATTTGAGGCATACACAGCCTTAAACCATACTTACGACGTAAGCACAGTATCGCAAGGTTTAGTAACGTCTTTATTTAATGGCAAAATATGCTACCCTTTAATTTCACATACTGAACGCTATTTTTACGACAGTAGCACGCATGCAAACGGCACCAGAAATTTACACTACGCTGGCAGCGGCGCATCTCAAAATCAAGGCGTAAATTTTAGAGACCTAAAACCAGCTATAAAAATTAATGAAATATTTAAAAGAATAAACGAAACTACAGACCTACAGTTTGATTTAACGACTGGCTTTTTAGCGACGTCAAACCCAGACTTTCAACAGTTATTTTTGTGGTTGTCTAGAGAGCGAGGCTCGCTAGGGCAGTCTTATACAGGCGGCCAACTGTTTCAATTAAACGTTAATAGTATTACTAACTTTTTTGCAGACGGCGGCAATTTGGGCGGCTTTGTACCGCCTTTAACTATTTTTCAAGGCCAAGTAGCAACGCGCACAGAAATTGTTTGTAGTATAGATAATGGCATTATTAACATGTCGCCTTTAGCAAGTGGTAATTTTCAAAACCAATTTGGCGATAGACAGTTAAGGCTAGACTGGACCGTTACAAGTACAAGTACATATAGTTTGTACATGATAGACACGCTTACAAACAATGTGGTATCTAGTAGAGAAAGCGTTACAGGTGCGCAAAGTATAGCCTTTGAGTTAGAGCCTTTAACGTTTTTTGATCCGTCGCCTGTAGCGGCAATACAATTAAGAATAGAAACCGAAGACGGTACCTTTGTAGCTAGCGCTATGTCTTTAAGAATAAAATACGAATATTTTTTGAATAACCAACTAAGAAGAACATACAGTAAAAGCACAACATTAGCGCCAACAGCTTTAGTAAATGACATAGACGTAGCCCTACAAATGCCGTCTATAAAGGTTTTAGACTTTTTAACAGGCATGTTTAAAATGTTTAATTTAACAGCATTTTTCCAACAAGACAACACAATAGCAGTACAGACTTTAGACAGCTACTATAACGGCGGCGTACAAAGAGACATTACAGACTATGTAGACGTAGACAAGAAAAACGTAAACTACCCTATACCTTACCAAGAAATAGCCTTTAGATATGAAAAACCAAAAACTTTTTTAGCTATTAATTTTGAAGAGATAAACGGCTACCAATTTGGCAACCTAGAAAATACTACACAAAACCAAGGCGTTACACAGACCGACAGAGGTAAAAAATACGTAGTCAAATTACCGTTTGAAAAAATGATATACGAGCCTTTATTCGATCAAAACGGCGCTACGGCACAAAATATATTATACGGCTATACTGTAGACAAAGACCAAAACCCTGTAGCTGTAATGCCTTTAATATTTTACAGACGTAATACAAATTCTATAAATGGCTACTCTATACAAAACCTAGGCGGTAGCAACCAGGCGGCGCAACGACAAACATATAACAGGCCTAGTAATAGCTATTTTCAAAAGACATTAAATTTTAATGCCGAAGTAGACGAATTTACAGGCTTAGTAAAACCGCAAAGTTTATTTAATAATTATTACAGAAATTATATATCATCACTTTTTAGTAGACAGCGTAGACTTGTAAAAATTACCGCTTATTTGCCACTTAGTTTTTTACTAGAGTATAGCTTAAAAGACGTTTTTATAGTCAATGGTAGGCTGTATAATGTAAACAGTATAAAGACAAATTTACAAGACGGTAAAAGCGAAATAGAAATGTATAACAAAATAGAAATTAGCTAAATGTTAAATTTAATACTAGAAATGCTAAACCAGGCAAACGGCGAGACTGAAAATATACGTATCGCGCAAGGCAAAAACAAACTACCTAAAACCCTAAAAGACGGATATAAAAAACTTAAAAAGCAAAGTAAATGGGTATTGAAAAAATAGGGGTACAGTTTGAAGTAAACGGCAAAGAGGCTGTAAAACAAATTAAAGATACCGCAAAAGCTCTAGACAACTTTAATAGCGAGCTAGAAAAAAACCGCGAAGGCATGCAGATACTGGACCAGCTGACAGGCGGCGCAGTATCGCAATTTCAAGACTATAAAAATAGTGTAAAAGGTGGCATAGGTGCTATAAAAAGTTTAAGTAAAAGTTTTAAAGGCTTAAAGGCTGCAATAATATCTACAGGTATAGGCGCTATTGTAGTAGCTTTAGGTTTAATTGTAGCGTACTGGGACGATATAAAAGAGCTAGTAAGCGGCGTAAGCAAAGAGCAAGAAGACCTACTCGAATTACAGCAGCAGAGCGTAGCACAAAGCCAGGCGGCTAGCGACGCAATAAGCGCAACGTCAAATACTTTAAAATTACAGGGCAAAAGTGAACGCGACATACTTAATTTAAAAAAGGCCCAAACCGACGAAACTATAGCAGCTTTAGAGGCTCAACTTATTACACAAAAAGAAATTAAAAAAGCGCAAGTAGAGAGCGCAGAGCGAAACCAAAATATAGCAAAAGGTATTATAGCGTTTTTGTCCGCGCCTTTATTAATTATTACAGGCCTTATAGACGGTATTACAAACAGTTTAGCAAGTTTAGGTATAATTGAAGAGGCTACAAGTTTGACCGAAGACTACCTAGAGACTACGTCGTCATTATTATTTGACCCAGAGGCAGTAGCTGGCGCAGCAGACGAAACAATAAAAGAAACAGAAAACCAATTAACTAAGCTAAAAAACACTAGAGACGGTTATATACTACAGCAACAGGCCCAGGATCAAAAAACCGCAGACGACGAGCTACAAAAGAAAAAAGACGCAAACCAAAAGCTACTAGACGAAGAAGAGGCATTTCAAAAAAAGCTAGCAGACATAAAACAAAAAGACTTTCAAGACCAGCTTACAATGATGCAGCGTATTGAAGACGCAGAAAACGCATATTTTGACAGTAAACTATCAAAAGAGCAGCTAGAAGAAAACGCAGTAAGAGAAAAATATTTTGCGCTTATTCAAGCGGCAGACCAGTACGGCCTTTCTACGGTAGACCTAGAGGCGGCCCAAACTGAAGAGTTACAAGCAATAAAAGACGAGTCAGCAGCTAGAGACGAGGCTAGAGAAGAGGCGCTAAAAAAGCAAAGACTGTCGGCAGTAGGCGACACTTTCGGCCAAATAGCTGGTATTTTAGGTAAAAATAGCGCAGCTGGTAAGGCGGCAGCTATAGCACAGGCGACAATTAATACCTACCAGGGGGTTAGTGAAATTTGGGGCAACAAGTCTACGTTACCGTCGCCTTTTGACGTAATACAAAAAGGGGTAGCAAGTATAGCGGTTTTACAAAGCGGTTTACAAACTGTAAAACAAATTAAGTCGGTACCAAAACCAAAAGGCGTTAAGGGCGGCGGCAGCTCTGGTGGTGGTAGCGTAGGGCAAAGCGCGCCAGCCTTTAATTTAATAGGCGGCACAGGTACAAACCAATTAGCCGAAACAATAGCAGAGCAAACAAATAAACCGTCTAGGTCGTACGTAGTAGCTGGCGACGTTACAACGGCCCAAGAATTAGAACGTAATACGGTAGAGGGCGCGGCGCTTTAAAAACAAAATTTAAAATTAATACGTTATATAAATATGAAAATTATAGAGTTAATTATTGACGAAAACGACGAATACAGCGGCGTAGATGCTATAAGTTTAGTAGAGTACCCAGCCATTGAAGAAAACTGGGTAGCGCTAAACAAAAACGACAGAGAGTATAAATTTAAAGCTGTAGACGACGACAAGCGTATTTTAATGGGCGCGCTTTTAGTACCTAATAAAATGATATATCGCAAAGACGGCGACGAAGAGTATTACATACACTTTACAAAAGCTACGGTAAAAAAGGCTAGCGAGCTTTATTTGCAAAGAGGCAACGCAAACAACGCGACATACGAGCATATAAAAGAAGTAGAGGGCGTTTCGTTAGTCGAAAGCTGGATAGTCGAAGACAAAGAAAACGACAAAAGTAATTTATACGACCTAGACTTGCCAGTCGGCACCTGGGTAGGCGCAGTAAAAGTATATAACGAGCAGCTCTGGCAAATGGCAAAGGTAGACGGATCAATTCGCGGTTTTAGTATCGAGGGGTTTTTTGCTGAAAAAGCACAAAGGCCAAAAGAGCCAATAGCCGAAGACTTAAGCAGAGAGCTAAACGCCGCCTTTAAACTACTTAAAATTAAACAGTCGCTAATTGAAATGTCGGCTAAAAAAAAAATTGATTTAGACAGCTACAATGACTACCCCCAAGGCGCAGTAAATAACGCTAAACGCGCTTTAGACTGGGTAGAAAAAAACGGCTGGGGCAGCTGCGGCGAGGCTACAGGCAAAAAAAGAGCTAGCCAAATTGCAAACAAAGAAAAATTAACACGCGACACAATAGCACGCATGGCAAGTTTTAAAAGACATCAACAGCACAAAGACGTACCCTACAGCGAGGGGTGCGGCGGTTTAATGTGGGACGCCTGGGGCGGTAGCGCTGGCATAAACTGGGCCATAAACAAACTAAAAGAATTAGACAATGAATAAAAGACGCAGACGAAATAGGGGCCTATACGGCATAGACAATACAAACAACGCGTCGCCAACTGGCGGCAGTAGGGCCTGTCTTTGTAAAGACGAGCAAACCTATAGTATTGACTGTTGCGACGGCTCACTATGGGCGCAAGGTATAGGACGTATAACAGCAATAGACGAATAAATGGACCATAAACAAATTATACAAACACTTACAGACAATATAAAAACTGTAAACGAAAATTTTGTAGTAGAATACGACATGCTAACTTATAATTTAATGGATAGCGAAGATCTAGACGGACCAGAAATTGTAGAAGAGCTAGCCGAAACATACGAGCAACTAACGGTTTTTTTAGACATACTAAAAGACAAAGCCGTAGAGCTAGAAGACAACCTAAAAGACTTATTACACTAAAAATGCAAAAAAAAACATACTAACGTTATATAATTATGAGTACAGAAAATAGAGTATTTAACAAGCTATTCAAAGGCAAAACTAACTTGTCTAAAAAAATAGCTTTAGGAACGCTAAAAGAAGACATAGACTTTTATATTGAGTATATAAACGAGCCAAAAAACAAAGCTGAACAAATTGTTTCGGACTTTGAAAGGCTGGGCGGCGAAATGCAAAGAATTTTAAGCGAAATACAGACACTTGTACCAGAGGCTAAAACTACTTTAGAGCTAGGCTATCGTTATACCGAAGAGGTAGACGAATTAATTGAGCGTACAAGACAAAGCGCGGACGAGCTGGGAATTGATCCAGCCGACATAGGTAATTTTACAGAGTTAGAGGCAATAGCAAAAGTAGACTTTTATTACTTTAAATATATCGAGGACGCCTGGTGGGAGAATATAAATTATTACACGTCTGAATTAAAGGACAGCGAAGACTTATTTAAATAAAAAACTATGACTACAAAAAACAGAGTATTTAGCAGACTGTTTGACGACAAAAAACACGCTGCGCAATTAAGAGCTGAAAAACGCAAAGAAGACAAACTAAAAAAAGTAGCTTTAGGTCTAGTAGACGAGTTTAATTACGAATACCAATATTTACAAGACGAAATAGGGCGTTTGTCTTATTCGGTAGAAGAATGGTTTGACGAAAAATTTGACGAGTTTTACCAATTACGTAGCGACTTACGCTCTGTATATTTACAAAACAGCGAGGCTTTTATTACTACAGCCGACGTAGCTGGCGACTTAGAAATACTAAACCAAATAAAAGACAAAGCAGAAGAGCTGGGGTTAAGTGCAGAAGACGTATACCCAGACTGGCAAGTACATTTTGACGACTTAGAATATTTAGACCAACTAGATAGTAAATTTGACGACCAAGTAGCCGAATTACGCTCTATAGGCCTAGAATAAAAACATAAACTATGAATACAAACAAAACTGTATTGTCTATTTTAGACAAATTTAAACCAGCAAAAGCCGCAGTAAAACTGTCGGCTATTAGCGACATTGAAGACAACCTTGACCGTTTTGAGTATGCCGAAAGCGACGCAAGCTATTTAGCTTACGAATGGGGCGATCAAATAATGGACGAGTACAACGAATTTAAAATGCGTTATAACTTAGACGACTTTATTGTAAACGGTAATACTAGAGACCTAGAAGAGGTAGCAGAAATTATGCGTAACGCACTAAACGACCTAGAGGCAAAAAGCGAAGAGCTGGGAATTGACCCCAGCGACGTATACGCAGACTACGAAGACCTAAAAGCTAGAGTAGACAACGCAGACGTTTTATTTGAAGATGCTAAAAGAAAATATTACGAAGTAGTGCCATACGTTGGTTATGCTGACTTTTGGAGATAAACAATAAACAATAATAAATTAATAAATATGAAAGCAACAGAAATGTTATCGCAAATTAAAACTTTGCTACGTGCTAGAATAGGTTTAGCACAAATGACGCTAGAAGACGGCGAAACAGTTATCGAAGCAGACGCTTTAGAGGCTGGGCAAGCTGTTTTTATAGTATCTGACGACGAGCGTATCGCTTTGCCAGTAGGCGAGTATACGACAGCTGACGGCCAAATTGTAGTAGTAGCCGAAGAGGGTACTATCGCAGAGGTTAAGGACGCTATGGA
>Ga0181399_1000177_pt1 | contig 22956 bp, 38 predicted proteins | sample 22SPOviralmetaG_FD_130128 | JGI IMG/M metagenome (GOLD analysis project Ga0181399, IMG submission 130128) | Marine viral communities from the oligotrophic San Pedro Time Series (SPOT) site, San Pedro Channel, CA, USA - 22 SPOT_SRF_2011-05-21 | ecosystem: Environmental > Aquatic > Marine > Strait...
AACAAAGTATATGGTAAAGATTTTATTCCAACTTTTGGATGCATGCTAGCACAAGATGGCACTGAGAAAAACGAAAAATATAAAGAAGACTGTGTTGTCGAATACAAGCTAGATGGTGTTCGATGCCTTGCAGTTATTGAAAACTCTGCATGTACTTTATATTCACGAACTGGTAAGATATTTGAAAACTTTCCTCATATCAATAAAGCATTAGCTAAAGAGCGTTACAATGGATTAGTATTTGACGGCGAACTGATGGGTAAAGATTTTCAACTATTAATGAAGAAAATCGGTAAAAAACACGGTTGGAAAGAAGAAAAAATTCATGAATACCTTGCAATCTTTGATGTTATTACAGTTGATGAATTTAAAGCTGGTATTAGCCATACAACTCAGTTAGAACGTAAGCATAGACTTGATAAACTAATGCGGGCCGATGCTGATTTATTCTGGAATAAAGCTGTACATAGTGTAAATTATGATGTACTCAATTTAGCAACTGAATACGATAACGGCCATCTGCAAGGATTAGGTGCTAAAGCTAAAGAACTTGGTTTTGAAGGTTTAATGGTTAAACCATGTAATGGAATATACGAATCCAAACGATCTGATGCTTGGCTAAAATTAAAACCATTCATTGAAGTGTCGATGAAACTAAAAGGTCTTGAAGAAGGTACAGGCAAAAACGAAGGCACACTTGGCGCTATGCAATGTACCGGTACCGATAATGGTAAATTAATTAAAGTAAAAGTTGGATCAGGTATACGCGACGAAGATCGTGAAGCCATATGGAATAATCCTGGCAAATACATAGGACGTATTGTAGAAATACGTGCAGATGCTATTACTAAAGCTGAAGATTCAGATCATTATAGCTTACGCTTTCCAAGATTTAAAGGTTTCCGTGGAATTGATCCAGGCGAAAAACTATAAAAGCATAAATTAATTTAAATTTTAAGTGTACAATTATTATAAATAGTTGTATAATATACACTGCATAAAGCAAAATAGGAAATTAATATGCTTGGTTTTAAACAATTTATTCCAGAGGATCTTCAGAATCTTCAATATAACGGAAACGATAATGCATTTGTATTGTCAGTTCTGTCAGATATCGACGATCAAATTGGATCTATTAATTCTGAAATTGAAATTGATGTAAGGCCAAGCAAGCAAAGCGGTGCTAAGTTAGGTATTAGTCAACTAATGCTTGACAAAGACCGTGTAAAGTTTTCTGCACTTGCTCGAGATATTATCGATAAGACTCCTGATCTAGAACTTAGAATGGATAAAGTTCCAGGTGCTCGTAAAGAAAAAGACTACGCATTTAAGCATAAGGATATGAAAAAATATGTGTATGTTAACGTCCGACCAAAAGGTGGCCGTGGTTCATTGGGTGATGATCCTCATGAGTTAATGACTGCGGCACTTTGTCTTAAAGCATTCCCTAAAAAACATAAAATCGAAAACTCTGATCAGATGGATCAATTGATCGAACTTGTTAAAGGCCAATTAAAAAATGTAAAAGGCTATAAGCAAGGTCAGGTTGATTCACTTATTGGTGACTATTCTAATCTATGTAAAGCAGTATCTGCAGCAAATGCAATTATTGATGCAGGATATGGTGGCGCCGATATGGTCTATCTTACTGGTCAAGCATGGGACAATGATGTAAAACAATTCCAAATGACAAAGCATGGAATGAAAGATTTTAACTCATCTGATTTTATAATTAGAAAAGGTAAAAACTTTGTCGGTATTTCGCTAAAGAAAAAGAAACGATCTACTGAAGCAGATCCAACTCTTATCAACAAAGCATTTACTGGTTTATTAGCTGATAGAAAATTCGATAAGCTTAAGCAACAGATTGATGATGATGCAGGTGCTTTTTATGTGCATGTTATTAAAGTTGCTCAAAGACTTAAACTTCTTTCGCCTGACTTAATGGCAGATATTAAGAAAAGCAGACCAAGTAGAAAAAACTGGAAGCAATACATTCAGCGCATTCCAAATGACTTGGTTAACCGTGTTCTAAAAGGCAAGCGAACTTTGTTTAAGCGAATGGCTGATACAATCAATAAGAACAGTGATATGATTGCAGATCAGTTAGTTCAACTAATATTTAAGTCTGATCTAAAAGAACTAAAGAAAGTAAACTTTGATTTTGCTTTAGTTACAGGCGTTGGCGAATACGGTCCAAGAAAAGGTGTTGTTGTTGAAAAAGGTGAATATAAAGATATTGATACCACAACAACTGTTATCGATGAATTGTTTTCTAAGGGTAAGCCTAAAATGATTCTTACTCCTGGAGCATCACAAGCATTTGATCCTGGCGCAAAGGCTGCAAATATTAAATTCACCCTAATGATTGGTGATCAATCAATCGCTAATATCATACTACGATATAAGGGTGACTTTAGAAGTGCACCAAACTTTAACGCAGAAATGACGCCAGAATTTAAAAAGTTATTTAAATCTTAGGAAAAATTATGTTAAAATTTAAGAATCACGTACCTCTACAAGAGGCCGCTAAGAACACTCACATGACTCATATCGAAGATCTTATCCTTGATGGTGGAGTCAAAGGTGCTCGTCAGGCAATATTAGCCCTTAGATCTTTACGTGATATGTTATCTGGAAACGCAAAAGCGCCTGTCGATATTACTGTTAAGTGGGATGGTGCTCCTGCAGTATTTGCTGGTGAAGATCCAGAAACTGGTGAATTCTTTGTTGCTAAGAAGGGTATCTTTGCTAAAAATCCTAAGATATACAAGTCTCATGAAGATATTGATGCAGATACTTCAGGTGATTTGTCTAAGAAATTAAAACTTGCATTTGATAATCTAAAAGATTTAGGAATTAAAGGAGTCATTCAAGGCGACTTTATGTTTGATCGTTCTGACCTAAAATCAGAAAAGATTGATGGTCAACGTATGACTGTATTCCATCCAAATACAATTGCATATGCAATCCCTAAAGGAACACCTTTAGAAAAAGAAATTAGTTCAGCTAAAGTTGGTATTGTATGGCATACGTCATATAGTGGTGCAACATTTGAAACAATGAAGGCTGAGTTTGGTCGTGAAATTGTTCCTAAGCTAAAGAAGTCTAAGAACGTATGGATGCAAGATGCAACACTACCTGACTTATCTGGTACTGCAACATTAACTGCAAAGGAAACAGAAGAAGTAAATAAAAATCTGTCTGCTGCAGGTAAAATATTCCAAAAGATTGCATCAACTACATTGAAAGAGATTGAGCAAAACAAAGAATTAAATCTTATTATCAACGTTTATAATAATAGGAAAGTTCGTGAAGGTCAGCGTGTTAGTGATACTAAGAAGCATGCAACTGGTCTTATTATGTTTGTTCAAGATAGATATGCAAAAGAAATAACAAAGCGTAAATCTGAAAAAGGTAAACAAGCTCAAATTCAGAAGCGTGACGAATTACTAAAGTTTTTTGATAAAAAGAACCTAAAAAACTTACAATTAATTTTCGAATTACAAAATTATGTTATAAATAGTAAATTAATTATTATAAATAAATTAAACAAACTATCAAATATTGGTACATTTGTTAAGACTAAATCCGGATTTAAAGTAACCAACCCTGAAGGTTTTGTTGCTATAGATCGAATGGAAGGTGGTGCTGTTAAGTTAGTAGACCGTATGGAATTTTCTACTAATAACTTTAGCAAAGATATTATAAAAGGTTGGGACAATCCTAACTAATATGGGTAACCGAGGATAAGCATGTTAACATTTCAACAGTTTGAAGCACTCACGCCTGCGCAAAGAGCAAAGATGAAAATTGCTATGAAGCGTAATAAGGCTAAGATCGCACTTGGCCGTAAAAAGGCAGCCAAGAAACTCGCATCCCCAGAACAACTTAAAAAGCGTGCAAATAAAAAAGCTCGTGAGATTCTATTGAAAAAAATTCTCAAGGATCGTGGCAAAGAAGATTTATCGTTTAAGCAGCGCCAAGAGATTGAGAAGAAGCTAGACAAAAAGAAGGCAGCAATTAAGAAGATTGCCAAAAAGATATTGCCTCAAGTAAAAGCTAAAGATAGAGCAAAGAAACAAGTTAAGGGAGATGCGGGTAAAAATGATTAAGAGTTTTAGCGATTATGTAACAGAGTCACGTGGTGACGTTACAATAGTATTCGGAAGATTTAATCCACCAACGAGTGGCCACGAGAAGCTATTTGACACTTTAAAGAAGGTGTCTCGCGGTGGTACATATAGAATATATGCGTCTAAATCTCAAGATTCCAAGAAGAATCCACTTCAATTCAAAGAAAAAGTCAAATTCTTACGTAAAATGTTCCCTAAGCATGCACGTAATATTATGGCTGATTCTGATACAAGAACAGTTATTGATGTTGCGGTTAAGCTATACGACCAAGGGTTTACTAAACTAACCATGGTTGCTGGTTCAGACCGAATCAAAGAATTTGAATTACTACTAAACAAATATAACGGCGTTGAAGCACGTCACGGTTTCTATCAGTTTGAAGGAGCTATCCGTGTTATTTCTGCAGGCGAAAGAGATCCAGACAGTGATGACGTATCAGGCATGTCTGCATCTAAACTAAGAGCTGCTGCAGAAGCTAATGATCTAAAACTATTCTCAAAAGGTATGCCTAAAGGCTATAAAGGTTCTATTGAATTATTTAATGCTGTACGTAAAGGTATGGGTTTAAAAGAATCTAAGTCATTTAGAAAGCATGTTGAATTACCTAAAGTATCTGAAACCAGAGAAAAGTTTATTGAAGGTAAACTATTTGCTGAAGGTGATCAGGTTGAAATTATCGAAAGTGGTGAGATTGCTACTATAATTAATTGTGGCGCTAACTATCTAACGGTATCAGTATCTGGTGAAAAGAAAAGAGTTTGGCTTGATGCAGTAAAAGAAGCCGCTGAAGATCCAGATATAAAAGACAGAAAAGGTAAACAACCTGCTCCTTATTATAAAGGACTAAAATCAAAATCAACTAAAACAAAGCGAGCAGCGCATTTTGACAAGTATGCTAAGATGGACGATGATGATCCAAGAGCATATAAAAAAGCACCAGGCGATGCTACAGCCAAAACTAAGCCATCTAAGCATACAAAGAAATTCCAACAAATGTTCGGTGAATTATATTCCGAAGACTTTGGTGTACAAGAAGGTAATGTTAAAAAAGCACTATTGAAAAAAGCAGATAAGTCTGGTATGCCATATGCAATTCTTAAGAAAGTATTTGATAGAGGTGTTGCAGCATGGAGAACTGGTCATAGACCAGGCACTACTCCTACACAATGGGGTCTTGCAAGAGTTAATTCATTCGCAACTAAATCTCCTGGTACATGGGGTAAAGCTGATAAAGATTTAGCAGCTAAGGTTTAAACATGAAAAGTTTTAAAGATCACATTAACGAAGCTAAGAAAATTAAGTGGAATAAAGTAAAAGCCGATTATAGTTACGGACCAAATAAGTACAAGTACGTATCGTCTGATGGTAAGCTTGAGATTCAATACACTGGTTATGACACTACGCAGAAAACCAGAGATGGAAGGCAAAAGGCATTACCAACAGTAATTGATCTAAGTGATCGTACACCGAGGAAACCAAATAAGTCATACAAGACCATAGCTGCAGCTAAAAAAGCAGCGCAAAAATGGGTCGATACGTTTTGGAACGAGAAATGAATTTTAAAGAACATAGTCAAATAATGGAAGGGGTAAATGACCCCGCAATATTTAAAGCAGTGTTCCTAGCAGGTGGACCAGGTTCTGGTAAATCATTTGTAGTAGGTAAAACTTCTTTAAAGGCATTAGGCTTTAGATTGATTAATTCTGATGATGCATTTGAAAAGGGATTAAAGAAAGCAGGATTGACTACTGATCCTGAAGATATTGCATCTGCACAAGGACAGGCAGTAAGAGCTTCAGCTAAAGCTTTAACTGGCAAAATTATGGTTAGAGCTTTAGAAGGTAGAAACGGTATTGTTATTGATGGTACTGGAAAAGATTTTAATAAGATTAAAAAGCAAGTTAATATGGTTCGTGAATTAGGTTATGCGGTTCATATGATTTTTGTTAATACTGATTTAGAAACTGCGCAAGCTAGAAATAAAAAGCGAGACCGAAGCTTGCCAGAGAAAATGGTTGAAAAAATGTGGAAGGATGTTCAAAAGAACATAGGTAAGTTCCAAGCATTATTTAGAAACAGAATGACTATTGTAGACAATTCAGATGGATCTAATATCGAAAGAGCTACGATGGATGCGTATAAAACAATTGCAAAATGGTCAGCTAAACCACCTGAGAATTCAAAGGCGATTAAGTGGATAAAGGGTCAACAAAAATGAAAAATTTTAAAACAATGAGAGAAGCATTAAAGAATCCTTACAAAGGAAAACCAGAGCGTGATCTAAAGCGTAAGCTAGATTCTTTTAAAACGCAACTTGATGACTTGATTAAAAAAAGCCGTGGCCGTCAGCGAAAAGAAATTGAAGCTGAAATCCGAGATATGGAAACAAAGGTGCAACAAGTTAAGGCTGCATTAAAATGAAAACGTTTAAAGAACACTTAGAAGAGAAGAAAAGTGAATCATGGGAAGATGGTTACGAACGCCGTGTCGTGAAAACCACTAAACCTGAACACAAAGAAAAAGGCTACAACTGGCGTATTAAGGGCAAAGAACGTCCTGAGATTTCAATTAAGCTTTACAAGAATAAGCCCGACTTTGCAGAATTTAAAAAGCAAATGCGAAGAGTTGCTGGCCACGAATTTGGTACAAGATAGGAATAACATGAAAACATTTAAAGAACATTTAGAAGGTTTTGGTTTATATGAAGGCACATATGTTCCATTAGAAAAGCCATTGATTGAAATCGATGAGCAAGCTGAGCCCGAATTAAATAAACCTAAACGTTCTAGTGGTAAGAAAAAATATGTTGTTTATGTTAAGAATCCAAAAACGGGCAATATTAAGAAAATAGAATTCGGTGATGAAAAGGGTGGATTAACATCCAAGATCAACGATAGAGAAGCAGCCGCTAGTTTTGCAGCTAGGCATAGTTGCGATACTAAGACGGACAAATTAACGGCAGGATATTGGGCTTGCAGGTTACCCAAATATGCCAGCGAATTGGGGCTTAAAGGTGGTGGAGATTACTTCTGGTAGACCATATACGGATGATGAAGATAATATACGGACGTTTGACCCATATGCAGACGATGCTGAATACGTTTGGCACCGCGATATGGAAGATAGAGAAATTGAAGTCTTAGACGGCGAAGGTTGGTGTTTTCAAGTGGATAAATGCCTACCATGGTTATTAAAAAAAGGTATGATATTTAATGTAAAAAAGTTTGAATATCATCGTTTAATCAAAGGCATTACGCCATTAAAATGTAGGGTAATAAAACATGTCATCGGCACAACAACAAAGAGCTGAACAATCTGCGCGCTTAGATCGAATAGAGCAAAAGATAGATCAACTGTCTGAAGCTATTATTGCCTTAGCACGCGCTGAAGAAAAGATAACCACCTTAACTGAATTTAATAAACAGCAAGGGGAACAACTATTAACTCTTATAAATAGAGTTGATGGACTTGAAACTGTAGTTCGAGATAATGCTCAAACTGTTAATATTATAAACAAAATATTCTGGGTAATGATAGCTGCAGCAGCAACTGGTATTACTGGAATGATATTTTATGCATAGGAGATAAACATGCGCACATCAGACCAAGAAACTTTGAGCATTGCAGCAGTTGTTAGTGATGTAGTCGAAGGCAAAAAAGCTACTGAGGAAGCCAAATATCCTCATAAAATGTATGATCCAAAAACTGGCGAAGAAGTATCAGTTAAGGATGAAGAAGAACATGAAAAATACAACAAGCTAGGTTGGGTTCATGACAAGCCAAAAATGGAATCACCTGAAGAGCCACGTGCTCAAGGCGAAAAAGATTTTAAAGATAAGCATACTGTAAAGAAATCGGGTGCTAAAGCTGATGGTACTATTGTTAAAGAAGAATCTATTGAAGAAGCTGCTGGCAAGTATACCAAGCGAGGCGATAAAGAAAAATACCAATGGGGCGACATCAATAAAGCTATGACAGCTGCCGGTATGAATGCTCGTGATATTCTTAGTGTGCTGGGTAAGCTATCAGGTAAATCTCTGAAAGAAGAATCTATCGAAGAAGCTGCTGATGTTGATGAAGCTTCAGAAAAGCAAAAGAAGTATCAAGCATTCTTCCAGAAAGCATTGAAAAAGTATGGTGTTAAATCACCTGCTGAACTCGATAAAGAGAAAAGAAAAGACTTCTTCGATTATGTCGATAAAAACTACGAAGCAGAGAACGAAACTGACTAAGCTATTGTAAGGCGTATATATAATTTATGATGAAAATATTTGATGAGTTGAATACTCGTAACTTTAAACTCTACGCGGCGCAGCACTATAATAATCCTGAGTGTACCGACGTTGTAGAGTTTAAAGAAGATCTAAGCCGGTTTAAGTATATTAAGCGTTTACTAAGTCGTTATGAAGCCCATGGCGATTTACAGGAGCGCTTAATATTAAACCATTTAATTGTCATATATAATGTTTTCGGCATTGAAGCGGCAAATCGAATGTTGTGGTATAAGGTAGAAAAAGACCACTGGACATACATAAAGCCGTTTTTAGTGTTTTTAAATTATCTACCGATAGACGAAAAAGTCGAGATCCCGTTGGATCCGATAGTAATAGAGAGGTTAAGAAATCTATAATGGGTACCGTATCAAAAACAGCAGATTTATTTTATGCGTTTAGATTCCTTAGACTTCTTACTACGCCGTGGGAAAATACAACGGCATACGAATTAGGAATTATAGATGAGACTGGTAAGGTCCTTAAAAAGGCCAAAGAATTAACTACAGTTGAAGAAAAGTCTGCGTATAATGTATTCCACAGATTAGTTTTTAATCTAAAAAGATTATTAGGCAAATTGCCATTTGGCAAAACCAAATTAGCTTCATATGCTGCTGCACTCTTTTTAATTAAAGAAAATACAGGTCTGAGCGAAGAAGAGATTAAAAAGGTCATGTCTGAAATACTAGATGACATGGAAGACCTTGAAGAATCAACCTGGTTCCAAGAAGATAGTAAGCTTAAGCCAGGTAAGTATAAGTTAACCGAAGAAGTTGCTTCGCCAATTACAGGTGAAGTTATTGCGTATCCTAAGGATACAATAGAAGTAACAGAATTCAAAGAACCAGTTGCATGTTTATTTAATCAAAATATTTACGAAGTAACGCATTCTAAGACTGGTTTATTGATATATATTACTACTGGAGAAATAAAACGATGAAAGGTTTTAAGGATATTTGGGAAATTGCTGCAAATATGACAGGCCCAAACGTTTCTATGCCAGCTGACGTCACACATGCTAAAAAGAAGAAAAAGAAAGGTATGTACGATGGCCGGACAAAAGAAGGTCGTAAGTTTGTAGAAAGAATATTGGCACGTAGAAGAGCTGCGGAGGCCAAAAAGGAAAAGTAATTATATGGCTAAATTTTTAATTGGAATAATTTTTATTATGGCTGCTGGTGGCTGGTTCCTATATAATAAAAATTTAGAATTAGTAGAATTAAACAATGCGTATGAGGTTAGGGATGTAGAACAGCGTGCAGCTATTCTTGCTATCCAGAACCAAATGGAAACCACACAGCAGGCTATCCAAAACCTGCAAAGAAAAAACCAAGAGTACGAAACGCAGATGAATGAATACCTAGACGTATTCAGACGTCACAATGTGAGTAAGTTGGCATCTGCCAAGCCTGGTATGATAGAGAAAAGATTTAATGATGCAACCAAAGGAGTATTTGATGATATTGAAGAAATTAGCATTAGTATTTCTAGCCTTAACGATTAGTGCCTGTTCCTTAATTGGGCCTAAAGAGGTAGAAATAATCACAAAACCTGTACAAATTGATATTGTACAGCCAGTCTTACCGAGACCTATCGATTTAAAAGACCCTAAATTCTATGTAGTGTCTGATGCAGTTATCATTGAAAATTGCCTAAAAGACCCTGCAACTGACAAGCCTAATTGTAAGTTAGGCAGAGAAGATATATATCCAGAGGGGTATACATATTTAGATCGTTTTATAGATGATATTAAAAAGAAGCATGGTGGTGATATTGTCTTTGTTGCAATGACAGTTGATGACTATGAAATGATGGCGTATAATACGCAAGAGATCAAAAGATATATTAGTCAATTAGGTGAAGTTATTGTATATTATCGTAATGTCACAATTGGCGATAACGAGGCAGCTGCCGTAGAAATAAAGGTTGAGGAACAATGAGCAAAAACGTAATAGGTAAGTGGGATGATGCATTAACTGCAGCAAGACTATCAGCACTAGCATATAAACAGAATGAAAATGTAATTATCGCTGAGGCCAAAAAATTGGGATTCCTCAACGCTAAATTGATTAGTAAAGATGGTGCAGAAGTAATAGTTGTAAAGAATCGTCGTCAATTATGGTTTGCGTTTAGAGGCACTGAACCTTCTAAACTAAATGATGTCTTGGCTGATTTAAAACTTATTAAAAATGCTGCCGTTGCTGGTGGCAAAGTGCATGGTGGATTTCAACAAGAAGTCAATGACCTATGGTTAGATGTAGTAGCTGAATTAGAAGCTAATGATCAACTAAAAGGCCGACGTGATGTTTATTTCACTGGACACAGTTTAGGTGCAGCTATGGCTACTATTTCTGCTACCCGTTATTCACGCGGTAAGCACTTATTTACGTTTGGTTCACCAAGAGTAGGTGGCAAACGTTTTATTAGGCATATCGAGATTCCTCATTACAGATTCATGAATAACAATGATATTGTATGTAGAATACCACCAGCATTTTTAGGCTTTAGACACCATGGCCAAATGATCTATTTTGATCGTAATGGTAACCGTGCTGCTAAACCTACATGGACTGATCTAATCTTTGGTATTCTAAATTCATGGAAAAGATTCAAGTTCTTCGATGGGATTGTTGACCACGGCATTCCCAACTATGTAAAGGCAATCAATAAACTAAAAAAGGCTTACCCATAATGCATTGGTTAGTGATACTAGCATTAAAGTCAATACTTTCTAGTATTATTGGTTCCACCTTTTATCAGTGGTTTCAAGGTACTGCAGTTGGTATTTGGTTTCAAATGCAAGTCGATAGGTTCATGGAGTATTTCGCAGAGAAATATGAATTAGAACTTTTAAAGACTGATGCTAAATTCAGAAAGCAATTTCCTGTACAGGCAGCTAGGATAGATATTTTAGAAGAAAATCTAGCTGCTTTATGGAAATTAAAAGCTCAAGAAATCAGAAAAAACACCAAAAATAAGTAAAAAACTGTTTACAATCAATGCTGATTGTGATATAATATATCCATTATTATAATTATGGACGGAACTAATACAATGTCAATTAAAGTCACAAAGCGTGATGGAACGCTACAAGGCTTTGATTTGGAGAAAGTGCATAAAGTGCTTGAGTGGGCAGTTGAGGATATTGCCGGCGTATCCATTTCAGAGATAGAATTAAAAGCTAATATTCAATTATACGATAAGATCCCAGCATATGATATACATGAATTGTTAATCAAATCTGCTGCTGAACTTATTTCAGATTATACACCAAATTATCAGTTTGTTGCTGCACGGCTTATTTCTTATAAGCTGCGTAAAGAAGTATATGGTGATTATACACCATGGCATCTAAATAAATTGATTGAAGAAAACATTAATCGTGGTGTATATGATGCGTCTATTATTGAAAAGTATTCTTCAGATGAAATAGATGAATTGAATAATTATATTAAACATGATAGAGATGATACGTTTACGTTCGCCGGCATGGAACAGTTTCGCGGTAAGTATTTAGTACAAGATCGTAAATCAAAAACACATTATGAAACACCACAAGTTTTGTATATGATGGTTGCTGCAACACTCTTTATTAATTATCCTGCAGAAACACGAATTAAATACGTTAAGGACTACTATGACGCAATATCTCAGTTTTATATTTCACTACCTACTCCAATCATGGCTGGTGTTCGTACGCCTACCCGTCAGTTTTCATCTTGTGTACTCATTGAATCTGGCGATAGTCTTGACAGTATTAATGCTACTGCTACGAGCATTGTCAAATATATAAGCAAGAAAGCCGGCATTGGCATTGGTGCTGGTTCTATTCGCGCTGACGGTGCACGTGTAGGTGATGGTTCTATTGTTCATACTGGTTTAATTCCGTTCTTAAAATACTTCCAGGCAGCAGTAAAATCGTGTTCACAAGGTGGTGTCCGTGGCGGCGCAGCTACAGTCTATCTACCAATTTGGCATTATGAGTTTGAAGACTTAGTTGTATTGAAGAACAACAAAGGTACTGAAGAAACACGTGTACGTCATATGGACTATGCATTCCAACTAAACAAGTTAATGTATGAGCGCCTTTTGACTGGTGGTGATATTACATTCTTCGATCCTAATGATGTTCCTGGTTTATATGAATCATTCTTTGATGATCAAGATAAGTTTAAAGAGCTATATGAAAAGTATGAGCGTTCTCGTTCTATTCGTAAGAAAACATTGCCTGCACTTGATGCATTCCAAGCACTGTTAACTGAACGTAAAGATACAGGTCGAATCTATGTAATGAATGTTGACCACGCAAATGATCATGGTTCGTTTATTGCTAAGAAAGCACCTATTCGTATGAGTAACTTATGTTGTGAGATTGATTTGCCAACTAAACCACTAAACTCATCCAATGATACAGAAGGTGAAATCTCTTTATGTACTTTATCTGCAATCAACTGGGGTTTGATTAACGATCCTAAAGAGTTCAAGAAATACTGTAACTTATCTGTACGTGCTTTAGATGAACTACTTGACTATCAGTCATATCCTGTACCAGCCGCAGAGTTAGGTACTATGAATCGTCGTCCATTAGGTATTGGTATTATTAACCTTGCATACTTCCTAGCAAAACGTGGATTAAAGTATGATGAGACTGCATTTGAAATTGTTGATGAATATGCAGAAGCCTGGTCATATTATCTAATTAAAGCATCAGCTGAATTAGCCGTAGAAAAAGGCAAAATTCCTTTAAATAATGAGACAAAATATGCCGGTGGAGTTTTGCCGATTGATACATATAAAGGTGCAATAGATAATTTAATAGAGCATAAAGAGCGATTCGAGTGGGAAGAGTTGAGATCTCAACTTAAAGATACTGGTATCCGCAATAGTACGCTGATGGCCTTAATGCCGGCCGAAACATCTGCACAGATTTCTAACAGTACTAATGGTATCGAGCCACCTCGAGCATTAGTATCCTACAAACAAAGTAAGGATGGTGTCTTAGCACAAGTTGTTCCTGGCTATCACCACCTGAAAAATAAGTACGACTTACTATGGGATCAAGAAAGTCCTGATGGTTATCTAAAAATTTGTGCAATCTTACAGAAATACATTGACCAAGGTATCTCAGTTAATACTTCTTATAATCCTGAGAAGTTTGATGATAACAAGATTCCTATGTCTGTGATGGTTTCTGATTTGGTTACTGCATACAAATATGGATTAAAGCAACTTTATTACTTTAACACCTTCGACGGTGCTGGAGAAATGAAAGAAGAATTGCCCTCGGCAGTTGACGATGCGGCAAACGTAATGTCCAACTATGATGATGAAGAGTGCGATAGTTGTACTATCTAACAAGAGGTAATATTATGAAGAAACGACCAAAGATTAAATTTAAGAGTAGTGGCGAATGGGATGCATTAACTTCTGCCAAGAAATTTTACTGCTATCTTACAAAACCAGGTATTTCTAAGCGAATAAAACGGATATATAATAAACGCTTTAGAAAACTGGGCAAAGATGAGTGTGTCTTATGAAATGGTTAGCCGTAACACTAGCGTGTTTACTGTCGGGTACAGTAATGGCAAACGAAGCCCAAGAATCAATCTTACCTGAAACGTCTGAGTGGTTACCTTTAACTGCATCATGTAGTTTTAATGATCAAGGACCAATGCTAGAAGAACGGTATGGCGAAATCGCATTGGTTGGTGGCCGAATGGTCGTCGTTATACCAGGTGAAAGGCCACTTCCTGGTAAACTTAGATTTTATATTAATCAAGAAACAAGCTCCTTCACTATAGTACTTGTAGTTGAGGGAGAAAGAGATATTCATTGTATTATTGCCTCAGGTAAAGAACTAGAGCCACTAAAGTATAAAAGCATATTAAAAAAGAAATTAAAAGGAACATTAACGTAAATGGCAGTATTATCAAAAAGCAAGAAGTCACACCTAAAGAAAAAAATGTTTTTAGATGAACATGTTGATATTCAGCGGTTCGACGAAGTTAAGTACCCGGCGATTGAGAAGATCACCGAGAAGCAACTAGGATTCTTTTGGCGACCTGAAGAGGTAGATATTTCAAAAGACAAAAAGGACTTTAATGGCTTAACTGATCATGAGAAACATATTTTCACTTCAAACTTAAAGCGACAGATCTTGCTTGATTCTGTACAAGGCCGTGCTCCTAACTTGGCATTTTTGCCTATCTCATCTTTGCCAGAAGTTGAAAACTGGGTTGAAACATGGAGCTTCTTTGAGACTATTCATAGCCGTAGCTATACGCACATTATCAGAAATGTTTATCCTGATCCGTCGATTGTATTCGATGGTATGTTGAATATCAAAGAAATTATGGAGTGCGGTGATGATATTGCACGGTATTATGATGATCTAATCAAATATAACACTGATCCAACCGTTGATATTATGGAACATAAAAAAGCACTGTATATGTGTATGATGAGTGCTAATGCTTTAGAAGGTATTCGTTTTTATGTTTCGTTTGCATGTTCCTGGGCCTTTGCAGAACTGAAGAAAATGGAAGGCAATGCAAAGATTATTAAGTTTATTGCACGTGATGAAAATACTCACTTAGCAGCAACTACTACTATAATCAAGAAAATGCTGCTAGAAGATAAAGACTTTGTTAAGATTGCTAAGGAATGCGAAGCAGAAGTTATTGAATTATTTACCAATGTTATTGAGCAAGAAAAAGAATGGGCACATTACCTATTTAAAGATGGTTCAATGATTGGTCTAAACGAAGCTATTTTAAAAGAATATATAGAATGGATCGGTTGTAAAAGAATGAGAGCTCTAAGTATCCCATGCCCTTACACCGTACCACAAGCTAACCCACTGCCATGGACTGCAAAATGGATTGGTGGCGGTGACGTTCAGGTTGCACCACAAGAAACTGAGATTACTTCTTATGTAACTGGTGGCGTTAAGAAAGACGTAGATGATAATTTATTAAAAGGTTTAAGTTTATGATTGAGATTTATGGTAAGACTCAATGTCCATTTTGTACAATGGCCAAAGATCTAGTAAAACAAAAAGAATTACAATTTGAATATAAGGAGTTAGGAAAAGACTTCGACCGTGATGAAATGATTGCTACATTTCCAACTGCAAGAACATTTCCACAGATCATTCTCAATGGAGAAAAGATTGGTGGTTACCAAGAATTAAAAGCACATTTAGGTTAAGGAGAAAACCCGTATGTATGATTATTCACTAGAATGTGATACCTGTTTTTCATCATGCGAGATTATATTTGAAGGCACATATCCAGATATAATTTACTGTCCACATTGTGGGCATCCACATAGTCCCGAATTAGACGAATTAGATTTCGAAGAGTAATTATGTCAGTATGGCAATATCAAGGCAAAAGGTACGACCCGCCCGAAGGGTTCAGTCACAAAGACGCGTATGGTTTCGTTTATCTAATAACGAACAAATCAACCGGACAGATGTATATAGGCAAGAAGTTCTTCTGGAGCAAGAAGACTCTACCGATAACGAAGACCCGGAAGCGGAAGCAAAAAATCCTAATTGAAAGCAATTGGCGTGATTACTACGGTTCCAATAAGCATCTTCAAGAGGATGTTATAAAAATGGGCGAAGACTTATTTCATAGGGAAATACTACATATATGTAAAACTAAAGGTGAATGTGCATATATGGAAGCAAAGGAGCAGTTTGACCGTGAAGTATTATTAACGGATGATTACTACAATGGTATCATTCAAATAAAACTTGGTGGTAATGCAGTAAAAAGTTTAAAATAAGTGTTTACATTTATATTAATATGTGTTATAATGTACCTATTATGGAAAAACTAACAAGCGTAGCGTATGGGTAAATTAATAGATTTCGTTACAGGCAAAGTAATTGATCAAGTAAAGACCAATGAAGAAGTGGTAGATGAGATTGTAGATGGTTCAATAGAATTATCACAGCATCTTATTAATTGCTTAGAAGATGAGATTGGTTACTTAGCCACTGAAAATCATGAAACGTGGTTAAAAGACTTTAACATGCGCAGCGAACAGCATGGTGAAGCACGTGACATGTACGTTATTATTAATTTACTCCATGCAATACTACTACGTTATATTGGTTTAGAACATGAGTTACAACAAGATATGGATAACCTCTATATTAAATTGAAAACCTTAGAAGTGAAAATGAATTCAGGCAAAGATAATGATACTACTTGATTATAGTCAAATTGCACTTAGCAATATTTTTATTCAAAAGCTGAACGATGAAAATATGATTCGGCATATGATACTCAATAGCATCAGGATGTATAACAAACGTTACCGTGAAGAATACGGACAAATGGTTATATGTGTTGATAGCCCAAACAGTTGGCGTAAGCAACTATATCCACATTACAAAGCTAATCGAAAAAAGAAGCGTGACGAAACCAGCAGCATGGATTGGCCTGAGATTTTTCGTATTCTATCTATGGTACAAGAAGAAATACAACAAAACCTACCATATAAAGTATTGAAGATCGATGGCTGTGAAGCTGATGATATTATTGGCACATTAGCACTACAAACGCAAGAGTTTGGTCAACACGAACCTGTGATGATTATATCAGCAGATAAAGACTTTATTCAGTTGCAACGGTTTAAGAACGTAAAACAATTCTCACCTATGCAAAAGAAAATGGTTACTGATAAGAACCCATTAACTTATATGTGGAATCATATTATGCGTGGAGATACTGGTGATGGTGTTCCTAATATCTTATCAGCTGATGATACGTTTGTCACAGAATCAAAGCAAACACCATTGCGTCAAACACGTATTGATGAGTGGATTGCTAATTCCGATAAACTACGTGAAGTAATGCCACAAGAGATTTATCGTAATTACCAACGTAATAAAAAATTAATAGATTTAACTGAAGCACCTAAAGAACTTCAGGAACAAATTATAAATACATTTAAAGAACAACGTATTCCAATGAAGATGAAAGTTTTGAATTATTTAATTAAGAAAAGATGCAATCATTTGATTGAAGTAGTGGAGGAATTTTATAATGGCTGATAAGAAGTCAGTAGTAAAAATATTACGAGAAACGTCTAGGCTTAGAACTAGAGATGAGAGAATTGCAAATTTGCGCAAACACGAAAGTTGGCTACTCAAAGATATTATCAGAATGAATTTTGATGAAGCAGTAGTCTGCATTCTGCCTGAAGGAATCCCTGAAGGTGTCGAATTAGTCAAAGATAAAGATGCTAAAGGTAGTATCGATAAACATTACGATAATTTTAGATACTTCTTTAAAACCCGCTGGACAAATAAAATCAAAAACTTTGATAGACAAAATCGGTTTATTCGGCTATTGCAGGATGTCCCTGCTAGTGAGGCCGAAATGCTATGTAAGGCAAAAGACAAAAAACTGAATTACGTAGGCATTACCAAAAAGCTATGCCAGGAGGCCTTTCCTGGTTTAATAGTAAAGTAGGTCCCATATTATGGTAGTTAACTCATAACCAAAATAAGGAATGCATATATGAACTGTCAAGAAATTGAACGTTTAAAAAGAGATCGTAATGAGACTTTGAACTATCGTAAAAAACTATTGAAAAAGGGGAAAGAGGTCCTCGCGTATAAGATGCAAAAGAAAGTTGATTATATTAACGAAACGATAAATTATTTGCAGGCCACCGGAGGTTAAACAGAGTAAACCCCTAATTTTTTTTAGATTAGGGGTTTACAATCCCTCCAAAATGTGATATAATACATATTATGAATATATTTGTACTAGATAATGATCCCGTAAAAGCAGCACAACTTCAATGTGATAAACACATTCCAAAGATGGTTGTAGAGTCTGCTCAAATGCTATCCACCGTTCATCGCATGCTTGATGGTGTTGTGGAGATGCGTCCGTCTAAATCAGGTAAGCGTATGGTAAAATACTGGAAACTAGATGATTCCAGAGAAAATATTTTATATAATGCTGTACACATGAATCACCCTTGCACGGTTTGGACAAGAGAAAACTGTTGCAATTACAACTGGCATTACAAACACTTTATGGCGTTATGTAAAGAGTATACATATCGCTATGGTAAGATGCACATGTCAGAAATTAAACTAGCGTTGATCTTACGTAACGCACCTTCAAACATCGAACATTCTAAAGATAAAAGCCCTTTCAAATTAGCAATGGGCACTAATCCAGAATGTATGTTTGAAGATGCAGTTAAATCATACCGTGCTTTCTATCAAACAAAGCAAAGTAGATTTAAAATGAAATGGACCAAACGTGCAGTCCCCGATTGGTTTCAATATATATAATATTTAAACTGGACATAACAATGGATAATAAAATGGCATTATACGATTTCGAAAACATTGAAACCGGAGAAGTAAAAGAATACTCAATTGGCATGGCAGAATATGACAATTTTGTAAAAGAAAACCCGCAACTAAAACGTGTGTTCTTAACAGCACCACCAACAGTATCGGGTCATGGCAGTCTTCATTCCAGAACTGATGATGGTTGGAAGGAAGTACAGGACAAAATCAAATCGGGATTACCCCCTAGCCTCAAGGATAATATTAGACAAAAATGAATGGACAAAAACCAAGTAAGTTACGTTTAGAGCATTTAGTTAAACTGCAACCATTAACTGCGAATCAGGGTAAAGCATTCGAAGCATATAAGGAAAATATGAACCTTGTGTTATCGGGTTCTGCCGGTACCGGTAAAACCTTTGTGGGTTCATATCTTGCATTAGAAGAAGTTATGGATAAGGATACACCTTACGAAAAGTTAATTATAGTTCGTAGTGCTGTACCTACTCGAGATATGGGTTTTCTACCAGGTACTATGGAAGAAAAGGAAGATGCCTATACTGCACCATATAAAGCAATCATTAGTGATTTGTTTGAAGATAAAGGTGCATGGCTTAAGCTACAGCAAACTAGTAACTTAGAGTTCCTTACAACTTCATTTATTAGGGGCTTAACAATTAAGAATGCTATCGTTCTAATTGATGAAGCACAAAACTGTAACTATCATGAGTTGTGTTCTGTAATTACACGACTGGGTGATAATACAAAACTGATTGTATGCGGTGATTACTATCAATCAGATTTTAGACATGCCAATGACAAAAATGGTATTGGTGAATTTTTAACTATACTAAAACATATGAACTATTTCGAAACAATTGAATTTAATTGGGAAGATATTGTTCGTAGTGGATTGGTACGAAACTTCTTAATGACAAAAGAGTTGGTTGAATCAGGAAAATTATAATGTTTAAACATGAACCAGTAGATTTAGGATACGGCGATTTAGATTGCGAAACATCAAATACCGGACGTAAATATATTTCACCTACGGGTAAAGCATATCCGAGTATTACTACAGTTTTATCACTCTTATCACGTGATTCTATTGCTGCATGGCGTAAGCGTGTTGGCGAGGAAGAGGCAAATAAGATTTCTACTCGTGCCTCTACTCGTGGTACTGCAGTCCATGATCTATTGGAAAAGTATGTTAATAACGATCCTGATTTCGATAAGGGTGTAATGCCACATATAAAGCAATCGTTTTATGATGTCAAGCACATTCTAGATACTCGATTAAATAAAGTATATGCACAAGAAGCACCATTGTATTCTGATCATCTATGTCTTGCTGGTCGTGTTGACTGTGTAGGTGTATGGGATGGTAAAAACTCTATTATAGATTATAAAACTTCTCGTAAGCCTAAGAAGAAAGAATGGATTTCTAGTTACTTCATGCAGTGTTGTGCATATGCTATTATGTGGGAAGAACGTACTGGCGTTCCTATTACTCAATTAGTTGTAGTAGTTGCGGTTGATAATGATGATGCACAAGTCTTTGTTGAGCACCGTGATAACTGGACTGATAAATTATGGGATGCAATCAATAACTATCGTCGTGAGCAAATATTTGGCACTTTATTGTAAAAAAGTATGTACATTGAATACTTTATGTGTTATAATTATATCATAAATTGACTAAGGAACTAAATAATGAAAGACAATATCATCTTAACTGACGTCGACGGCGTTTTGTGCGACTGGGAAGGTGCGTTTACCCGATGGATGAAAAACACTAAAAAGATCGCTATAAAGGATAGAAGCGAATATAATATTGGAAAGCGGTTTGGTATTTCAATAGAAGCTGGTAAGCAATTAGTTCATGAGTTTAATGATTCTTCTGCTATAGCATTCTTACCACCATTACGTGATGCAATCTATTATATGAAGCGATTGAATGAGTTACATGGATATAAGTTCCATTGTATCACTTCACTAAGCACTAACAAGTATGCACAGAAATTACGTATACAAAACTTAGAGTCGCTGTTTGGTGATAGCATATTTGATGAGTATGTAATACTTGGTTGTGGAGATGATAAAGACGAAGCTCTTGCACCATATGCTGACAGTGAATGTTGGTGGATTGAAGATAAACCAGAAAATGCTGAAGTTGGTGCTAACTTAGGACTTAACTCTGTATTGATTGCTCATGAGCACAATTCATATTATAACGGAGATATTCCACGTTTTTGGAAATGGAAAGATTTATATAAGCATATAGCTGGAGAAGAATAAATGTCACAGTGGCATGGAGGAAAGGGCTCTAAACGGCGCCCTGAAAACCAAAAGTCATTCTCAGATAACTGGGATAGTATTTTTGGTAAGAAGAAAAAAGAGGGGAGTAAAGATGAAAAAGAAAACTCCAACAACACGGTACCACAGAGTACTGACAGACCACAATAGTCCTTATAAAAGGCAGCAAGTCGTACCCGATAAAAAGAAACAAAATCGTAGAAAAGAGATTAAAAAGATTATAAATAAGACTATACACGAGGAATAAGTTATGTCAAACAATCTTTTAGATTTCGATTTTGGGTTTACAGCGGTAGACGAAAATGAATTAGAAGCCGTACAATCTGTTAAGTCAGAGGCTTCTGATGCATCTGCAACAGCCCAAGAATTAGAAGATAAGTTAAACAAGTTATATAATGCTATATTACCACTTCTTACTAATTTAAAAAAGAATCCGGAAAAAGAATATATTCTATGGCCTAATCGGGTTGAGAAAATAGAACAATTCGAGGATTTGATTACGAGGATAATCAAGTAATGGCTATTGTACCAGGCGATAATTCACGCTATCAAAAATTAAAAGATGATAATAAAATAGATCAGGTATCTGCAGTTACCATCCCTGTCGGAGGTTCTGCAACCGAAGAGCAAAAGCATCAAGTATCTTTAGGTGGCACTGCTTCGGGTGATTTGGTATATAAGCAGCAAGCGTATTTGATTGATAGACTTGTAAATTTTGGTTCAACATCATTAGGCATTGGTATAGCTTCTGAAGGGCCAAGTTCTCCAGGATCTAGTGGTAAATTCGCTGTTAAAGTTATTGGTGATGACATATACGGTTATTCAGAAGGATTTAGTCAGGGCACAAACACTACTCACCTTTACGATACTGGGGCCACTGTCACGACTAACGGTGGATCTGCGGCAACGATCCCAACTGGTTATGTCGAGACGCCTGATGGGACGACGCCAACTAATAGAATTACAAAGCTATGGAGAGCAGACTCTGATTCTAAGCTTATACCGTATAACGCCGGTAGTGTTGATTACTATTGGGCCACCGATATAGGTGCTACTTCTATTGGATCTCTTGATACAAATTCTCCAAATAGTACACGTGGTGCTAATCTTTCTTGGACCGGTTCGAACGGTCAAACATTCACTGTAACCCAACTAGTCGGTTTTAAAAATGTTTTTACAGGACCTACGTTAGCTAACGGTAATTACTTCCCTAGCGCTGACCCATGGGGAGGCACCGACGGTGATTTAGCTGATGATAATGTTACTAATAATATTTTAGTAACGATTAGACGAGATCAAAGCACAGCATATGGTAGTATGGAGCATAGCCTCGAAGATGATCTTTGGAACATACAAGTTTTTTCTGGTACTGGAACTTCAGGCGGCGACTATGGTGTACCTAATGAACCACATCCGATGCATCCGCGCTTTGCATTGTATACTCATGATAATCAATCAGCAACAACTAAAGTAATTAAATCAGTTGATATACATGAGATTACGTATAGATTTTATGACATTAGTGATTACCTTATGGGCTATTTTCTATCTACTGGTGCTAAAAGAATTAGACTTGTAGGCAAACCAGATCAAGATACATACCAAGACGGAATATCTGAAGAGTTTGGTGGTAATACAATAGCTCAAGTAAGCCTAAGTGACTATAGGAAGGGCGCTACATCCGGCAGAGTACCAGATGTATCTAGTATCTCTGGATTTGACCAGTATGAAACAGATATACCTAACACGAGTCAACAAGTAAGTTTTAGTGACTTTTACGGAGAGGGAGTAGTACCGCATGCAGTTGTTGGTGCATCAGGTGACTCTGGTTTTACCGGGTCCACTTTAGTAGGTGCTGCTATTCTTGGGTGGGATAGAACTGACATCACTCCAATTACTGCA